>SDBT01013570.1_pt1 | contig 13052 bp, 19 predicted proteins | sample 2277101 | NCBI WGS metagenome assembly SDBT01 (sample SAMN10404973, study PRJNA504765) | marine sediment metagenome | isolation source: marine sediment core GS10_PC15, 103 cmbsf | place: Arctic Ocean: Southern Knipovich Ridge | collected 2010 | reverse complement strand
AACTTGGCAGTTACAGCAAAAGATGATTGATGAAGACCAAGCGTATATTTATGCAGATATGCAAGGTAATGACTTTGTTACAGCTTGCTTAGTTTGCTATAACGATATATGGGCTTATTATGCATCTGGCGCTTCGCTTCCTAACACAAATTCTCATCATACGATATATAGCGCAATTTGTTGGGCTAAATGTTTAGGTTGTCACTTTTTTGAGATTGGTGAACAGGTTTTTTCGGGTATAGAGAAACTAATCAACATCAGCAAATTCAAGCGTGGGTTTGGTGGCAGGACATATATGAGGCTGATGATAGATGGACTATAAATGCAACTTAGATTGCCCTATTAAGAGAGAAAGTGTGGCGCCACCCTGTTGTGGCAATTGTGTTGAATCAAGATGTTATTTTGTAACGGACGACAACCGGCACTTGTGGGATGACAAAAAGGGTTTTTGGTCTAAAGATGGTTGTCGTTTGTCAAGGGATGAAATGCCGCAAGAATGCAAAGAATACGACTGCCGAAAACACGATTGGCTTGTTAGAATGATATGGCGAGGCAAGTGGGTAGATACCTATGGCAGTCCAATACCGCCTGGCCATATTCCTGTATTACGCGAGATATGATGAATAGTGGTAATTCTATAAAACGTGCTGAATGCAATCAGTCTTATGCTCATAACGATTTTGCAAAATGGTTGAGCGAGATAATAGATACGATAGAATTTGGGTCTGTACTTGATTTGTGTTGTGGGAATGGCAATCAGTTGGCTTTGTATACCCAAAAGCCGAATATTAGAATTACGGGGGTGGATTCATCACGAAAAGCTATTGATGTTGCGAGGGAACGACTGGGATATGGCACAACTTTGATAGTTGATGATATAGATGATGTGTTTTACAGGCTTTCATCAGACTCAAGGTTTGACCTTATTTCTTGTTGTTATGGTCTGTATTATTCCCAAAAGCCCGAAGTAGTGCTTTGGCAAATGATGGAACATTTAACAGATACGGGAACAATCCTTATTGTCGGGCCTTACGGTAATAACAACAAGGCGTTCTTTTCCTTGCTGTCCAAGCATTTTGAGTTGCCTGAATACATAGTACGTAGCTCTACAACCTTTATGGCAGAAGAAGTTTTACCTGTCCTTGAACCGTTTTTTACCGTTGAGCAACAGACATTTGTAAACCCTGTTTGTTATCCCAGTGAAGAGTCGGTTATGGATTATTGGCGAGCTTCTACTTTTTACAGACCTGAATACGAAAAAGCTGTTGAGGACGATATTAAGAAACACTTCGAGACTAACAAGGAATACATTATCGAGAAACACGTTATGGCTTATATTGCGAGGGGATTATGCAGGTAATTTGGCTAACGGGTAAGAGTGGAAGCGGTGTTAGTTAAATGTACATAAATGAGATAATAGAAAAATTTGGGGCTAAACGGGGGTGTCCGGTTAAAGGGAAGAGGTATCCCCGAATGAGTAAGGCACAAAAAAAGAAATGGGAAAAGTCTGATTATAAAAATATGATGAGTAAGAACCATAAGGGGAAACATAGTTCGCCGACAACTGAATTTAAGAAGGGAAATGTTCCGAGCCACAAAGGGAAAAAATTATTGGCTGCAACTCGAGAAAACCATTGGAATTGGCAAGATGGAAAGAGTTTTGAGCAATACCCCGAAGAATTTAATAAAGAATTAAAGAACTTGATACGAAACCGAGATGGTTATTTTTGTCGTTTATGTGGTCGAAACGAAGACGGTATGAAACAAAAACTTCACGTCCATCACGTTGATTATGACAAACAGAATTGTAAGAAAGAAAATTTAATTTTATTATGTAGAAAGTGTCATTTGCGTACAAATTGGAATAGAGATTCTTGGAAAAAATATTTTGAGAGGGCAAATGTCAAAAACCGAAAAATTTATTGGCTGACTGGGGCAAGTGGTTCTGGAAAAACTACTTTGGCTCAAGGCATACAAAAATCCCTGACAAATTGTATAATTCTTGATGGGGACGAGCTTCGTGGGGCTATTAGTAGAGATTTGGGGTTTTCCCCAGAAGACAGAGAAACACACAATTTACGAGTTGCTACTTTAGCAAGTATTTTAGAACAACAGGGCTTCTTGGTTATCGTAAGTGTAATAGCTCCAATGAGACGGATAAGACAGAAAATATCAACACTAATCCATCCCAAATGGATATATGTCAAACGAACCCTACCCGAAAGAGAAGGCCATTTTTACGAAGAGCCAACTGATTATTTTTTTGTAGACCACGATATTTTAACTGTGGCTGAAAGTACTAAGAAGGTATTAAATGAAATTTAGCTTATTTATTGGCCGCTGGCAATCCCAAAACGCTTTACACGTTGGGCACCTGTCTTTGTTTCGTAAGGTTCAAAAAGAAGGTAAGAACATAGCAATAGGCATTAGAGACACAGAACAAGACGAGAATAATCCTTTATCGGCAGAACAAAGACTTGAAATGATACAGGAACAAGTACCCGATGCCAAGGTTTTTATAATGCCCGATATAGAAGAAATCGTTTTTGGACGTGGTGTTGGCTGGGGTATTCGTGAAATTAGATTGGACGAAGAAACAGAATCAATAAGTGCTACAGAAATTAGGAAAAACAATGCCTGATTACAGAGACCCATATCTTGTTATAGGCACAGGTCGTTGTGGGACGAGTACAGTAGCCGGACTGTTACATAACAAACTCGGTGTGTTTATGGGGGAATCCTTTTTGCCACCTGATAAAGACAATCCTGACGGTTACTACGAAGACTCGGAATTTGTTTCATATAATCACAGATTTTACAGGCGAGGCCTTGATATTCAGAACTGGCTTGCTTATGTTTTACGTCTTATTTCCCAACGACAGGCTATGGGACGGCCTTGGGGCCTTAAAAGTATTCGTATGACAGAGGTATTAGGGCTTTATTTGGGATTTTTTGACAATCCGAAAATAATTTACTGCCAGAGAAATATGGAAGACACTCTTGCCAGCTTCAAAAGGTGTTATTCTTGGGCTGATGCACAGGCGAAGAATATTTACTGGTTTAGAAAAAAAGTGGCTGACCGTTTATTGCAAGGCCGTGATTATCTGTCTTTGGATTTTAACGAACGTCGCTCCGACGAATATATTATCAAGGCAATAAAGGGGAAATGGAAAGAGTTATGATAGACCCGTTTTTAGTTGTAGGCACAGGTAGATGCGGAACAAGTACAGTGGCCCGATTGATGCATACCAAACTCAATATATTTATGGGTGAGAAATTTGGCCCTGCTGATGTTTATAATCCTGATGGTTACTATGAGGACTTGGAATTTGGGAAACTTAATAACGACTTTGCCTATAACGAAGAACTGACTTATAAAGCTTGGGACGGTTTGGTTACAGACGTTATCGAGAAAAGAAAAGAGAAGGAATTGTGGGGCATTAAGGGCGCTGGCGTACCTGAGCTGTTAGGTTTATATTTGGGATTTTTTGACGACCCTAAAATTATATGGTGTATCAGAAATACCGAAGACACAATTGATAGTATGTGTCGAAGTTACAACATCTGTAAACCAGCAGCGAAAATTCTTCGTGATTGTCGAGAGACAAGACTGGGGCGATTTTTAACAGGTAGAGATTACTTGACTTTGAATTTCAATGAACACCGAAGTGATGAATATATTATCGAAGCCATAACAAGAAAGTGGGATTTTTTAGAGGAAAACAAATGAAAGGGATTAAAGAACGGTTTTGTAAGTTTACTTTGGGACTTGTTGCCATGCCTTTACTGTGGGTTGCCAGTTTAATGATTTTGGCTATCTCATTTGTGATACCAATTATCGCCTTAATCAAACCAGATATTATTATCATCAAACAAAACGAGAAAGAAGAAAGCAAATGAAATGCCAGAATTGTGTAATGCCTGATACCAAAATGGGTATCAACTTTGATTCGAGGGGTTACTGTAACGCCTGCCAAAATGCAGAGGAAAACGACAACAAAGATTGGGAATTCTCTGAAATACAACTGAATTATGAAGCGGAAACCGCAATAAGAGATAGGCCCAATGGTTACAATTGTCTTGTCCCTGTTTCTGGCGGTAAGGATTCAACTTTCCTTGCTTTCAAGGCGAGGGAATTAGGGTTAACTCCTTTATGCGTGAACGTGAGGCCGTGCGAACCTACCGAACTTGGCAGAAGGAATTTAGAGAACTTATCTCAACAGGGATTTGACATTTTCAGTTTCATACCAAACCAGAAGATAATGCCTAAATTAGTAAAGAGAAGTTTTTATGAGGACGGCGACCCCTGCACTTCACACGAATTTATGCTGTATTCAGTACCCCTTAAAGTTGCACTTCAATATAAAATTCCCTTAATTCTCTGGGCGGAGAATCCGCAATTTGAATATGGTAACGAAGGTAGTGTTACCGCAGTAGACCAGAGAAACATAGGTGGGCTGTGGGGACGTTCTGCAAGCCATTGGCTTTGTGATGGCGTTACCGAAAATGACTTAATCAGCTTTGAACATCCAACGGAAACTAAAAGTTTGACCGCAATTTATCTTAGTGAATACATCCGCTGGGACAGTAGGAAGGTAGCCGAATTTGCAATAGAACACGGCCTTGAAACCCGCCCTGACGAAGAACTTTTAGGTACGGGCGGCTATTGGAACTTTGAACAATTAGATGACGAGGCTCCGATTATAGGTCATTACCTGAAGTACCAGAAATTCGGATACGGAAGAGCGACAGACCAGGCGTGTAGGGATATAAGATTGGGGTATATCACAAGAGAAGAGGGCTTGAAATTAGCAGAGAAATACGATGGAAAATTGAACCCAGATTATATCGAGAGATTTTGTAAGTACATAGATATAACAGAGAAGGAGTTTCATCGTGTATGTAGAACATTTTATCGTAATCCAGTGATAATAAAGGAGAATTAAATGCCTGAAGTAAAATGTAGTTGGCCTAATTGTAATGAGGCTTATTCAGTAAACTCAAAAGGTAAATATTGGGGTCGTATGGAAATACCCATTTCTTTTAACAGGGGGAAAATTACGGCAATGGTTAAAATAACATTCCCCGACCAATGGCCTTTGTGTACCGAACACAAACGTGAAATCCTTAAAACCAATCAAGCAGAAATAGAGAAGGAGAAAGTAGATGTCAAAAATACTAATATTGACAGGAAGCCCACAAAGGGATAAGCTGATAGACAATTTGCTCGCCGAGGAGTTAAAGAAGTTAGGAAACGAAGTTCACGTTAAAGACACACCGTTTAATGCACGAAGCTCAGTGCTGGAACTTAAACCTGATATTGTAGTACACCCGCCCCTGCGCAACCAGTTCGCCTATGACTTTGTAAAAACTTTAGGTGATTGGGGCATTGGAGTAGCAGTACGTCATATCGAGCCAAGCTGTGACAAGCAAGATATAGAGTCTATGGCCCCGAACTGGAAAAATATAATACTGATGAAGCGTCTTGATACTATCAATTTAGAATTGATATGGGGCCAGGATGAGGTTGATTTCGTTAAAGAAAGACTAAACCCGCCCTATCCAGTTGTGTCCTGTGGCGCTTTTGTGGCTGATTTATATAAAGGCGAACACAAGGCATCACTTCTGTCGCGACAAGGTTTTAACGCTAAGTATAAGTTTGACCCTCAAAAGAAGAACCTATTAATATCTTCGCCTTGGGGCCTAATGGACATTGAATCTGACCGAGTAGGTCAATCTTCGGTAGTCTGGATTCAGGACAAGGAAGCAAGAACGGCCTGGCTGAAAATGGCTTGTTTTGTGGCTGAATCCTTATCGGATAAGTGGAACATTCTTATCACCTTACATCCAGACCTTGACATAAATACCTACCAAGAGGCGCTGAAAGACACAGGTGTTTATATTGATATAACCACCACAGCCACTGAACTATTAAAGAACAGCGACCTACTCATTCATAGTGGCTCGACTTTAGCAATTGAAATGCACTGGCTTGACAGACCTTCTTTGCAGTTCGGCGATGTTAATATGATTGAGCTTCCTGATGGCAATTGGTGGCAGGGTGCAGATTTACCTATTTCAAAGGTATCGCAGATTTTCAAAGATGGCGGAAAATTGGTTAAAGCTATAACAAAATGTGATAGCAAATCAAACGCCAATATAAATGCCATTAAGGACCTTGAAAAAGGCCGTTACGGTTCTATGGACGGACAGGCAACCAAGCGGGCGGCAAAGTTGATAGACAAAATTAAGGGCAAGTTTAAGTTTGCTTGGCCACCGTCGCCGATGAATTATAATTCTGTTTGGGCTGTAAGGGAACCAGAATACATTTTGCAACCAGTTATTTGTCTTGTTTGTGATAATAAATTTTATGGAATCAAACAAGACTGGCTTGTGCAGTTATCTAAAGCCAGTAAGACCGAACCTTTGCGTATGCCTGATACAGTACATTGTCCATATTGTTCGACAATAGTACACCCACACGCTTACGTTCCTGCAACATCCAACAAGCAAGAGTTTCTAAGTCGTGGTGGTTTTCAAAAGATTAGAAGGAAACTTGAAAAAGACTTGAAAGGGGAAACGAATGCCTAAGAAAAATATTAAGAAGGTCAAGGCTAAAAAAGCAAAAAGGATTCTGATTTTAAGCGCATCGCCACAAAGAGATAAAATTGTGGACGGCTTAATATCTGAAGAATTAAGGGCGATGGGGCACGAAGTATGGACAAGGCCGTGTCTTAGAGAAGGTCGGGCTGCGGTATTGGAAATAAAACCCAATGTCGTGGTTCTGCCGCCTATAAGAAACGTATACAGTAGGGATATGTGTGCAACACTTAAGAGTTGGGGCGTTGCAGTTGCCACCCGTCACACTGAATCAAGTTGTGACTGGACGGATTTTAAGAATATACCGAAAGAACGCAAAGCCCAAATACTCGGCCCATTCAGGTACTTGGCAGATGCCGAGATTGTCTGGGGCCCGGACGAGGCCCAGATATTGGCACATCGCAAGTTAGGGTTTCCTGTAATTTCGGTGGGGCCGGTTACGCTTGATATTTATTTCAAGCCCGACTTGAAAGATAAGTTTCCGTTAAGGCCGATATTTAATGCCAAGTACAAATTTGATGATAAGAAAAAGAACTTGCTCATAGCTTCACCGTGGGGTTTTGCTGATAGTGCGCCTGATTTGCGCATAGAAGAAACAGGCGATATCCAGTCGAAAGAGGCTGAAGCCAGAGACAGACATCTTGAAATGATAAAGTTTCTTTATTCCAAGTTATCTGATAAATGGAATATTCTGGTTACTTGCCATCCAGGGATTTTAATAGAACCCTATATTAAGGCGTTGAAAGAACTTAATATTCCTTTAGATACTACTTCTATGGCTACCGAACTACTTGTCAATACAGATGCTTTAGTACATGCAGGCTCGACAATGGCTATGGAAGCTCATTGCCTTAATATTCCATCGTTCCAATTTGGCAATGTCAATACCGAACTTAGTTGGTGGGTTAATCCAAGGTCTTTAATGTCTGAGGTTTCACCTTCGTTTAATAGTCCTTTTGATTTGGCTAATGCAGTTGACGAAGCCAAAAAGAAAACCAATATCAACAAGGGTATTCTCAAAACATTAGAAGAAGGTCGTTACGGCAAAATAGATGGATTGGCGACTAAAAGGGCTGCAAAAATCATCGGCGACCTTAACGGCGAACTCAAGATGTCCTGGCCGCCTTCGGCTAATGATTACTCACAATTGACCATCTTGAAAGATGTCGATGCAATACTTGAACCTCGATACTGCACGGTTTGCAATTCTAATTTTGTGGAAATAAAGAAAGAATGGATTGAGAATTTCAGGAAATATTCAGGCTCGGACAAACTTGTTGTTCGTATTTTCCCTTGCTGTCCTTATTGTGGCGCACGTTATTTCAAGCCAGAGGAGGCAAGAGCGTGATAGCGGTATTCGTACAGGCACGAACAGGTTCGCAAAGACTGCCAAATAAAGTCTTAAAAGAACTCCCAAAAGGCAGTGGTGTTTGTGTCTTAATGAGAGTTGTTAATCGGGTTCGCAAGTGTAAGAGCATAGACGAGATTATTATTATCAGTCCCGACGACTTAATAATCCAGATAGCCCAAAAAGAGGGTTTGCTGTACTCACAGTACAAGTCTGAAAAACGGGATGTATTAGCCGAATTTTATCACGCTGCAAAGGTGTATAAACCAGATACAATTGTTCGTATTACAGCCGATTGTCCAGCGGTGTCTTCCAAGACCATCGACCGTCTTGTAGAAGAACACTTAAAAAATGGGGCTGATTTAACTTATAACCGGAACGATAATTTAACTTACTGTTCGGAGATTGATGGCCTTGACGTTGAAGTAATGTCTTATGGGGCACTTAAAAAAGCACACAAAAATGCAACATCCGAATACGGCAGACAACACGTTACGCCATTTATATATGGGAATTGCAAAACCACAACTATTGAATCTGGCTGGCATTGCGATAATTCCGAAGATATAAAGTTGAGCATTGACACCCAAGAAGATTATGACCGTATGTGTAAACTGTATGAGGATTTAGGTGTTGACTTTGATACGAAAGATATTATCAGATATTTTGAGAAGGAGAAAAAATGAAAATTCTTAAATTATATTGTTTTAACTGTAAAAAGGAAATGGAGATTGAAGTAACTGAGCCGGTAGTGGCGGTTGCCTACAAATGCGTCAAGTGTAACAGTCCGGTCTATGACAGGGGGATAGTAGAGAAAGATGAAGTTAAAAAACAGTAGAATACTCATCACGGGCGCAACGGGTTCGCTTGGTCGAGCTTTAGTCAAAAGGATATTTGCCGAACATCGACCTAAAAAAGTGATTGTTTACAGCAGGGACGAATTTAAACAGTCGGAAATGAGAAAAGAGTTTCCCGACCCGCAATACAATAAATTGAGGTTCTTTATTGGCGATGTACGGGATAGGGATAGGTTAATCAAGGCAATGTCGGGTGTTGATTTTGTAATCCACGCAGCGGCTCTAAAGCAAGTCCCTGCTTTGGAGTATAACCCCAGTGAGGCGATAAAAACTAACATCATAGGTTCTCAAAATGTTATAGACGCCTGTATCGAATGTGGTGTAGAGAAGGCAATTTTGATTTCATCGGACAAGGCAGTAAACCCAATTAACCTTTACGGTGCTACAAAGTTATGTGCCGAGAAACTTTTCACTGCTGCTAATGCTTATAATAAGACAGCTTTCTGTTCGGTAAGATACGGCAATGTTATAGGTTCAAGGGGTTCGGTTATACCGTTTTTCTTAAAGATTAAACAGCAGGCCGATAGTGATAGTTTCGGCAAAGTACCTACTTTTCCCGTTACTGATGTGAGAATGACTCGTTTTTGGTTAACTTTAGACGAGGCTGTGGATTTGGTGATTACCGCCTTAAGGTATGCCGACAAGGGTAAGATTTTAGTACCACGCATACCATCTATGAAGATAGTTGATATTGCCAAAGCAATAGACCCCAACTGTGATATAAAAGATATAGGGATAAGGGCAGGCGAGAAGCTAAATGAATGTCTGGTTTCGGAGGACAATGAGAACGTATGTATCGTCAAAGACGGTGCAATCTATCCCTTTAATAAGGACGAGACTTATACAAGTAACGGTAATAGTTTATGGTTATCGGCGGCGGAATTGAGAGAGAAAGTGGGATTGAATGAGTAGGGAGAAATGGATATTTGAAAAAGAAAAACTATCGCCAAACAAAAAACTTAAGTGGGTAAAAATTGTTGCTCATATAAAGTGTGTCTTAACGGGAGAAATCGCCAAATACGAAAATAAAGGTATTTGGGATGAAGAAAACCAAATGCCCCACACTTACATTTGGGAAGAAGGGAATTTTTCCTGTGATTGTAACCGAAAGATGTTTTTTTTGAGTGGCCTTAATAGGTCAGAACCATCAGACGAAGAAATACCTTGTGGCGGCGGTAAATATTTAGTGAATCTTGAAAATCCCCAAACAAGTGAAATATTTTACAGAGAATACGATGATTGAAAAGCTAATCATCGGCACAGCCAATTTCGGCCAAATTTATAATGGCCACCAAGTCCCTACCGATGAGATAGACAAGATTTGGGAATACTGTCGTGAAGTTGGTATAAATATAGCCGATACTGCAGTGGCCTATAATTACTCCCCACCAAAAGATTTCAAGATAATTACTAAAATACGAGATGGGGATATAGTTTATCTCCCTGATTATTACGCCGTACTCGCCCACGACAAAAGTGCCTATCCTGTTATTGAGTGCCTTATGGAATGTTGTAGGGTAGGCGTGTCCATATACACCCTAAAAGATATGCCCAGATTTAAGGTTGATATAGTACAACTGCCTTATAAGGCGTGTAGGCTGGGGCTTGGAAAACTCAAAAAGAAGGGAGTAGAAATACATGCAAGGAAGGTCTTTGCGGATGATTGTTATAAAGAAGCATTATTAGACCCGAATGTTGATGGTGTGGTTATCGGAATTGATAACCTTGCCCAACTTAAAGAGAATGTAAAAATTGCGAAGAATTTAGAAAAGGAGAAATAGAATGGAAACAGGAAGACAAAAAGCATTAAACGGTATATCAAATTCGCTGGGGTTTATCACAAGCATATCAGACCGCATTGAGCAGATAGGCAACGATTGTTCCGTGGTAGCAAGCGAATTAAATACCGCCTTGACCGAACTCAAGACAGAGCAGGACAAAATTACAGAGATGGAGGCGAAACTGGAAGGCCTGAAATCAATATTGAATCCAAAGGAGAACGAGAATGCAAAAGATAATGACTAAAACAGACAAAGAGTACAAAGAACGCAGAATACAGGAGTTGGAATGGGAAAGAACCGTTAGGTTCATTCCAGATGGTGTTCAAACTATGTCCAAAATGCCGTCAAGGTACGTCCAGCCCTTTTATCCACTTTATATCGACAAGGCTGCTGGCGCTCACGTTTATTCGGGTAGCAAAAAGTGGATTGATTACACCTGTTCATTGGGTGCGATTCTTTTGGGTTATCACAATCGAGAAGTTGATACTGCCATTATCGAGCAGTTGAGTCGGGGAATTATCCATCCCCTGCCAAATAGATTAGAAACCAAATTGGCCGAGACCCTTGTAGGGCTTATCCCCTGTGCTGAAATGGTAAGGTTTGTAAAAACGGGTAGTGAGGCCACTAACGCAACAGTTAGAATTGCACGTGCAGCTACTGGTAAGGATGGCGTAGTGGTATGTGGTTACAATGGTTGGGCAGATTACTATATGAGTACAACCGATAAGAAAAAGGGGATACCTTCGGAATATCGGTCTTTGTCGGGTCAGGTAAAATATAATGACTTTGAGAAAGTTCGGGATATGTTCTCCCTATCCAACCAAATCCGAAAAGAGGTTGGGGCTATTATTTTAGAGCCATACATCTATGATGCACCACAGGACGATTTCGTTCAAAAGGTAGTTGACTTTGCACATCAAAACGAGGCCTTGGTGATTTTTGACGAAGTTGTTACAGGTTTCAGGACGAAGGGTTTCAGTGCCCAAAAAATGTTTAATATAACACCCGACTTGGCTTGTTTTGGTAAGGCTATGGCAAACGGGTTGCCCATATCCGCCGTATGCGGCAGGGCAGACTTAATGAAGGAATTAACAGGTGATTGTTTTGTATCTTCTACTTTCGGGGCGGAGTTATTAAGTATCGCCGCCGCCCTTGCCACTATTAAAGTCCTGAAAAGTAGAAATGTAATTGACCAAATATGGCAAACGGGTCAGCTTCTAAAAGATGGTTTTAACGAGATGGCCGCCGACTTAAAGGGTGTTGAGTGTGCTGGCTATCCTTGCAGGACGGAATTTAGGTTTCCCACCGAAACACATCGCAGCCTCTTATGGCAGGAATGTATCAAAAAGGGCGTAATGCTGGGCTGGGCTAATTTTATCTCTTACTCTCATACTGATAGTCTTATTTACGAGACTTTGGATGTTCTGGAAGAGGCTTTGGGTGTTGTTAGGGCTAATTGGGACGAGCCGGAACTGGGGATGGATAAAGACGCAAAAGTTGTCACAAGCGTCTTTAAGATAAGATGATACGATTTTATCTCATACAGGGGAATGTACTGTTTGTTATTGATGTCCAACCTAAAACTGGATGGTATTGTTACCATAGGAAGAATTTAGAAAGGGGAACACAATGAAATGCGAAGATTGTAAATTGTGGTTTGAGTTACTTTACGGAGAGAATTTAGGTTTGTGCCGAAAAAAATCACCTTTACGGGTTAGGCAAACCCACACAAACGAAAACGCACCTGATTGTAGATTTTCTGCTGTTTGGCCAGAGACACTTTCAAATGATTGGTGTGGAGAATTTAAAGAGAAGGAGAAAAAATGACAACTTTATTTATAAGTATAGGGTTTTTGGTGTCGGCATTTATTTTTGGGAAAATATCGTATGATATGTGGGGGTATTATAATCATTATATGCCAGAAGTTTTGGTGGTGATTGCCGGAATCTTGCTTAATGTGATTGCCGCAATAGCCGTCTGGTTTTTTTGAGAAGGAGAAAAAATGAAACTTGCACCTGCCACAAAAGAGAATTGTGAACAGGTAAGGCTTTGGCGCAACCAAGATTTAGTTTCTTGGCGCACACCTTACTACCTTACCAAAGAGATGCAGGAAAATTTTTATAATGAAACTATTTGTAACCGAAATTCGCCACACAGATATTGGGCGATAGCCGACTCTGACAATGTATTTATTGGGCTTGGCGGTTGCACCGATATTAGTTTAGAAAACCGAAACGCCGAAATAACTCTCGTAATAAACCCTGCAAGGCGTGGTGAAAAACTTGGCGAGCAGGCGGTCGAACTTATCCTCGACCAAGCGTTTAATTATCTTAATCTAATCACCGTCTATGGCGAAGTTTACACCTCTAATGATATAGGATATAAGTTTTGGAGCAAAATGGCGGAAAAGTACAGGGCATTTACAGTGGCATTACCAGACAGAAAATTTCCAGTTTCTTTGAAAA
>SDBT01013569.1_pt1 | contig 13053 bp, 13 predicted proteins | sample 2277101 | NCBI WGS metagenome assembly SDBT01 (sample SAMN10404973, study PRJNA504765) | marine sediment metagenome | isolation source: marine sediment core GS10_PC15, 103 cmbsf | place: Arctic Ocean: Southern Knipovich Ridge | collected 2010 | reverse complement strand
AAGATACATGTTAGCGGACTGACAGTTAATGAAGCCAAAGAAAAAATTCAAAAGCTTGCAGAAGAATATCTTAATGAAGCGATGGCAATTGTAAAATTATCCACTTTCAAATTCTCCATTCTGGGAGAAGTAAAAGCCCCCGGGGTAAAAGAATTTGGAGCGCACCAGATCAGTCTGATGGAAGCACTGGCACTCGGAGGGGATATTACTTATAACGGAAACCGGGAAAGCATCCTTATCCTCCGTGCAAGCAAAGACAGTAATAAAGCATTCCGAATAGACGTAACCGACAAAAACCTGGTAAACTCAGAATTCTACTACATACAACCCAACGATGTCATCTACGTCGAACCATTAAAGACAACACTCTTTAGAGAAAGAACTGCCGACTATTTGTACTATGTTACAGCATTTACTTCTGTGTTAACAACGCTGCTCCTCATTATTAGCTTTCTGTAGAGGAGCAGAAAGCAAAAAGCCCGATTTATAACAGGAACAAGGATTTTGCGTAGCGACGCGTTGTCCTGAGCGAAGTCGAAAGGAATCAACCTCCCAAGAACAACCGGAATGCCAATAACTAGACTCTCATAGGCTTTACGAAAAGCCATAAAAGATGAAATGAAAAAAATCGCCATCCTCCAATCCAATTACATCCCCTGGAAAGGTTATTTTGATATAATCAACCTGGTTGATGAGTTTGTTGTTTATGATGAGGCGCAATACACAAAACGTGACTGGAGGAACAGGAACCTGATCAAAACAAAAGACGGATTGAAATGGCTGACAATCCCGGTACAGGTTAAGGGGAAATATAAGCAAAAAATAAATGAAACCAGGGTTTCGGACAAGAATTGGGCAGAGAAGCACTGGAAAACTATTTACTATAATTATTCACATGCCGGCTGTTTTGAAAAATACAAAGAAAGGTTCAAAAAAGCGTATGAAGTTGCAGCAGAAATGGATATGCTTTCGAAAATCAACCTCTACTTTATAAAGCTTATAGTTAAAATACTGGGGATAAGAACTGAATTCAGTCAATCCGGACAATATAGCTTAACAGGAAACAAATCGGAAAAGATTATATCCGTTTGTAAACAGGCTGGAGCTGATACCTATATTACCGGACCGGTTGCAAAACCTTATATCGATACTCAGTTATTCAAAGCTGAAGGGATTTCACTGTTTTGGATGGACTATTCCGGATATCCGGAATATACCCAGTTTTATCCTCCATTTAACCAAAAGGTAAGTATTATTGATCTGATTTTTAATGTTGGAGACAGGGCTAAAGAATTTATGAAAAGTTTTTAATGATGTTATCAATAGTAATACCAGTTTATAATACGGAACAGGAACTTCTTCATCTTCATAAAAGGATATTAGAAGAGCTTAATAACAAGTATATATTTGAAATTGTAATCATTTATGATAATGGCAACGAAAAGAGCTGGGGAGTAATTAAACATATTGCAGCAGTTGATCCTGTACATGTTAGAGCCTTTCATCTTGATAGTAATTATGGACAACAGAATGCAATATTATATGGTTTAGAAAGGGCAAGGGGAACTTATATTATAACAATGGATGATGACAACCAACATAATCCAAAATATATACCTGAAATGGTTGAAAAACTAGAAAGTGAGAATTTTGATATTATTTATGGCAAATACAGGAAAATTAAACAGCCGGGTTTTAAGATCTTTTTATCAAAAATTTCAAATCGGCTCCTATATTTTTTTATTCCCAAATTACCCCGTAATTATTCGTCTTATAGACTAATCAATAGAGAATTGGTCAATAGTATTCAAGGAAAATATTCCGGCTTTTTACAAATAGATATTGAGTTAGCAAGTTTGTCCCCAAAAACAGGCAGTATAATTATAGAACATTTTTCATCATTGAGAAATGAAAGTTCCTATTCCTTTAAGATTTTATTTTATAAGGTGGTTGATGCTTTATTTGGATATAGCAGAAAGTTTAACATATTGTTTAATTTTCTTTTGGTAATGGGCCTTATTAGTTTTTTAGGATTCATTTTTATTAATTTTGTTAACATCAAGGAACAACTTTTGTCTGCTATATTAATAATTTTAATTATGTCTTGCATTATTTTTATTAAAATAGGCAGCATGAGAAGAATAAGGCAAAATATAATCCCCTCAATCAAAAGTAAAATTAATTAGAACTAATGATTAATTCAACGAATATAATTTTAAGGCCTTTAAAAAAAGCTGATTTGATTTTGATAAACAGTTGGAGAAATAATCTTGAAAACAGGATACTCACTCAAGGGTTCCGGGGACCTGTAACAATGGTAGTAGATGCATGCTGGCTTGATGAAGCACTTAATAATCAAGACAATAAAGATTTCTACTTTGGTATTGAGACAAAGGAAACAGGCAAACTAACGGGGATTATTCAGTTAAATGCAATCGACTATGTATCAGGAGTTGCAACCTGTGGTATCCTGATTGGTGAAGCAGAGGAACGTGGAAAGGGTATAGGAATAGAGGCTGTCAGAGGACTTCTGTTTTATGCATTTTTTGTTCTAAATCTTAGAAAGATAATTACATATATTGCGGACTTTAATGAGTCAGCTTTTAAAGTACAGAGGAAGGTAGGGAAAGTACACAGAGAAGGATGTCTAAAAGCCCATTACTATTATAAAGGTGAATATGTTGATGTCTATATTCAATCATTTTTTAAAAAAGATTTTGAGTGTTTAAAGGATGAATATTCCATTTAATATCCCTTATACTTCAGGCAAAGAGCTCAATTATATTCAGGAAGCAATTGATTCCGGACAAATTTCCGGAAACGGAATGTTTACCAAAAAATGCCACCGGTTTTTTGAAGAACGTTATGGCTTCAAAAAAACATTTCTTACCACAAGCTGCACTGACGCATTGGAAATGAGTGCGTTGTTGCTTGATATTAAACCCGGTGATGAAATTATTATTCCTTCATATACATTTGTCTCAACTGCTCTTGCTTTTGTCAGGCAAGGGGCTAAGATTGTGTTTGTAGATTCCCGCCCCGATCATCCCGGTATGGATGAAAGCTTAATAGAGAAATTGATAACCACAAGGACAAAAGCCATTGTTCCTGTTCATTATGCCGGAGTGTCATGTGATATGGATAAAATAATGGAAATTGCAAACAGGCACAACCTGTTTGTAGTGGAAGATGCAGCTCAATCTATTGATTCCTGTTATAAAAATAAGCCTTTGGGGTCTATCGGGCATTTGGGATGTTTCTCTTTCCACGAAACAAAAAATATCCAGTGTGGCGAAGGAGGAATGCTAGCTATTAATGATGAACGTTTTATTGAACGTGCTGAAATTATTTGGGAAAAAGGTACAAACAGAGCACAGTTCTTCCGTGGTAAAACAGATAAGTATGGATGGATAGACATTGGTTCTTCATTTCTCCCGTCAGATATTAATGCTGCCTTTTTATATGCCCAGTTAGAAAACCTGGATCTTATTCAAAAAAGGAGAAAACGAATATGGGAACAGTATTACGAAGGTTTGAAACCATTAGAAAATGAAAAATTAATAACCCTGCCTTTAATCCCGGAATATGCAACCAATAATGCTAATATGTTTTATTTTGTTTGCCGAAACAAAAAAGAAAGAGATGATTTACTGACCTGCCAGAAAGAAAATGGCATATTAGCCGTTTTTCATTATTTATCATTGCATAAATCTCCTTATTATAAAGATAAACATGATGGCAGGGATTTGCCAAATTCGGACATGTATTCTGATTGCCTGATAAGATTACCTTTCTATTATGAACTTACATCAGAACAACAATTGAATATTATTGATCTAATAATAAATTTTTATAAATAGTGTACCACATTTTAGAAATATCAATCTATTAAATGATAAAAAGTGTGAGCTCGAAGCTCGAACTTTGAACTTATCACCCACCCACACTTACACTACCCGTAACTCGTAACCCGAAACAACTTTGAACCTCTTAAACTAACCTCATGGGTAAGTTGACAAACTATATTGAAAAACACTGCCACATAATCTTAGCATCCATTTTACTTATAAACTATAGTATAAGATTATTAATCTACTTTAATACTACACTGTTTTATTTTGGTGATTATCAGGCATATCTGAATGGTATAGATTTAATTAAAGAAAACGGGAGTGTTCCATTAATACAAGGGAATTTTTTATACTTAAATTCATATATCGGGTATTTTTTTAAATGCGTTCTGGGAAATATAGATTGGTATTTTATTTTCAATAGCCTGTTGGGTACCGCCACCTCCTTTTTTGTGTATTTAATTACTGTTAAATTATCAAAAAATCCTTTAGCCGGACTGTTAACAGTTTTTATTCACACTTTGTACTTAGAATTTTTAGCTTTCAGTTCTATTTTTTATACTCCCATTATTATGATGTTTCTCTTAAGTGTAATTTTATACTTATTAATTAACTTTATTGAAGCTAAAAATACAAGGTTTTATGTAACAACAGGATTACTGATCATTACACTCGTAAATCTGACATTTTATTTTAAATGCGAACTGAATTATTTTTGGATATTATTAATCTTGTTTGCAATCCTTAATATTATAAATAAACAAAATAAAATATTTATAAGATTTACTCTTTTAGCCCTTTTGCTTACCTTATCAACCGGAGCACTAAAACATTATCATATATTACCTTATAACGAGGGTAATATTATTTCAAATGATTTTGTTTTCTTTGGGCATACATTATATGGTGGCGATGGTGGTGATGGTTCTTTTATTTATAAAGAAAATGAAGAATGCTATAATAAGGCGTTAAAAGAATATAAAGAACAAAATAAAATTGAAAATCTTTCAAGAACAGACCGGAATAATTTCCAAATGGAGGAAATCAAAAAATTCATTACTCAGCATCCATTTAAATGGATATATCTTCAGGGTTATAAATTCTGCAGGTTTTTTGGTGTTGTACCTGAAAGTAGTAGTTTTAAAATATTGGTGAGTGGTATACTAAAAGGGAAAATTATACTTACTTCTCTGCTTCTTGTTATCCCTTTCGCTTTCATGGTTTTATTAATTGTAATAACATTCAATACTAAAAAAGTAATAACGGTATTAAGAATCAAACCAACGGTTTTATTGATAGCTTTGATCTTATTATATTATCTATCAGCATCCGTATTTTTTGGTCAATACCAGGAAAGGTATAGAATGCCTTTAATGGTATGTTTATTAATCCCATATCTCTCCTGGGCAATAAGTAAATTTAATTATAAAAAACTAATAAAAAATAAGATTGAATTATTTATTAAAACTACCGTAATAATATTAATACTGATTATTTGGTCTTCACAAACATATAATGCACTTGTTGTCCACAAGGACAGATACATTGGAACAGCAAAGAGTATCAGTAAGTAGTAACAGCGCATTAAGGAAAGTTGAGCGTTCCATCATTTATTATAGTAGAATCGATTTTCAATTCACTGCAACACAGCATCACAGCAACACTGCTACACAAAAAAAAATAACCATGAAAACAATCATCCTCTGTGGCGGTATGGGAACCCGCCTGCGTGAAGAAACAGAATATAAACCTAAGCCAATGGTAGAGATTGGAGGCAAACCTATCCTCTGGCATATCATGAAACATTATTCTTATTATGGATTTAAAGAATTTATTCTTGCCCTGGGTTATAAAGGAGACATGATCCGTAATTACTTCATTAATTATTATAAATACAACTCAGATTTTACCATTGATCTTTCAAATAACGGGAATATTGAAATTCATAATGGTGCAATTGAAGATGATTGGAAAGTTACGTTGGTGGAAACCGGGGATGATTCAATGACAGGATACCGCACAAAGCTTGCAGGGAAATATATAAATGAAGACAGATTTATGTTAACTTACGGGGATGCTGTAAGCAATGTAAATATCCGGGAACTGGTAAATTTTCACGAGGATAAGAATACATTGGCTACGATTACTGGTGTTTCCCCTCCCAGCAGATTTGGTGATCTGGTGGCTCAAAACGAACAGGTTATTAAATTCAAGGAAAAATTGAAGGATACCAAGAACGGGAAAACGATTAACGGGGGATTTTTTGTTTTTAAGAAGGAATTTCTGAATTTGATTAATGATGATCCGTCTACCGATCTGGAGAAAACCCCGATGGATAAACTGGTTGAGATGAAGCAGCTTTCTCTTTTTAGGCATGAAGGATTCTGGCAATGCATGGATACCTACCGGGATTATCAACATCTAAATCAATTATGGATAGAAAAACCAACCTGGAAAATTTGGAAATGAGAAGATGAGTATAAGGGTAAATGTGTATATGAGTATAAGTGTAATAAAATAACATATGAACCCAACCACACATTCGTGCATTAACGTATTCACACATCAATATGCAAAACCAACTTAAACAAGCATATAAAGGAAAGAAAGTCCTAATAACCGGCCACACCGGCTTCAAAGGTTCCTGGTTAACAATATGGTTGAATATGCTTGGCGCAAAAGTTATTGGATTTGCCTTAGACCCAATAACAAAAAAAGACAATTTTGTTCTTGCCCACATTGGGGAAGAAATAAAAGATTACAGAGGTGATATCAGAGATAAAGAAAAACTATTTGACCTGTTTGCAAAAGAAGAACCTGAAATTGTTTTTCATTTAGCTGCCCAGCCATTAGTACTGGAAAGTTACAATGATCCGGTTTATACATATGAAACTAATATTATGGGGGTCGTTAATGTTCTGGAAGCTAGTAGAAAAACCCATTCTGTGCAAACTGCAATTATCATTACCTCTGATAAATGTTATGAAAACAAAGAACAACTTACAGGATACTACGAAAATGATCCAATGGGTGGTTACGATCCTTATAGTTCCAGTAAAGGTGCTGCAGAATTAATAATCTCAGCATACAGAAATTCATTCTTCAACCCTGAGAAAAACAACGAACATCATAAGGCAATAGCTTCAGTCAGAGCAGGTAATGTAATTGGAGGTGGTGACTGGTCTGATTACCGCTTAATACCTGATTGTATTAAATCGATAGAAAATGGGGAAATAATTAAAATCAGAAATCTGGATTCTGTTCGACCATGGCAACATGTTCTGGAACCATTGGGAGGTTATTTGTGGCTGGGATATCAAATAATGAATGAACCGGGAAAATTCAACGAAGCCTGGAATTTCGGCCCGGAAGAAAATATGACAGCCCCGGTAAAAGAAGTTGTAGAAAATCTAATAAAAATATATGGTAAAGGTGCCTGGGAAGATATTTCTGATAAAAACAGGCATCATGAAGCCGGCTTGTTAAAACTTGACATTGCAAAAGCCAGACAAAAACTGAAATGGAAACCATTATTAGATCTTACAAAAACATTAAATCTAACTGTTGAATGGTATAAAAATTACAAGAAACAAAATACCAGACAAATCTGCGAACAACAGATAGAAATGTATATGCAACAATGGAAATCAAGCCAGGAAAGTTAAAAGGAACATTTGAGATCATTTTGGATCCTCATACAGATGAAAGAGGCTTTTTTATGCGTGTTTTTGATGATAAATTGTTTAAAAAAGCAGGAATAAATAACAAGTGGGTACAGGAAAATCATTCCCGGTCTGAAAAAATGGGAATTATCCGTGGATTACATTTTCAACTCCCCCCATTTGCAGAAACAAAATTGCTTCGTTGCATCCGGGGAAAAGTTTGGGATGTATTTGTTGATCTGCGTAAGGGGTCTTCTACATTTGGAAAATGGGATGCTGTTAAACTATCAGAGGAAAACAAAAAGATAGTTTTAATCCCACGAGGCTTCGCTCATGGCTTTTGCACTTTGACGAATATTTCAGAAGTTATTTACAAAGTGGACAATTATTATTCACCGGAGCATGAATGTGGTTTGCTGTGGAATGATACGGATCTAAATATTGACTGGCCAATAGATAAACCGATTTTGTCTGATAAGGATAAAAATAATATGAGCTTTGCTGAATTTCTGGAGAGGTATGTGGGTATGTATGTATGAGTGTAGGAGTGTAATGGTATATATGAGGAAGGTTTTATTGTTTACATTTATTAAATGAGATATTATTATGATTAAGACATTTAAAGAACTTGATATTTGGAAAAAAGGAATTGATTTGGCAGAAATGATTTATCGGTTAACTACCAATTTCCCTTCTGAAGAGAAATACGGTTTGGTAAGTCAGCTAAGAAGGGCTACTGTTTCGTTTCCTTCAAATATTGCCGAAGGTTCAGCCAGAAATTCCACTAAAGAATTCATTCAGTTTTTGCACATCTCCCTGGGTTCACTGGCAGAATTAGAAACCCAGTTGATCATTGCACAACGAATTGGGTACAAACTGACAGAAGAAAATGTATTCCCTTTAATTGAAGAAATCCGACGCAAAACCCTGAATTTCCTCAAATACCAAAAAACAAAATTATAATAAACACCTCTTCCACATACTCACACCCACACTCTTACACTCATACATTCTTACTCATATACACTTTATGAACATTAGGCTATTCAAACCCTCCCTCGGACAAGAAGAACTCGACAACATAAAGGACGCCTTTACCCGCTCCTGGATCGGCCTTGGTCCTAAAGTAAACGAATTCGAAGAAAAATGGGCTGAATTTATTGGCTGTGAAGTTGCTATTGGTCTGAATTCTGCAACTGCTGCATTGCATCTTGCACTCGCCTCATTTCAGTTCCCGGAAGGGAAAAAGGTATTGGTTCCTGCATTAACTTTTGCTTCTACCGCAACCGCAATACTTTACAACAGACTTATTCCTGTTTTTGTCGATTCCGATCTAATTACACTTGGAATATCATTGGAGGACCTGGAACTCAAATACGATAAAGACTGTGTTGCAGTAATGCCTGTGCATTATTGTGGACATCCTGTTCCAATGGATAAATTAATGCCATGGGCACATGAAAAAGGGCTTAAAGTAATTGAAGATTGTGCACATACAGCAGGAGGAATATATGAGGGCAAGACGCTTGGTACCTGGGGTGATATTGGTTGTTTCAGCTTCGAAGAGAAAAAACTGATGACAACCGGTGATGGCGGTATGATTTGTTCAAACGATCCGGAACTTCTAAAGGATGTGAAAGCCATGAGGTGGGTAGGCATCGACAAGGACAACTGGAAAACAGCTCAAGCCTATACTTCGGCAAACAAAGATGCCATGCATTGGTTTTATGAGTTAAATGTATTAGGCTGGAAATACAACATGAACGATCTGGCTGCATCAGTTGGATTGGCTCAATTAGAGAAATTACCAAAAATGAATGCCAGACGTTCTGAAATTATCAGAAAATACCTGGATGGTATAAAAGATACTGAGGAAATTCAGCCTTTATTACCTTACGAACCCGAAAAATATGTCTATCAAATGTTTGGAATTAGAGCAGAAAATCGTGATGAATTGATAATAAATCTTAAATCAAAGGGTATTGCTACTGGATGCCATTACACTCCGCTAAGTATGCAACCATTGTTTAAGTCTTATGCAAACAAGTGTGATTATATAGAAAAAGAACATAATAAATTTATCACATTACCTTTGCATACTGATTTAACCAACAAGGAAGTTGACTTTATTATTGAAGTCTTAAAGAATTGGTAAATAAATAACGTGCAAGGCAAAATGAAAGTCGGGTCAGGCTTAATCTGAAAAGTTATATCTATAACCGCTTACATATGAATAAATCAAAAGTTGTAGTCATTACCATTAATTACAACCAAAATCAATATACACTGGATTGTATTGATTCACTTCTAAAATCATGCTATGAAAATTTTCAGGTTTTACTCGTTGACAATGGTTCTAATCCACATAATGTTGTAGAATTAGAAAAGAAACTCCATGCCAATAGTAAGATATTATTACACAAAATTGCAACAAACTGTGGATATATTGGTGGCATAAATTACGGTCTGGAAAAGGGCGGCAAACTTTTGCCTGATTATTTTCTGATAATGAATAATGATACATTTATTAATAAATATGCAATTGCTGAATTAGTTGATACTTGCAATGATTACCAAAATAAAGCGATCATTTCCGGTAAAATTTATCATTATGATGATAAAAAAAGATTGCAATATATTGGTGGCAAATTACTTAATAACAATACTTTAAAATATGAAAAGATCGGATTAAATCAAATTGATGAAGGCCAATATAATAAAATAGAAGAAAGGGATATGCTGGATGATATATTTTGGCTGTTTCCATTTGATTTGTATAAGGAGATCGGTGGTTATTCTCCTTATTTCTGGTTTAATGCTGAGCAGGCAGATTATGCCTTAAGAGCAAAAAAAATCGGATATAAACTTATTTACACACCAAAAGCCAAACTATGGCATAAGGGAAGTGTTACTATTGGTGGTAGGGATGAGAATCCTGCATTAGTTTATTGGAATATTCAGAGCGCATTGATATTTAGATATTTGCATTTGCCAAAGCTCAAATTTCTATTTTTCTATTTAATAATTATTAAAGGTATTTTTAAATCTTATTTAAAAATGACATTCAATTATATTTTAGGGAGAAATTTTTCTTTTAAATATACTTATGCACAATTAAGAGCTTTATTATATTTTGATAAATGGGTTATTAAAAAAAATATTAATACAGGCAAAAATCCGTTTTAGTTGTTCTATTATATGATTGAATTTTTGCAGTCTAATTAAAAAAAAGAATGAAGTTTATACACATAATTAACAAAAACCGTATAAAGAAATTTATAAAGCAATGATATCAATTAAGGTGCCATTAACTATTATTATTCCAGCCTTCAATGAAGAACTGGGAATTAAAAATACACTTGAAAAGCTAATTTCATATTCAAAAAAAAACCATAGAGTTTGGAACATTATTGTTGTCAACGATGGATCGACAGATCAAACCAAACAAATTTGTGAAAAAAATGAAAATATTACATTAATTAATCATCCCTATAACAAAGGATATGGTGCTTCCTTAAAAACCGGGATCAGGACAGCTAAAACAAAATGGATTGCTTTTTTTGATGCTGATGGACAACATAAACCGGAAGATTTAGAACTAATGCATAATAATATTGGAAATTACGATATGTTCATTGGACGACGGGGAAAAGACAGTCACCAGGAATGGATAAGAAAACCGGGGAAATGGATATTATCAAAAGTGGCTAACTTTATTACAGGTCGAAAAATACCAGATCTGAACTCTGGGTTAAGAATAATAAAACGTGAAATAGTAATAAATTTGCTACATCTTTTTCCGGATGGTTTTTCGTTTTCCACCACTTCTACAATAGCCTTTATGAACATGGGATTCAATGTAGGATATTATCCTATAAAAGTTAACAAACGTGTTGGAAAAAGCACAGTTAAACAATTAAAACATGGTTCTAATACCCTATTGCTTATCCTCAGATTAATTGTTTTATTTAATCCATTAAAGGTTTTTGTTCCTGTTAGTTTGATTTTATTTATTTTAGGAATTACATATGAATTACTATTTGGAATTTTACTTATGCCACAAGGTATTAAACTTATTCCTTCAGCTTTCTTTTTATTGATTACAGGAATTCTTATATTTTTCTTTGGATTAGTAGTTGATCAGGTAAGCGAATTAAGGAAACATATGTATATAAAATAATTTTTTTTCGAATATTATTCTTTTCATTACCAGTTGATTCAATTAATAAATGAATAAAAAAATATTAGTTCTCCTGCCTTTTGCATTTTATCGTTCAAGTGGAAGTTCCCTTAGTTCCTATTACAGAATAAGAGCGCTATTAGAACTGGGTCATAAAGTAGATATTATTACATATCCTCATGGTGAAGAACTTGATATAAAAAATTTAAAAATATTCCGATTCCCAAAACAAAAAATATTTAAGACGTTACAACCAGGTGAATATAAAAAAAAAATAGTATATGATTTATTCTTGTTCTTAAAATTTATTAAGCTCACTTTTAGAAATAATTATGACGTAATTATTGCTCATAGTTCAATGATTTATTGGACAATTCTTTTGAAACCATTTTTAAAATCAATATTTGTCGCTAATGCACATGGCAACCTAGAAGTAGAATTACACAAGTGGAATATTTCAAAAAACAAAAAGGTAGGGGAAATAGCATCTAAGATAGATTCGTTTTTTATAAAATACTATGCAAAAACTATATGTGAACATAACAGCGTTAAAGAACGATTAATAGCAAAAGGAATTAAGTCTGATAAACTATTATTAATTGGAATTGCCGTTTTTAATAAAAATTTAGCTGTCCAATCTTTGAAAAAAAAGAATAAAAAGTTTTTTATAATTTATACAGGCACTTTTGTCAAAGTCCAAAATTTAGAATTAATCTATAAAGTAGCAAAATTACTAAAAAAAGCAGATGTGGAATTTTGGCTTTTTGGTGGTATTGATAAAGAAGTTAAATATGAGACTAAATTAATAGTAAAATATGGTGTTGAAAATACAGTTAAAATTTTCCCAAGAAAGCCCCAGCCGGAATTAGCAAAATATTATGAAAAAGCAGATATTGTAATTTCCCCCAGAGTTATCGGCTATGATACTCCAATGAAAATATTTGACTATATGAATTATGGAAAATGTATTTTAGCAACAAATAAACCAATACATACTGAAATATTAACTAATAAAAACTCATATCTCACAAAAGATACACCAGAGGCTTTTGCTAAAGCAATTTTGTTCCTAAAGGATAACCTATCAATAGTTGAGAAACTTGGGATAAGTGCGAAAAATGATTTTGAGGATAAATATAGTTTTGATATAATGAAAGAAAAATATTCATATTTAATTAATTCATTTTAGGTTATAATATTTTTAAAGTTTAGAGATAAAAAAAAGGATACTAAAATGTTAAATACAAAAAGAGCTATTAGATATCTTGAAGCAAAATTTTCTTTAAATATTGGCAATACATTTAAAGATCAAAAAAAACTTTTTAATGGTATAGGAGCAAATATAATTTTTGATGCAGGT
>SDBT01013568.1_pt1 | contig 13053 bp, 15 predicted proteins | sample 2277101 | NCBI WGS metagenome assembly SDBT01 (sample SAMN10404973, study PRJNA504765) | marine sediment metagenome | isolation source: marine sediment core GS10_PC15, 103 cmbsf | place: Arctic Ocean: Southern Knipovich Ridge | collected 2010 | reverse complement strand
GTATTAGGCGCCCGCGAAGGCTCGCCCATTTCCCGAGGATCTCGTCGGGTCCTACGCCCGCCGAGACCTTCCAATCGGAATAAAGCCCGGAGAGAAGCTCTGCCCCTTGCGGACAATCGCCGGTCGTCTTCTCCGCGAGAATGAAAACGCCGCCCTCCCGTGTTAGTTCCTCAATGCGAGCGAGTGTTTCCCACCGCTTCGGCGTCGGGATGAATTGAAGCGTGAATAGCGCGAAGATCACGTCGAAGCCTTGCACGTCGACCCGCTCATCGGGCACCGGGAAACCCATAACCGTGTTATGCACGAAGTCGATCGTGTGCTGACTGAGATCGAAAGGCATTTTCTCGAACCGCTCGCGCGCCTTGACGACCATCTCGAAGCTACTATCGATCCCGAATGCCTCGAACGGATGCGCCGCGCGCGTCGAGAGCATTGACAGAGTTAGGCCCGTCGAGCAGCCGATGTCGAGCACCCGACAGCCCTTGTAACAATTCCACAGAGCAGCCGACACGGCGAGGTTCTGTATCTGATCGTACCCGGGGAGATGACGCCTAACGTGATCGTCGAAGGTCTCCGCGACGTCGCCGAAGTCCCACGAGCCGACCTTGGCGAAATCACCCTCTTCTATTGGGATAGACGCGTAGGGATTGATCGCGATATCTTCGAGCCGCTCGCGAAGCCTTTTCTCGTATTTTTCGCTGATCTTCCCTATCCGCTTTTTGTAAGCCTTGAACCCGTCCGAATCCTCGATCACGTCCTCGTCGGGTAACCTAACAATAGACTCGGACCCACGCGGCGGATTCTTCTCGAACTCCGCAAGACCCTCGCGCAAGCGTCTCGACATCGCCGCGTGTTCTTCGGAAGTCATCGCCGGCTCGTTCACATTGATCGGATCTCCGTCAGACACCTAACACCCCTTTCGCGATTGCCTTCGCAATGGCCCGCATCATGAACGGCGGGACCGCACGCCCGCAGCGCTCCCATTGCAGTTTGTGTGACCCTACTAGCTTGAAATCTCCTGGCAACGAGCAGATGAGTTTTAGCTCTGCGATCGTGAACTTACGGGGCTCGCTCGGATGCGCGACCGAAGCGGCGCTCACTTCGCCGCCGACTTGTGTTATGCACGGGCACGGCATTCGCGGATCTGGACGAATGAGCGACGGATATTTGTAGGACGTCTCGCCTTGCTGAAGCCGGAGCCATTCCTTCCCGATCGCGAAGCGCTCGAAGCGGACCTCGGCGAGTTCCTCCGGCGTCGAGTCTCCACGAAACGAGTAATTCTCTTCGCATAACACGTCCCGCAGCGAGTACCGGTGCGCGAGCTTCGTCGGGAACGCGGGCACGGCGTCGAGGTCGTTCCGAACGCCGACGAAGATCAGCCGCTCGCGATGCTGCGGAACGCCTAACCATTGAGCGTCGACCATGCGAACCGCGAGCTTGTAGCCGCACTCCCGGAGCCGATCCTTGATGTCGAGGAAATACCCTTTCGCCTTGCCTAACACCATGCCGCGCACGTTCTCGGCGACGAATACTTTCGGCTGAAGCCCTTCGAGGATGCGCGCGAATTCGAAGAAGAGATCGTCGGTCCGCTGCTCGGTGTCGCTATAGCGACCCGTTTTCCCCCACGTCGCCTCGCGCTCCCCGATCATCGAGAACGCAGAGCACGGCGGGGACCCTTCGAGGATGTCGAGTTCACCCTTCTCAAGCCCTGTCGCTTCGAGGATCTCTGACGGCTGCACTTCGCGAATGTCGCGCGGGTCGAGCGGCGTGTTAGGGAAGTTCGCGGCGTACGTCTCGCGTGCGGCTTCGATGAATTCGTTCGCCCATAGCATCTCGTAGCCCGCCATGATGAATCCGAGACACGAGCCACCCGCGCCCGTGAACGTCGAAACGACCTTGAGCCCGTTCTTCGGAACGGCGAGCGCTTCCGCCATCGACGGCACGACATAGGGTGGCTTCGGAATCTTGCGTCGGGTCGTCTTCCATTTCCGTCGGATCTTCTTCGGGAACTTGCGACCCTGCATGTTATTTGAACCTATAGCCGCACTTCGGGCATTCATGATCGGTGTCGTCGTTAGGCTCGCTGAAGTTAGCGCCGCCGCCGCCGCCATCTCCCCCGCCTTCGTTTCCGTCGGGCGTGCCGAGGTAGTGATCGATCTCCGCTTGCGTAAAGCCCGTCCACGCTAGCGCGTCGTCGCCGCCTAACTCCTCTATCTCGCGAAGCGCGCGTTCGAGTGCTTCCTCTTCCCAATCTCCCGAATTGCGATTGAGTATCAAGTTGAGCGCGCGCTCTCGCCTAGCATCTAGGTCGACCCATTTGACTTCGAGGTTTTCGAGTTCGATGTCGGACGCTGCGCGCACCCTTTGATGCCCGCCGACGATGACTGCGCGGTCTGCCTTTTTCCAACCGTGTTTCGGCGTTCGCTTGTTACAAACGACGGGCTGCACGAGCCCGTATTCGGTCAAGCTCGCTTTGAGTTGCTCGAAGTCGTGCTCTCGCATCTCGCGAGGATTGTACGGCGCGGGCATTTTGGACAGCCTCGCGACCGCGAGTGCGTCCGGGTATTGACTCGCCACGGTTCCCCCCTATGGTTTCAGTTCGAGGGGAGGTCGCCTCTAGCGTGCCGATCTCTTCTTCGTTCGTTGTTCCGTGCGGAAAGCGCCGTCGGGTTGTTCGTTCCCCGGCGGCGCTTTCATGTTATGCGAAGTCCTCCGCAGTAAACACGTTGGCTGGATTCGGCTCCTTCGGTAGCTCGTCGGCGCGCGATGGGATGTCTTCGAACCGCCATACCCCGGAGCGTATCCGGCTCGGCGACTTGAAGGCGGCGACGATGAACGTCAGGAACGGATACATTTCCGCCGCTGTCTTGATCTTGACCCGGGCGTCATCCTTGAACCCGACTTTACCCGTCGACCATACCGACTTGACCTCGTGACACTCTATCCCGCCGTCTGCCTTGACGACGATAAAGTCGGGCGTGTAGGACATCTTGTGGCCTAACACTAGCTTCCAGCATTCGTATCGATACCAGAGAAGTTCGCGAGCGAGTAGGCGGGGTTCGAGGAACTCGCGCGCGTAGCGCTCCTCGGTCCTGTTCATAACCGTTCCGGTCGGAAACTGAGCCCGCGCCTTACGCATCCAGGCACCGTAGCGTATTCTCATTTTCGAATCAATCGCCGCGCATGAGTTCGAGATAGCTAAACCCGAACATCTGAGACGCTTCCTTGAGATTGACGCGTTCCCCGTCTAATCGGATGAACTCCGACTTCGGGCCTAAGAACACATGCGTATGCACGCTATGCCTGCCTAGCATGAACTCGCTACCGCGCTCGGTGATCCGCCAATAGCCCGAGGTCTTCTTGTGCGGATTGTGCGGGCCTTCGTTCGGTCGCTCCTCGGTCAAGCCCCAATAGCGGAACTTCGCGAAGTCGCCGCCGACGGTCCGCTTCCGAAGGCGAGTAACGTGCACCCACACCGCGCCCTGTTGCGATGCACGGAAGAGCGCGAGCAGCGCGGGAAGATCGCTCTTCGGGAATCGCCGCCTGTAGATCGTTCGTACGTGACCGCACGCATAACACGTCTCTTTGGTGACGCTCACATCACGCACCGCTCGCAAGTAACCCCGAGACCGAAGACTAACACCGTCCAAATTAGAAACATCGTCCATACCGTGTTCTGTACCGTGTTCTCTTCCGGTTTGTGTTCGCTCAAAATAGAATCTCCTCGTCCGGTTTTTCACTCTTCGGTGCGTTTTTATTGGAATCGATCACCTCGTCGATGTCTTGCATGACCTCTTCGTAGCTTCTGACGATCGCACCGGACTGATCGACTCGGTATTCTTCCACGTTAGTTAGCGACGGGTGATGAATCGTCGTGCGTGATCGAACGACCGGGTCGGGATATTTCACCGAGAGGATGTCTCCGCACTGCCCGCAATAGGTGAGCGGATCTTGCTCGACGATCGTTCGATGCTTGCCGTCTTCGCATAACGGGCGCGGCGCGTCGCATTTCGTGCAGTGATCGAAGACGCGGATTTCGCTTTCCGCAATGCCGAAGACGCCGCCTGATTCCTCGCAACCGCGTTGCTCCCATTCGTGATCGCACGCGGGCACGGGCAACGGCTCGCGCTCGGGGACCGGGATGACCTCGCCGCAAGTCGTGCAGATGAACGAGTCATCCTCGAAGACCGACTCTGGATGCTCGCACTTGATCTCGACTCCCGACGGCTCGCCTAACACTGTGCCGCATAACGTGCAGACGATGTCGCCGCTCGCCTCCCATATCGTTTCGGCGTGTAGGCATTTCACATCGAGGGCCGCGGGCGGCGTCTCGGGCTCCGGCACCGGGGCGGGCTCGGCTTTCGGGGGCGGCGGTCGAGAATCGTTTCTAAGGGGCCGAACGCGAGGGGGGCGGACAACCGGGGCACCGAGCCCGCCGAACGCCATCTGAGGCGATTGCGGGCGCTCCGGCACCGATCTGCCGTGCCGCGCGGCCCACGACTCGCGCACCGCGAGCGCGTGCGGGCGATCCCACCCGCCCTCGTGCGCGAACTTGACGAGCGCATCGTCGGGCGCGGAGTCGATGAGCTTCGCGAGTTCTCGAAACGCGTCGACGACTCGCGCCATCGGATCGTCTTCTGGAAAGTCACCCTGATCGATTCGCCGGGTTCGCTGCGGCGCTCGCTTCTGCCGCGCCATCAGAACGAATCGCGGTCGAAGTCGTCGACCTCGTCGAGCCCATAGCCGAGCGCCGGCACGGACCTAACAGCGGGCAAGCGGTCTTCGCCCGGGTAGAACCGATGCGCCGCGCCCGCGAACTTGCCCCACCAATCCCAAACGTCGCGGTAGTGATGCGATCGCGGGCACGGAAAGATCCGCCCCCAATCGTCGGCGGGTATGACTAACGTGTAGCCGGGAGTCCAAGTGATCGCACCGCGGAGCAACATCTTGCCGAGAAAGTCGTTGAGCTTGTCGCCGCGCTCGAATGCCTTCCGCATTAGGTCGCCGTGCGCCGCGCTGCCGTAGGTCGCTAGCCGCATGAAACATCGATGCGCCCGCGTCTGATGCTCTTCGATCGGCCGAAACCACCGGAGGAACGCTTCTTCATGCTCGCGTACCGCGAGGAGTTGGTCGTTAGTCGGCGCGTCCGGGATCATCGATTCGTTGCCGAACGCTTCGCGCTTCTTCTCCCGGTGATCCCTGAGCCGGTGCATCGTTTGCGCGTAGACTAGGATCTGACCCTGCCAAGCTTTACTCGTCGGCAGATTCGCGAGTACGGTCGGCGCCCTCGCAAACCATGTCGCATCGCAGACCGCGTGCGTGAGCATCGCTTCGCGCTCTGTGCCCTCGCCCGATCGGAATCGAATATACGCCTCGTGAACCTCGGCCCACGCCTCGCGCTCTTCGCTGCCCGGCTTGTCACCGAAGACGCCGTCGCCTAGCAGTCTATCGCGTGCGCGCTCGTGCCATCGAACCGGCGTGCCGAAGGCGTTCGTTCGTCGCTCGTCTTCCCGGTGCCTGCGTGCTAGTCGTTCGCGCTTGAAGTAGTGCCCGTCGCTCATTCGTCGCCCTCCGTCTCAAGTTTTCGTTGCGCCTCCATCGATTGCGCTACGCCCTTCGCTAGCCAATCGTTCGCTCGATCCTTCGCGCCCTCCGCTGCATACGCTTCGAGGTACTCTGGAAACTTCGTCGGTTGATACAGCGTCGTCGCTCGGCAGTATTTCATCATGTCGCGCTCGTCGTCGCGCCGCTTGTTAGGTTCCATCAGCGCAGCGAAGCCGTCGATCGCGTTGTGCAGATCGATACGGGTAGCGCCTTCTTCGATCCTGGCGACTAGCTTTTTGAATTGCTCCGAGTGCATAACCGGCGACCATCGGCGACCGTAGTTCGCAGCGTGTTCGACGAGTTCCGGCCAGACCTCTTTCGCGAGTTCCTCCGCTCGTTCGCGGCTGCGCTTCTTCGGTCGCTTGTTAGGCACCTCGGTTACCTCGCTCGAACCCCCGCTTGCGGGGGTAGGGGGGTCCTGCTCTTTGTTAGCGTTAGAGTTAGCGTTAGCGTAGGTTTCCGTTTGCCCTCCGTTTCGCTTCTTGAATCCCTGTCTTTCCGCATAGTTAGGGAGCGATAGCCGGTAGCTATCTCCTTCATAGGTCAGAGTTAGCGGCGAGATAGCTTCGAGCTTACTCAATACTATCAGCGCGTAATCGAGCCGCTGACGCCCTGCCAGAGCGAGTAAATCCGCCTTGTCCGCGAGGAAAGAATCGTTCGTTTTCTGCGCCCATCGCTCGGTCGCCATCATGCCGATTCGCGCGTACGCCGCGAGCATATCGTTGCTGGCATACACGCCGATCGTCTTGCGGTGATTTCGAATGGAGTTAAATAGCTTGAAGTGCGGTTTTCGCTTCGGCAACGGCTTTCTCATTTGAGAAGTGCACATCCTACGAAGACGCCCGTGCGATGTCGAGGGGCGAATTCGCGACGGTTTTTCCAGGACGCTAAATTCTATTCTCTTTTTCGAACGATCGTGATATGATTCGCGAAACACGGCGGGAGGTTCGATGCCGCACTATAGAGTTCTGTATAAGGGTCGCGACCGCGCGGTCTGGCTAGAGAAGCGGGGCGGAACGCTCGGCGCGAGCGAAGCGGCTCCGGTCTGCGGCGCGTCGCGCTTCTCTTCTCCCCTCGGCGTATACGTCGAGAAGGTCTCGGGTGCCCTTCCCTTCGACAGCCCTATTACACGATTCGGTCGAATCTATGAGCAAGAGATCGCGCAAGACTTTCGCGAAGCGACCGGACGCAAGGTCAAGCTCGACGGTCGCCTAATAGCCTCGCGGCGCCGTCCATGGCAGTCGTGCACGCTCGACGCTCGACAATGGAGCGACGAGCACGAGGGACCCGGGCTCGCGGAACTCAAGACTTCGCTGTACGGGTGGGATGCGTCGGGTATCCCCCTCGAATACTGGATTCAGATTCAGCATCAGTTCGCCGTAACGGGCTTCAGTTGGGGCTCTGCTGTTATGTTCAACCGAACGAACTGCGAGACGGTACACAAAGACGTCTACCCCGATCACGCATTCATTCGCCGCCTAACACTCAGGGAATCGCAGTTTTGGCACCGTTGCGTGATCCCCGGCATTCCGCCCGAGGTCGAAGACGACGACGACACCGAAGCGACGCGGAAGGCTCTTCTCCGCATGTACCCGACGGGCGACCCTGGAAAGATCGTCGCGCTCGGAACGAAGATCATGCAAGCTCGCGACCGGCGGACCTTCGCAAAAGAGAATCTAGCGAGCTATACAAGGATAAAGAAGGCAACCGAGAACCGGATCAAGGCGGCGATTGGCAGCGCCGACGGCGGCGTGTTTCCGAACGGTTCCGGCTTCACGTTCAAAGCGAACAAAAATGGCGTTAGGTCGCTACTTGAGAAGGAAAGAATGTAGATGGCAGCAAGACGACGTAACGAGGCTCCGGCACAGTCGCGAGCGCTCGTGTCTCGAAAGGATGCGATTGAAAGCGTGCGGGATTTACTCAACCAATACAAGCCGCAGATGGAACTAGCGCTTCCGAAGCATCTGAGCGCCGACCGGATGGCTCGACTATTCATGACGTGCATTGCGAACGAGCCGAAGCTGCTCGAATGCACGAAGAAGTCGTTAGTCGGCTCCGTGATCCAACTCTCGCAACTCGGGCTCGAACCCGGGCTGTTAGGTCACGCATACCTGATCCCGTTCCGTAATCACGGCACGATGGAATGCCAAGTCATCCCGGGCTACAAGGGATTGCTCAAGCTCGCGCGAAACTCCGGGATGATCCTCAACGTACAAGCGAACGTAGTATATGCTCAAGATGAGTTCGACTTCGAGCTAGGTCTCAATCCGATTCTCAAGCATCGACCGACGACCGAAGCGGTTACACCCGACGATATGATTTACGCCTATGCGATCGTCGGAATCAAGGGTGCGCCCGAGCCGCAATGGGACGTGATGAACCGTCGAGAGATCCTCGATGTTAGGAAGTCGAGCCGCGCGGGCGATTCCGGTCCTTGGGTTACGCACCCCGCAGAGATGTGGAAGAAGACCGTGTTACGGCGAATCTGCAAGCTACTGCCGTCGTCGATCGAATTGCAAAATGCGATCGCGATCGACGAAGCGGTCGACGCCGGTCTGCCGTCTCTCGACTTCATCGATATCGACGCCCTCGACGACGTCAGTGAGGGGGTCGATCAAAGTGAAGGAACGAACGCATAACACTGTCGGGGGTCGGCCTGTTTATAGGAGAGTAGGCTAACCCTTTCAACGGAGGGGGGCGCTTCGGTGCCTCCCTCCCCTACTACGGAGGCATAACATGCCGAGAAAGAAGAAGAACGGAACCGCTAAGAGATTCACGCAGGAAAAGAAGGATGCCGCCGTGCTGCGAGTCGCGGGCGGTTCTAGTTTCGAAGTGGTCGCAAAGTCAATCGGGTGCTCGACGAATAGCGTGCGGCTGTGGGTGCAAGCATCGAACGACGCCGCCCGACCGAAGTCAACGCGTCAAACGAACGGCGGGCTCCCGACGACGGATGCACCGAAGGCGACGCGACGCGCGACCCCACGAGCCGTGATCGCGACCGTCGTCGAGTGCCCGAATTGCGGTTGCGCGCTCGATATGAAAGCGGCTCCGAGATTGGCGGTCCCGCAATGACATCTCGGCAAGATCGAGGGGCTCTAAGCCCGGGACCTAGAGGCAGCACCGTTCGCATAACAAGCCTGATCGAGCGATGGGACATGCGCGGCGTTCACAAGCTCCGCAAGCATCGCAAGGCGAAGAAGCTCAAGTCTGGCGATTGCATAGTCGCATTCAACAAAGCTTCGACGATGGCTCGGATCATCGACTGGAAAGGCGGCGTGCATACTTACTACGCGGAGCCGCGACAAGTCTTCGACCTCGATGCGCTGAAGCGACTCGTTGGGTCGGGCTTCGGAGTCGTGCTCGAACCCGGCATCACCGTTAGGCGTCAAGCCGAAGAACTATTCGCCGAGGCTGCATAGATAGGTACGGGAGCCCGCCCGTCGATTCCTGGCTGAATTGTGTTCGGTTGGGTCTGCGTTCTAAAGGGGACCCGGCGGCGGGCGGGTTTCTTTCCGGGGTACTGCCGTTCTCGTTCCTCTCGCGTCACGCGAATCGATCGCTCGGACACTCACTAATGAACCCGAACGAAAGGAACGACATAACATGGTAGGAACGATCGACATCAAGTGTCAGATTCGCGGAAAGACGCCGCTGATCTGTAATGCCTTCACGGCGGAGGCACAGGAAGCCGCGACGAGCGGCAATCGCATCGCGACGGTCGGCGACAAAGGGTCGCCGCGCGCTCAGGCTTCGAAGAAGCTCTACCGCGATCCCAACGATGACAACATCTTCGTCATCCCGCAACCTAACATCTTCCGCTGCATCATGGACGCGGGGAAGTTTTTCAAGGCGGGGCGGTCGAAGGTGACGACGCAGAAGTCGTCGCTCATCCCGGGATGTCTCGAAATGCACGACACCTACTATCCGATCGTGCACGAGCAGCCGTGGGAGGTCGACTCGCGACCGGTTCGCATTCCCGCGACCGGCGGGCGCATCCTGTGCCATCGGCCTTCTTTCGAAGATTGGGGGCTCGACTTCTCAATGACCCTCGATACGACGATTCTCGCTCTGACGATGCTGCGAGACATCGTTGACAAAGCGGGCACCGCGATCGGGCTCGGCGACTTCCGGCCCGACTGCAAGGGTCCCTATGGCCGCTTCCGCGTGACGTTGTGGGATGCGCCCAAGGTCGAGGCCGACTAACATATCGCGCGACGCCGGGAGCCTCCCCGGCGTCGCGCGGTTTCGGCAAGGCGCTGCACGGCGATGCCCTGCTGTCCGGGGCTAGGCATTGTTCGGCACAGCCCGGCTAGGCACGGCACGGTAGGGAAGCGGAATTCGGGACGAGGCGAGGCACGGCGGGGCTGGGCAGGACACTCCCGAGCACTGCTAGGCGATGCGGCGCGAGGCATAGCACGGCTGCGCTAGGCAGGGCATTGCATAGCGACGCAATGCCCGGCAAGGCGAGGCAAGGCAGGGAAGCGGAATTCGATCGATGCGGGGCCATCCCAGGCAAGGCGACGCAGGGCAGCGATAGGCGAGGCGATGCAGGGCGCGGCAAGGCAATGTCAGGCCCGGCTAAGCTCGGCGGCGCTTGGCGAGGCGAGGCAAGGCAAGGCGGCGGATGAAAAGAGACAACAGGGAAAACGAAGGGCTTGCTTGGATTGCTTTACTGTTAGGCATTGCGCTGGGCTTTGGCGCGCTGCTGATACTCTGGGCGATTTACTCTTGAGGGAAGTAGAATTCGGGTTTCGCGGCTTGGCGAAGCAAGGCGGGGCGGGGCATCGCGACGCACTGCGAGGCGGGGCTTTGCGATGCAAGGCATAGCAAGGGAATGGGAATTCGGGTTTCGAGGCAGAGCATGGCGACGTATAGCGGGGCTAGGCAATGCAACGCCCGGCGGTGTTAGGCGCTGCGACGCCTGGCGTGGTTTGGCAAGGCGGGGCGTTCACGGGCGCGGCTATGCGACGCGCGGCGACGCAATGCTAGGCAGCGCGCGGCGAGGCACGGCGCTGCGCGGCAAGGCGAGGCAAGGTAGGGAAGCGGAATTCGTCGCACGGCGGTGCAAGGCTCTGCGCCGCTAGGCTGTGCGGGGCAATGCCGAGCAAGGCGAGGCGCGGCTAGGCTGTGCGGGGCAATCCCGAGCAAGGCGAGGCGCGGCGCGGCGTGGTAAGGCGCGGCCTAGCATTGCAACGCCCGGCAGGGCGAGGCACGGCGGCGCGAGGCACGGCGAGGCGCGGCGCGGAGGGAAGCGGAATTCGGGGCACGGCACGGCCCGGCAGCGCGCGACTCTGCGCGGCAGCGCTTTCCGAGGCGGGGCACGGCGAGGCGTTGTTAGGCCCGGCGGTCCCATGCGGGGCGGTCCCAGGTAAGGCGATGCACGGCAAGGCAAGGCGATTCTCGGGGGGTTCTCTTTTGCGAACGCATCGGGTAGGCTATCCCGAACGCGAAAAGGGGGAATCATGGCGGACGCACCGGGGATGAATTACGTCGAGATGAATCTCGGCAATGTCGCAGACGGAGAACTCGAAGCCCAATTCAACGAAGAGCTGCAAAAGATCATGGATGTTAGGGCTCACCTCGAAGCATACAAGCTGAAAGGCAAAATCGTAGCGTGCTCGATCCGACTCGATGTCGACTTCTTCTTCGATCTCGAAACGGGCGCAACCGTCGTCGAGACAGCAGCGAACTTCAGACCGCCCAAGCGCAAGACGGTCGCCCGCTCTGCATTCATGCGAGACGGCATCACATACGTCGAAGACGCCGTGCAGATGACGCTACCCGACAACGTGCGCGACATCGCACAGGAAGGCACGAACGACAATGGCGAATGACGATAACACGGTGCTTGCACCTAACGCGACAATCGTGAATCACATCGAGAAAGACCCGCCGACCGCCGCTGTGGCATTCGACTACCCGCACGGATCGTATGGTGCGGGCTACGTGTTCAAGAGAGATGGCTACACTATGCAGGTGCTGCCCGCAGAACAAGAGGGCATGTCGGCGCATCACTTCGCAACGGTCGGTGACCTAGCAAGTTACCTGAAACGAAACTTCTCGGACCGGGCGATGTCGACCGACATCGTTATCGAAGAACATCAGATCATGGTCTATATCGACCCGACTGCGGAAGTGCCTCAGATTTTCAAGGTCGAACTCGACTGGCATCCGGCGTGGGATGCTTGGAAGGGGCTGTGTCGAAAGCACCTAACGCAGATGGATGTTATTCAGCATTGCCGGGCATGGCGCGAGACGATGTCGGATTCGGAGGCGATCATGCAAGCGCTCGGTTCTATATCGATCATCGGTGCGTCGAAGTTTACGTCGATGACGGACGAGACCGGAGCGATCCGACTGTCGAGCACGGAAGACTCGCGAGATTTGAGCGTAAAAATCCCTCCAACGGTCCGATTCGAATGCCCGGTTTACGATGGCATCTTCGACACCGAGAACGAGCCCGAAGAGGTCGGCTACCCGTGCGAGCTACTCGTCAGCGTCGACACGAGCGGGTCGTCGATCGAGTTCGAATTCTCGTTCCCGAAGCTCGAACTTGTTAAGCGACAGGCTCGACGGGATGCGGGGATTTACCTACAAGCGTTGCTAGGCGACGATTGGCTCGTGTCGGTCGGCACTGCGCATCACGGCAAGCGCGATCGAACGCTCGACCCGTGACCCCGTGAGCGCGAAGCGAGCCCGGCGGGTTCTACTCCCCCCTGCCCGGCCGGGCTTGCTTCGCCTCTACGGTCCGAACGCTCGACCCCTTCCGGGCATACCCGGACCCCCTCGACCGTCGCTCCTGAGGGATCCTCGACCGCCCAAAAACGTTCCACGGGGAACATTCGGCCGGGATATCCCCTCGACCGCCCGTCCGGGCTCGATCACCGGGGGCGGAACCCCTCGCAGCGAACAGTCGGCGCAATGTTCCACGGGGAACATTCAAGGCGAATCCCGGAGACATCGTGTTAGGTGATTGCCTGCCCACAGCACGCCGGGCTTGATCTCGTGCGGGTCGCCCTTCAATTCCGCGAGCGCGACAACTCGATTCCACGCGCGAACCTGCGTCGCGTTCCCGTCTTGGCAGATCGCGAGCACCGCTTCAGGCGGCGGGATCGTCGTCACCGGGGACCGGCAGCACGAGACCGGCAAGGTCAGAATCAGAAGCGCCGCGAGCGCGCAGCGCTTGAGTGAGCCATTCCGCCCGCCCCAAGAGTGTTTCGATTTCTGCATCCGCTTCGCCTAACGCCTTCGAAATGTGAAAGGCATACACCCCGAGCCCGCCGATCAAGACGAGCCCGAGAACGACGGCCGCAGCCGCCGCCCACATCATGCGCTATTGCCTCGATCGATCTTCGCACCGAGCGACGCAACCGCGCCAGCGCCTAGCAAGCCGAGAATCACGGTCGCGATTTCGGCATCGAGAATGCCCGCAGCGAAAAGGCCGATCAC
>SDBT01013567.1_pt1 | contig 13054 bp, 15 predicted proteins | sample 2277101 | NCBI WGS metagenome assembly SDBT01 (sample SAMN10404973, study PRJNA504765) | marine sediment metagenome | isolation source: marine sediment core GS10_PC15, 103 cmbsf | place: Arctic Ocean: Southern Knipovich Ridge | collected 2010 | reverse complement strand
AAGCGTGGGAAAATCACCCTCATAAATGATACCATCACGAGCAGCTTTAGCGATTCCAGCTAGCGGGTGTCGAACCGTATTACCCTTGGCGTCGGTTTCAAATGATAATCCACACCCATTGTAAAACCCGTCTACGCGAGCAGGACGTCCCATTGAACATTGTGCGAATAAATCTCCGCACTCCCAACCTTTCTTATCTTCAAATGGGGGCAATTCGTTGATTGCTCCACAATTAGGACATTCAATTATCATGAATCACCTCTCTCGCTGCATCAAAAGCATTGCGTGCGTGAAACAGTTCATTTACTTTGTCTAGGTCCGCGTAGTAAGCTTTAACCGCTTCGGGAGGCCAATACGACATGCAATAATCTGTTACGGTAACATTAACGCCAGGTCCAACTAATGTAGCCATTAGATAATCCTCATCGCACGTTCATACCGTTCTTCATCGGTGGTCTCAACCGTAAGGTTGAAATTAAGAAAATCATCAGCTGGACCAATCGTAATTGGAACAAAGATGAACTCAGCTGGGGTGGCTGGCTTAATCGCAACATCAACACGAAGCTGACAACGATCGATAACACTAGGAGTATTGATTGACTCATCGCATACTACACAATAATCGTTGATATCGCCTTGTTTTTTGAATATGTCAAGGTCGCGCTCGAGCGCGAACTGAAGGTTTTCGCGAGTGGTTGCATCATTTGGTTCAAACATAAAAAGATAGGATAGTGCTTCAACGTGCCGCACAATTTCATCTGTATCACAGATAGAAGGTTGACCCCAATTTTTAGTTGGAACAAAAAATGAATCTTTTCGACACTCATTCTCTTTGAAATATGTTCTCCACACTTTCGTATTGGCGACATAACAGTTTTCCCAACTTTGAATAAATGTTTTTGGGTCAGTGATTTGCGCGCGTACAATTTTGCTAGTGTCAACACGACATTCGTACCAACCTAACACATCATTATTGAGCTTCTCAAATGTTATTCCTTGCGTATCTTCTACACCAGGTATAATCATCGTTTCTCCTTCGTACCTATCTCTTTGCATCTTCTTCTTCCTCTTTGATATAACTGAAGCCCCTCGACATTTGTACTGTCAGAGTTTTATCAAAAGCACTTCCGTCCATTTCTGGACGATGACTAATAATAAAAAGTGAGAGGCCTTCATCTCTAGCTTTACGTTTTAGCATTCTTGCTGCATTTTGTACACCAACCGCATCTAAACCTACGTCTAACACTTCGTCGAGAACGCATACGTTTATGCGATCGTGGAGATGCTGTAACACATCTCTAAATGCGAATGATAACGCAATATTTATGCTGGCTCGTTGCCCGTTAGAAAGTGCGCCAAAATCGATTGGCCGTCCGAATTGGGTAATACTTGCTGTCATCTCGTGTGTGAATTCGACGTTATGGGGGAGTCCAAGATCCAGCAGGTACAGAGCTAATCTGTCGTTAAGGAACGGTAGATTTTTGTGTAGAAGGGCCTTTCGCACGAAACTATCCTTCTTCGTCAACAGTTTAAGGAGAAACTTCTGATGCTCGACAAGTTGTGTCAGCTCATTGATTTGATCCTTGTTGATGACTTCAAGTTCTACCTCTTCTAACTCCTCTAGCGGTTCAATATAGGGGTTCGTCATGTCGCCGAGATCGGTTAAACGCTGTTGAAACAAAGCACTTTTACCTTGAATTTCAGTGAGTTCGTCGATATCTGCAACGATTTGAGATTTGATGTGCTTGTGTTCGGTCGTATGTATTACGACTTCTTCCTCCCACTGAACCAATTGCGTCTCTGCCGCTTCGATTTGTACGCCCGTCGATTTAACGATCTTGTCGTTCCCCGCAATCTTCTTATTCGTATCAGCAAATTGTTGCTTGCAATATGGACATTTATCATCACGGAGATGTTTGAGTTCTTTATTAGCTGCTTTCTGATTCTTTTCGGCCGTCTTAATTTCAGAAACGAGCTGTTGTTGTTCGTCAATTGCAGCTTGTAATAGATCGTCTACATCGATAAGAGCAGCGTTAAGTTGCTTCTGTGCGTCAACGTCGACATCATCAAGTCGCTTGAGTTTTCTTTTGAGTGATCGGACTTCTACTTCGTTGCTTTTGTTCCAATCGGTGACACGCGCATGAGCAGATTCGACTTGTATGTTATGACGATTATGCTCTCGTTCAAGCTGTTTGGTGTGCTTTAGTATATCGCGAAGTTCTGCTTCGGCTGTATCTCGAAACCCCTTCAATTCCGTTGCCTGTTCGGATAGTTGGGTTAGGTTGAACAAACTCTCAATAATACTGGTTTGATTTGCAGCATAATGAGAGCGGACAGGAAGATCGAGGAAAGGTGTGTGCGTCGCGGAGAAGGTTACGATTCGCACAAATAGCTCGTAGGGAATGCCGATTATTTCCTCGATCTTCTTGTTTGTATTACCGGCGCCAGCAGGAGAGATGTCTTTGCCGTTTTCGAATAGCTGGACGTAATTACCAGCTGCTCCAGATTTTGACTTACGTACACGCTTGATGAAGTACGCATTGTTTCCCTTAGTAAATGCAAGTGTTACCTCTAGATTTTTCTTGTTGATATTGTTGACGAGCCCATCTTTGGAGACAGGTGAAATCGTCTTGTCGTAAGCAGCATAGCAGATAGCATTAACCAGTACAGTTTTACCAACACCATTCGAGCGAATACCAGCTGACGTATCGTCAAGGTTCTCACCGAGTATTAGTGTGGTTCCTGCACCTGCTAATTGTATGACTGTAGGAACATTTCCGTAAGACAAAAAGTTCCGTAACGACAAAGTTCTAAATGTAATCACTTTTTACGAAAGGCGTCCCAATGTTTGTTACAGTAATTGCTTAGATAATCAGCAATTTCGTTGCAATCTGGTTTGATGCAATTGAGACTAGAATAATCCTTGCGTGCGTTACGGTGAAGTGTTCTAGTAAGTTCTTCGACTTGTCTCTCGAGGGCAACGACTCTCTCGTCTATTGCATTGATATGTGATACTTCACCCGTCATAGTTTACCTCATTTTAATTTCTGATATATGTCAACCAGTAACTGGTTGTCGATGTGCTCACTATCGATTTCGTTCAACATCTGTACTACCAGTTCGTTGACACTAGCGAGCTTATGTTTCTCCCAATCTATGTTGGATTCTGTCCCTGACAGCACCTCCGCCATCTCCCTAGATTCCTCTAAGGTAAATTCACGTAGGTTAAAACGTTCAGTAAAATTCTGTTTCAGAAAGGTACTTTCCTCAAATGAAACCGGAATGTCGACTATGCAACGGACACGTGAATTTGGGTGTAACGTTATTCTCTGGTCGAGTAAATCGGATAGAGTCGTCTTAACGTACTTCGGACATTCCCCCCAATCTAAAAAGTCCATCTTATCGTTTTTATGGTCATAGACCATCATACCTCGATGAACATCACCTGAATCGCCGAAATCCATAGGGAACGTATTTCCCATATACACAACGTTATCGACACCTTCAATCACTTGTCGCTTATGAAAATGTCCGGATACGATGTGTTTAGGCCCTTTGAATAGTCTTGGGTCGGGTCCGGTCGGCATTGTGATATCGTAGCCTGTAACGATATATCCTTTGAATTCAAAGTGTCCCGCCCAGAAAGGAATGTCGAGATACTTCGTTAATGATGGGTATTCTTCATCGAACATATACGGACAAAATAATGCACGCCCTTCAATCTCTTCGAGGATTATTGGATTATCGATGATTTGGAAGTTATCGAATTCGCTAAACGGAATTACGGAATGCACGTCACGAGTATGTCGATGATAGAGGTCGTGATTGCCGATAATGAAGAAGACAGGTAAGCCGAGTTCGTTAATCATTTTGGCGCCTTGATACGAGTAGTTTAGCGTCGAAATGTTCAACGCGCTTCTATTCTCGTTCCAGTCGCCTAAAAATCCAATGTAATCGATATCTGGATCTTTACGAACCTGCTTGCAAAACCAAGTTATGAACCGAATACAATCTTCATTGTGTAGGTTGCTGTTTGCTTTCTTACCGAAATGTATGTCTGTGAAGAAAGCACCTTTCTTCAACTTTGTCATGAAGATTAGTCTTCGACGATGGCAATGATGTCTGTGTCGCGTAGAATTGCGAGTTTATTTTTCTCGTCTTCATTGTAAATGATCGCGTCTTGAATGTGAAACAACACGCTGTCTCCTGCCTTAGCAGAATTGGCGATCAGTTTACCTTCAGGGGACAGACGACCTTCACCAGATGCAACAACTGTACCAGTCTTTACATCTTGCTTGTTTTTTTCAATGACGACAATACCAAACTCACTTTTTCGTGTGGATTCTTCTACGTCGGGACGAACGAGAACTCGATCGTAAAATGGCTGGAACTCCATATTCTTCTCCTTTTATTCTTATTATTAGTATGAGACGAACCTATTGGACGTATGTTCGTTACCCTGCTTTTCAGCACGGCGTTTTTCTTCATATTCTCTTTGGTAAGTATACGAAGGTAATCCACCATGGGCAACAATCAGCTTGTCGCGTACATTACGATGGGCCTTCTCTTGATTGAGAAATTGAATAAATGAGTTCTTGATACATTGAGTATAGAACGCAAATGCGTTGCTGCTCTTTTCAGGCTTAAACGCTCTCCACGTCTTGACGAGCATCATCATGGCGAATGCTTGCATGTCGTCTGAATACGTATATCCGGCGAGGTTTCGGCTTTGAGCAAATTTCTTGGCAATCAGTTGAAGCATCTTAGCGAGCTTGTTACTCATTACATCAACTTCCTTGCAAGCAATAACCTCAGCTAGCAATTCTTTTTTATCGATGTAATCGTGCTTTGTCCGACGTCGTCTCTTCTTTTTGACAACGAGCTTCTTCTTAACGACCTTTTTAGCTACCTTCTTAACGACCTTCTTCTTAGCCACTTTCTTCTTAGTGACTTTCTTCTTTGTAACCTTTTTCTTGACCGGAGTCTTCTTTTTGGTCTTCTTAGTTACTTTTGTCTTTGTCGTCTTCTTTTTTGAGGGTGCCTTCTTTTTTGTTGTTTTCTTTTTAGGCATAGAGGAAAATTCTCCGTAAGGTGGGCAGTATGCGGGAAAACCCCGTAAGAGTCAACACCATAAATATCACCAGAAGGTAATAGAAATATGATAAAATTGATGGACCAGTATTTAGAAGAATCGGTACTTGAATCACTACCAGCCAAACGTGGGGTCATTGTATTTGGACGTTTTAATCCACCTACGATGGGTCACGGAAAGCTCATTGAGAGAGTGATTGAAGAAGCTGGTGAAGACGATCATTTTATCTTTCCATCACCGACAGTGGATAAACCAAGTAAACAACTTGGTCGTGTTGATCCAGAGAAAAGCAGAAATCCGCTTCCTTGGGAAGTCAAGGTTGGGATTATGCGAGAATTGTTTCCTGACGCTAATATCGTCCAGGACCCAGAAATCACTTCTTTGTTTCACGCGATGGGGTACATGCGTGATAATGGTTACACTGATGTTGTTCTCGTGGCGGGAGAAGATCGCGTTCCAGGTTATAAGGACCGATTGGAAAAGCCAATGAGTGAATCGTTTCGCTCACTAGAGATCGTCAGTGCAGGCTTTCGCGACCCCGATGGTGACGGCACCGTAGGAATGAGTGCCACAAAGGCGCGTACTGCTGCACTAAAGGATGACCTTGGAATGTTCCGAGCCGCAACTGGCTGGAAAGGAATCATTGCTGAGCAACTTTTGAAAGCAGTTCGTGGAAGCATGGGTCTTTTTGAAGATGGCGATCGATACAAATGAAATCGAAAACGTATATAAGGTAAAACTACAACACCCACGGATTCGTTCCCGTAAAGTTGTATTTGATGTAACACCTGATCTCATTGAGAACAGGAACGTTAACTGGCGTACGCTCGATCCTATTCACCTACCTGGTCAAATCTATGTGTACCAGAGTACTGTTTCACGTACATTCAACATTTCAAATGCTCGGCTCATTTCACGTACGCGTGAAGAGGCCGAAGAAAATCTTCAACGCCTTCAGATTCTCAGAGCGTGGACGATGCCAGTATTTGGTCAAGGATCAATTGGTGATTTATTGCCTAGACAGAAGGAGGCGAGAATAGATCGCGCCAGAGCAAACCAAATGTTTCCTTCTGAAGCTGAATTTCCTAGCGACCTGACAGCTGCCCAGCGTCTTGACTTATTCGGTGGTGATGCTTTAGGTGCACCACCTAACGTTCTCCAGTTATCGGCTTATTCGGTTACTCCAACGAGGAATACAGGAGCAGTCGGAAATCGAGCTTTACAACTCGAGCATATTCGTCGAGTGCCTTGCGTAGTTCAACAGCTTAGTATTCCTTATCCAAGTGATGTTGATTATATCCCATCTACATCAGGAGTTCCAATGCCTACAGTAATGGTAATCGATATGACATTGGTAGAAACACATTCACCAGTTGAATATGAAACGTTTAGCATTGATAACTTCCGTGCTGGCATTTTGAGAGGATTCTAATGTCTAGATTAAGAAACTCTGCCGACCAATCAAAATCGCGATATACTCAAGGTGGTGTCGTTGATCGTTTTCAAAATCGTCTTGGGTGGTGGGAGCGTTTCACTTTGCCTCGCCGAAGCGATGATGTAACATTTATAATCACGCGACAATATGAACGCCGCCCAGAGCTCGTCGCATTCTCAATGTACGGACAGGTATCATTGATGTGGCTCGTTCTCCAATATAATCAGATAGTAGATATAAACACCGAATTTGTTGCAGGGAAAACATTGGTATTGCCAACGTTTGCTCGTGTACAGACAAACATTTTGTCACAACAAGTAGGCGGTAATAGAGTACGAGAAACAGATCTCAGAGCAGAAAGAAGAAGAAAAAATGTCTAACCCTGCAAATCCATTAGGAAAATTTCAAACATACGCCTATCATCACATGCTCGCTATTTGCGACAGCACAGAGACGGGGGAAGCGTTGGCTACTTCAACAGCTGACTTATCTCGATTCCATAACAGGCACAACGATCCCGACACATTTAACGTTAACGAAAGAGTGCAAAACGTCGCTGAGGTTACTCGATCGGAATTAGGAAATGAAAACGATGGTAACTATATTGTCCTACTGAACGGCACCACTGATGCACAATTTATAATCACCAAAGCATCTTGGACTTCTTTACTCGCACCCGAGCAAAAAGGAGGCGCTGGTGGGTCAGAACTCTCATCAATGGAATTCGATGGTGAATTAGAAATAATTGAGCCGCTAGGCGCTCGATTTATGAAAGTTATTGCCGATGCCACGAAAGCGTTAAATCGTGATCCGGTTGGATTAACGTGGGTATTGCGAACAATTTTTGTTGGTCATTTACCTAACGGACAAACAGAGACGATATCGAATATTAAAGGCGTTATGTTCATGGTAACAGACATCGAAGCACAATTCGATGAATCTGGAGCCAGATACGCAGTCAAGTTTATTGGTACAGTTAATGGCGTAGGACATATGCCAGCAGTTCAACAAATTGCCCGCGGCTGCTATTTGCCGGTAACGAAAGACTTAAGCGTGAAAAAAGCTCTTGAAAACTATGCAGATGTGCTTAATACTGCTTGGTTGGCCCAAAAGGAAAGTCTGAAGCACCAGGTGAGTGTTCAAAACTTTGCCGTTAGTAGTGTTGGTCCTGCTATTGATATTGATTTTGATAATGATTTTGTTCGCGTGAATTACGAAATTGTAGTTGATAAAGAGTTTGAGGACTTTCCAGCGGGAACGAACGAGCAAATTGCAGCACAAAACAAAGGAGATGGTGACGCAGTAATTGCGCCAGGTGAAGTGGTGGCTGTGGACGCAATGATCAAACGAATACTTGATTCAAGTGAAGAGATTCAACAACTTGTCGAAGGTAAGCATGAAAAGAATTTCGAGAATGTAGAACGGGCAACTCTAATAAGTGATACAAAGCCGCGAAGATTCATGTATAAGATATTGTCAGGATTAACGTCCACACCAAATTTATACACGATAACGTATTTTGTTAAGTTGTTTGAGGTCCCAACGTCTCCATTTAGAGATATTTTCGGCGGCAATCTTAATCCAGCACCAGGGCAATTTATTGAGTTTGATTACATCTTCACAGGAAAGAATACAGATATCCTCGAATTTGATATGACCATGCAAATGGGATTAGCATTTTTGCAGGTTGTGTCGTCCACAAACAATACGCCCAATCAAACAGAATATCTGAATCAAGAGGTCGATAATAGCACGACGCCAACGACAGCTGTTCAACGAGCTTCAGATGAACCAAAACGAAAAACAAGAACGCCACTATTCTTGGGAATGAAATTGTCGGACCCAATTTTCCGGCACAAGAAGAATAAGAGTTCAACGATTAACTTCCAAACACTCTTTGGAAGATGGGCCGGCTTAGAAAATATGGAAGCGAAAGTCAAAATTGCTGGTAACTCACAGCTTCTATCTGATACATCAGCGTTACCGAGTGAATTGGCTGCCGACAGCACGACTCCACCTCGCGAAGTATTTCAGCAGGGGGAGGGTCGCGATGCAGTAGCAGCTCGTCAGGCGGAAGACCAAGTTAATGCCACACAGCAAGCGATCCGTTCTGAGGAATCAACAGTCGCCCCTTCCTGGACAACTCGTCCTGTGCTTATGAAGATCAATATTAAATTTCCAACAACGAATGCGCAGGACGGTGGTGCGTTTGAATCATTTTGGTGGAACGGTTTTTATTACTTGTTTTCCATCAGGCATGTTTTTGAAGATGGATTGTTTACACAAGAGTTAGAAATGTTCAGTATCATTGAAGATGATGGGTTGTTTGGTGTTCAAGACGATAAGGAGGCAGCGTCTCAGATATTGCTTGGCGATACTGATGACATTGGTAACGAAGGAGCAGCGACTGCTGAAGATCAGGCAAGATTTGAACGAGCGTTAGCGGCTGCGAATGAGTCAGAACGACTGAACTCTCCTATAGTCGCCGGTGATGACTTTGATGCGCAACAAGTCTCTCTTCCAAGTGGCATCCGTCTGGAACGTGACCTGGATGAATTACCGGATTTTTCTCGACCAGCTGATCGTCGTCGATTAGGAAAGTCTGGTGCAAGTAGAGAATTAACTCGCCGCTCGTTTGCAGAGTCGGTAAGACTAAGAGAAATTCGTCGAAATCGACTAGAAAAAGCACCGAAGGTAACTCCAGTGTCTCAAGGCCTTGGTGGCGATGAGAGTAGTTTCTGATGCCAGTACCTAGACTTCAACAGAAAACGACAGTTGACAATCTCACGATTGGAACAGTTGTCGATACAAACGATCCTCAACAAATGGGAAGACTCCGTGTACTATGCCCAGCATTGGGGGATACGGAAGATCAAACACTAGGTGCAATTCCTTGGGCAATGTATGTTTCTCCGCTGGCTGGTTCTAATACAATCGGAACTAGAGGAACGGATGAAACACAGTCACGAGGTCCTGTTTCATACGGTTTTTGGAACCTTCCAAAAGTGGGCGCACAAGCGATTATTGCTTGCATCGATGGCGACCCTATGTTTCGTATGTGGCTTGGTTGCGTGCATGGGCAGTACTTACCACATACATTACCTCACGGTAGATTTACGTATCAAGGTAATAATCAACCAGAAGGACCACTAACGTCGACAGGTGATCCAGTTGAGCCTCTCTATTCAAACTTAACAGATGCATTTCAATCGCAAGGCAGTAGCGTTCCTGGAACTCCAGGCACCGCTCGAAATAATATGGAGTTTCGAACACGCGGCGCTGATTACCAAACGGCATCAATCGACGGAGATCAAGTAGCGTCCGTTGAATCAGTTATAACAAAACGTGCAGATGATCTAAATGAATCTGTAACGGAAGAGGACGGCAATACGTTCTTCTCCAGTCAGGGATATGATGTCAGTCGAATCGATCCCGCCCTACGATTTGAATCAACTGGTGATAATCTCGACTCACAAACGTACTCGTGGACGACACCAGGCTTTCATTCAATCTCTATGGACGACCGTATTGACAACGTGCGCATGAGATTTCGGTCGACAGGTGGTCACCAGATCATTCTTGATGATACGAATGAACGTATCTACATAAGTGTCGCGAAAGGTGCTGCATGGTTTGAATTAGACCAAGATGGAAACATTGATTTTTACACGAATCGCAACTTCTCCGTTCATGCAAAAAAGGATATCAACTTCATTACCGATCAATCATTTCGTGTTTTTGCAGGGCAAGGAATTCACCTGCACGCGAATCAGGAAATTAGAACGCATTCTGTTCAGGACACACATATCAAGTCAAATCAGAGTGTTCGTGTGCATGCAAATGGTGGAGCGTTTGTGGAAGCGGACGGCGATTTGAATATGGTCGGTCACGGTTCAACGTTTCTCTCTGCTGATGCCGACTTACAACTAGATGCTGGTGGAAACCTGAATCAGAAGTCAGGCACAGAGATGAATTTGAATGCAGGTGGGGATATGATGTTAACCGGCGGACCAAATATTCATTTGAATGGTCCTCCAGCAACCCCTGCAGTAACGGCTCAAGATGCAGCAGAATTCGAAGCGTTTTATGCAAGTCGTGTTCCCGAACACGAACCATGGGCTCGTGTTATGATGAATCTTACGGCGGATCAAAACGTTGGAAATCAATTTAACGCTGAGTTTAATTATGCAAGCCCTTCAGTGGGTAAGGTCGAAAGAGGTGAATCGATACCTCGTAACGAAAGGTGGCACAGATAATGCCTGCAGTATGTAGATTAGGTGATCCCGTTTCATGCGGCGACAATATGATAGAGGGCAGCGGTAACGTATTTGCTGAAGGAAGTGCTGTATGCCGAGTTCAGGTGGACAAAACAGCTGGGCATTGTTTCTTGCCAACAGTCGTATCTTCTGGTAGCCCGAATGTATTCGTAAATGGTAGCCCAGTTGTTCGCGTCGGCGACCCCATTATTCCACATACGTGTCCACCGCCCCCATCGACACACGGTGGTGCACTTGCCACCGGCGCAACGAACGTATTCGCAAATGGTGAATGATAATGAGCTGCGAACCACGTTATGATTATCGACCGTGTTGTTTTGTTGGAAGTGCCGCACCATCGGTTGCGCCTGGATTCCATGAACATCGTAGTCGGCTATTTGCTGGTGGAACATTTTTTCGAAGCATAAGACAAGGAACAATCCGAAATTCAATCGCCCTAGAAGTAGTGATTGGAGGATTTCCGAATGTTACATTAAACGTTTACTTTCAAGGCGTTCTATCCGAAACATTTCAGATAAATCAAACACTTCTTCCTGGCACTCCAGGCGGTCCTGGAACACCTCCAGTTCCTCCACCAACTGATCCTTCGTGTAATGGTATTGCATTACTTCGTGCTGCAGTAAACAATGTGACAACAGGTAGTAAGCTAATTGAGATGCCATCTCGTGGATTTGATTTCTTTGATAGTGGTGATGATGATTCCGATGACTGTGTTACCGCATTCACAACTACTAACATGCAAGGTGGTGCGGGTGAGCCCGATCCTGTATTTGAGCGTCCTTTCATAGATGCAATTCGGACAGGACCAACGCGCACGATAATCATTATACGTACGACGGAGAACATAACTGGCTTTCCTATTACACCTCCAACATCCCGGCGTGTTAAGCAATTTAATGGAACTAAATGGGTTCTATATTCAAACCTCGTGCAGGGTCAGTGCCCAATTGACGGATCCTAACGTATTTTTCGCGCAAGGACGCAACGATAAATAACAATCATGGCAGAACCACTATACAAGGGATTTTCATCCTTCGAATATCAGAAGAGCAAGACTTTTCGTCTGACAGACGTCGAGATTGTGAAATTAGACCTGTTGAACCATATCTTTACAAGACGTGGTGAGCGCGTAATGATGCCAACTTTTGGTACGCAGGTTCCTGATCTCGTGTTCGAGCCACTAGATGCAGATACACTAGAAACACTTGAAGATGAATTACGATTTGTGTTCAATTTTGATCCGCGAGTTGAACTGGTGCAGTTTGATTTACGTCCCCGTATTGATGCGGCCGGAAATCCTAACGAACACGCAGTTACAGCATCAGCACGTTTGTTTTTTGTTGAGTTGAACGTCATAGACGATTTTGAATTTAACATCATATTTGAGGAATAATAATGGCAGCACCAGAAAGATCACCAAGAATTATATCGCGCGCAGAGGCTTTTGAGACTGTCTTTGAGGCTTTCCAGCAAGTAAACTTTAACGCGTTTGATTTTGATTCAATTAAAGAGAGTCTACTCGACTACGTCAAACTCTTCTATCCTGAAGACTTCAACGACTTTATTGAAACATCTGAATTTATTGCGCTGCTAGAAATCTTCGCTTATATCGGTGCTCAAAACGCATACAGACTTGATATCAACGCTCATGAAAATTTCATGACAACGGCGGAGAGAAAAGAATCTGTACTGCGACTTGCAAAGTTGCTTTCGTATAAAGCCACCCGAAATCTTCCCGCTCGTGGATTGGTGAAGTTCACGTCTGTATCGACAACAGAACAAGTATTTGATTCAACTGGTCGGGAGCTCACTGGTCGTAAGATTATTTGGAATGACCCAAACAACGTTGATTGGAAAGAACAATTTATCCTTATCGTCAACCGCATATTGGAGCAAGACTTCGGCACAGTCGAGCCAAGCGAACGTGTGCAAGTCGATGATGTACTTTTCGAATTGTATACGATGAATAATACGCCTATTACAACAAACGGCAAGTCTGTTCTCTCCTACTCTGCGACTGTTCAAGGTGAAGGGTTTCCTATGGAACTCGTCCCAATCGAACTAACGTCGAATGGACCTATTGAACGCCGCCCAGAGATTAACGCCAAATTCTCAATCCTATTTGGCAACGATGGTTTGGGTGATGCGTCTGACACGACCGGATTCTTTGCATTCACAAAACAAGGAACGCAGGCGTTCGATACATTAACGTTTGATGGTATCACACCAAACGTAACATCGGATATTTTG
>SDBT01013566.1_pt1 | contig 13055 bp, 20 predicted proteins | sample 2277101 | NCBI WGS metagenome assembly SDBT01 (sample SAMN10404973, study PRJNA504765) | marine sediment metagenome | isolation source: marine sediment core GS10_PC15, 103 cmbsf | place: Arctic Ocean: Southern Knipovich Ridge | collected 2010 | reverse complement strand
GGTCACCACAGTCTGTGCGGAGTTCCAAAGTACGTCGGAGTCTCCATCGAATGCGTTAGCACACATGGCCCGTGCATCTGCGGCATCCAGGGCAAACACCACAAGGGAGTTAGCTGCCCCGATAAGGAGCTTGCCTCCAGAATCAGGAAGTTCTACAAGAAAAGCTGGCATTTAAGCCTCCTTCAGGTTGGATGAACTCAGTGGTAGGAAGGGTGCCTAAGCACCCTCACTAATCCACCTCATTCTTAATCGGTGATGCCCGAAGCGCAGGCAAGACCCAACTCGGAGAACAGAGCCAGTCCAGCGTACCACTTGACACGCCACACCCGCTCATCTTTCGTGAAGTGAGTTCCCACATCTTCGATGCCAACGCCGGAGTCACGCGCAGCGGTCAAGCCGGCGATACCGTGCTGACGGCCACCCTCGTCGAACGTGCCGGCGAAGAAGGTCGTAGCAGTGGTGGTCGCGCCCTGTGTCTGATCAATCGGCAAATAGTCGTTGCGGAAGATCGGAACACCGCTGTAGACTGGAACAGTCTTGCCCGAAGGCAGTTGCAGCACTTCGTTGATGGCCGCACCACCAAGACCGCGTAAAAGCGACTTGAATGAACGAATTGTGCGACGATGCATTGCATAATAGTCGACATCACCGTCCTTGTCGATGACAAGATCAGCAACTTCGTCCATCACGGCAAAAGCCAGTGCGTCACCATTCGCGGCAACCGCAGCAACGGTCTGTGCAGCAGGGCAAATAGCCAACAGACCAGGGAAGGTCTCGTTGGTGCCGTCGCCGTTCACAAGCATGTCCTGGTATCGCCGGCCGGCACTCTTCGCCTTTGAAGCGATCTGAGTTTCGGTCTGGTCGTTACCGTCAGACGAACGAGTCGCCTGGATCAAGCCGTTGATTTCTGCGTCACCCAGGATGGTGGTCAATGAAGCAGTCACCTCGGTGAAGGTCGCTGCGTTCTTAGCAGCCTGACGTTCAACAAGGTTGGAACCAGCAGACGCATCGGGGCCGATAACACCATCGGTGTCACCAACGCCAACTGTCGCTACCGGACCTAAAAGGGCTTCACGGTTGTACTTGAGGGCGTTACCGTCGATACCATCGAACGGAAGAACCTCAAACATACGGTTGACGGTGACGATGCTCTCGATCACGCCGGCAACCAGCTCGTCTTGAGCAAGTTTGGCACTTTCTGCCAGAGTTACGGATGCCATTGGTTTGATCCTCCTGTATAGCGTCCATGTGGAACATTAAGCCGGCATGAGGTTCGACATCACGTCTAGATCTCGTGGCTACTTGAGCCGGCATCACGCTGACTCAAGTCCACACCGAAAAATAAATTAAGAGTATCTTCTCAGAGGAATCCACCCTTGTCAAGTTTACGCCCGAGCAGCAGTTCGCTGCCGAGCCGCAAGACCGTCTGCGATCTTGCTAACCGAGGACTTCTCAGTCCCTTCTTGTCGTTGCCGAGGACGACTCAATGCACCCGGTGTGACGCCCGTTCCCGGCTTTACCCCGCTGTCGAAACCGCGAGCAAACTTTTCCTGACCCTTCATTTCTTCAACAAGGGCCAAAACCCCCATGAAGCTGCCATTGGCATCCAGTCGGGCATCGCCCTGTGCGTCGAGAACCTGAACGCTGAACGCTCCGGTATCGTTGCGGACGACCTTACACTGCCTCTCAACGTGCGGAAGCAGCAGCTCAATAGAGCCCTTCGCGTTCGACAGTGCCAACGTGGCCGCATCCGAGATCAAAGTCTTCGAGATCACGGTGTTTAGGTCAACAATCTCCGCGTCTTTTGCGGCGATAGCAGTGGTCATTCTGCCGTCGAAATCAGCCTTGATCTTGTCCAAGTTGATGCTGACTTCCTTGCCGTTCTTGACCGAACTCTGCAAGTCCGTCACAAACGTCGTAAGTGCCGGTACCGGGCCATCGTCACCCACTTCCAGGCCAAGAGTCTGCGCCCAGTCATCAACCACCTTACCGGCAATCCGACGCTTGGCGTTCTCATCTGTGACCGTCTTTTTCTCGGCACGCAAATCAGTGATGACCTTGACCGACGACAAATGGTCGGCGACAAGACCTTTAGCAAAGCCGGCCACCTTGTGGACAGTCTCGCCGGCTTCGTTCGTACCTTCTTCGAACAAGCCTTTGTAAGCGTCAGGCACAGCAGCCAGTTCGGTCACAGTCCCATTATTTTCAAAATCAAATGGCATCGTTCCATCTCCTTTTGGTCGGTCAGGCTCTCAACCCTACTGGATCACCCAGATGAGGTCGGCCACAACACATACAGCATCTCGCTGTACATTCCTAAGATACCGGTAGCGCAACTCTTGTCAAGTTTTAGGCGTCACCGGGTTGTGTTTTATTCGGTATTAGCCAAGTGTACCCCACTTGATCGTTGGTATCTTTCATCTCCCACATAACGAGATCACGGCGTGTCGGATCGCCGGTATCAACCGAGAATCCCCACAGTCTCTTGGTCAACGTTATAGAAATTGGGCGAACACCAGACATGAAATGCAGAGGGTGGCTGGCGTCATAGCACCGGTTATCCGTATCCTCCAACATCCGGGCATACTCAGCCTCTCCATCTTCGACCAAGGCAGCCGTTATCGCCTTCAATTGGTCAATGGTAGTGTGTGTGGCGTTACAGTACGCCTTGACAACGAGTGTCTCACCCACCTCGTAAGCCTGAGCAACAATCGGCATAATACCGAACATCACGGCAACCGAAACGACTAAACCTAAGATAAACTTCTTCACTTCACCCTCCTAGGGTTACCATGCCCCATGACCGGGACGCTCACGCCGGTTGGCATGAGTATCCTCATAGGACTTCTTGAATGCAGGATCGTTGTCCACCTGCTGCGCGACCATAACTGTGCTGATACCTGCCATTTGTGCGGAGTTCAGCTCGTTGTAGCCGTCTTCGATAGCGGCCAAGAAGGGCTTGATCCAGCCATGTACCAGCCGACATTTTTTCAATGATTCGCTCATCTCTAATCTCCTCGTTTCATCGACTTCAAAGTATTTTCGACAGGCTTAGCCTCAAGTTGAATGACTTCCTGTTTTGTGTGCATGTCCACAGCACGCTGTTCCCACGAGTCTTCGTTCGGCGCAGTTATGGGCAGCACAGCGATACCGAAATTGATCGTAGACCCGCCACCCATTCGGTTGTCACGATACTTGTCAGGCATACGCGCTTTAACCATGGCAAGTAAAAGAGCGTCGGAATAAGCTAAAGTGTAGCTCACAATCTCACCCTTGTAAAAGACCGGCTCCATTATACCGTCATGACCTCGACGCCACATTTCTGCTTCTAGCACATCACAACCAGCCACGAGGGCTTCATCCCACTTATCTGCAAAGTCCTCATCTTCTCGGCGCAGCGCATGAAGATAACTTGTGTGAGAAAAACCAGCAGCATAAGCAGCCTTAGACACATTTCCCCCATTCTGTGCCATCATCAGAAGGAACAGATTCTTTTTCTTCCGAGAGATAACCATCTTGGTTATGTGCTGACCACGCTTAAGCTTCTTGTGCATTAGCTACTTCTTCCTCCCTTTCTTCTTGGGTTTACGGGTAACTTTCACTTTGTCTTTGATATGGTCAGGCATGGCCCGTCTCCTTTACTAGATGCATGACTTTGTCAACGTCGGCGGACGCACCGTCTGTAACTTCGATGTCTTCCGGATCAACTGCTTCATCGCTACCGGGATCAGGCTGCTCAATCCCGTCAATAGCTTCGATAGTTTTGAGCATTACGACCATCCGGCCCCCTAGGAGGTGGATGCTGTCAACACGACCCACTAGATCGCCATCCTCATCAAGGATTGCTGCGTGGTAGAGCTGTGATAGAACGTCCATTACTTATCCTCCGTCCTCGGGGCTGGTTTGTCATCTCCCCCGGCATTAGGGGTGTTCGGCTTCTTGTCCTCGGTAGGATCGAACGTACCTGGGACCTGCGGAACAAGAGGCTTGTGCTCCTTGTCCTCAAGAACCAGTTGCTCGAAGTCCTTATCCGCGTCGTAGTCTTCCGGCAGAACACCAAGCTTCTTCACTGCCTTGATCATAGCCAGACGACTGATATCACGATCCTTGCGTAGAGACGACAAGATATCAGCGTGTGCGTCAGAGATGTCCTCGGGACCGAAGTCCGTAGTGATTGTCACGGTACCGCCACTCGGTAAATCGAGCCACGTCGCGTGGATACGCAGGGCACCGTTCACGGTATCGATAAACCGAGTGACCATATCTTGAAGGGGACTCACGGCATCCGCGCTATCCAGGGCTCGCCCTGTGGCAGTTTCATTACCGGGATCTTTCTTCAAGAAGGTGGCACCATAAGCTTCCATGTCATCTTCGAGATTTTTCAGCTCGTCCCAACCGGCTTGGATGGACGCGCCCGTGTGTTCAACGTAGTAAAACCGGCCATTCGCATCTTTCGTGGCTAGGAGTGAGCGGGGACCAATCCGCATTGTGGTGCCCGAGGTGTCCGTAGCTCCCGCAACAGCGAGCATTGGAAACCGGGCAACCGTCAATACGTTAATCTGGTCGCTCATTGACTGCCAATGTCGGATGTTCAAAAACGCGAGATCATCAAGCGGCGGCTTGGTCACCAAAAAGTCATCTCGGGTAGCATAGAAGGTGATGATGGGAATGAACGGCAAACCGGTTTCGCCCTCTTCAACAACAACCCATTCTTCTTTCTTCTTATTGACTTTCTTCAGCTCCCACACCTGAAAGAAGCCAGGTTCCAACACACGAATGCGATGCACGACCACCTCAGCGAAACCGACACGCACAACTTCATTCTCTTGGAGGCGGACATGGGAGAACCACTCACGTAGCTCTCCACTTTGTGGATCAACCAAGAGATCACGCTCAGCGAAGATCATGTTCTCAGGCTTGATCAGCAACCAATACGGACGGCGATCCTCAGCTATGTCGTCAGCGCGAGTTCGCTCCAGTATTTGATCATCTTCCTCCATGCGAGGCATATCAACCATAACGTGGCTGAATCCCTTGGCCAAAGACTCACGGAACCATTCACGACTGAACGCTGTCAAATCATTGCCTTGGAGGTCGATGTTCTTCGCGTCGTCAACCATTGGCTCAGGGACATCGTCATTCAGCCGCACAGGATCGCTGAACGGCTTACCGACGAAATGATCCAAGGTCAATTCTGTCGCATTGAACAGGACGTTGGTGTGCAGGCGCTCTTCGTAGTTGGCGTTGCTCTCTTCCGCGTGTTGCGGTAGGTATACTGGGCCGGCATGACGCATACCTTCAGTACCGCTGAGCAGAGTTTCCATCCGAGCCCAACTGCCGATCATTCGGTCCCACGCCAAAGAAGTGGTTGACGGATCGTTTGGATCTTTCCCATTTATTTTGTTGTTATGAGCCATTATTGTTCTCTATCCCATTTCAAACGGGTACCCCGAACGCGAGTACCTCTGTCGTACAACTCGACAGTGTCACGCTTGCGGAGGTTTCGAGTGTCCTCGGTTGTGCGCATTCCACTAGAGAAGTAATCATCCAGGCGGTCGTTATTGGCCTTAGCCTGACGTGTCTGACCAGACAGAAGAAGATTGCACACTAGGCCATGGTCGACTGTGACAGAAGGGGTCACGACATCACCATTCCCGTCAAGAACCACTGGTGATATGACCTCTATCTCGCGGAATATAATGATATCCACACGCTCGGTGACGACGCCTTTAGGGGTCTTCAGGTGAATGGCGCCACGGACTTTCGCGTCATCCGGAGGCACCGGGCCGTCAGGGTCGTACAGGTTTGGCACCGGTATGCCAGCAGCGATCAGATTAACTACCAGATCGCTGCGACCAGTAATCCTAAAGTGACGGTAGATTTCATGCCAATCTATCATTATGCTGCTACCGCCAGTGTGTCTGCTTCCGCGTCAGATTTCTGCACATTGTATCCCAGGAATACAGCTATGGTGCCGAACATCGGTAACGCGCCGTCCGTTAGGGTGCCAAACTTGAGGTCCGTGAATGCATCTGCCAGAGGAAACGCAACATCGGTATCATCAGTGCCACCGGAACCGTCAATTGATATCCTGAAGTCATCGTCAATGCCGGTAATACATACACCGAAGTCCGTGTAAGCAGTTGGCATCGTCTGTGTTGTGTCGCCATCAGTGTCGGCGGAATGCACACTGAAGGCGTCCAGGGTGGATGAGTCGGCCGCCGTACGAAGACCGATGCGATCCGTTGTTCCGCCATCAGACGCCTCAAACAGATACCCAATAGCACCGTCATCTATCTCGTTGAGTCGACCGCGCAAGACAAACGTGAATGCGGTTTGATTGAGCTGCCCAGCCAAACTATCAGCATCGAGCAGCGTGGCAGAACGGGTAACTGCGGCTCCATTCGTTTTAATAGAGGAGGATGAGAACTGTCCTTCTTCTTGCTGAGCAAATGCAATATCAAAATCTAGTACGTCTCCGGCACCTTCAAATCTAACGAGAAGCCATCCAGCAAGCAGACTGACTGCCGCAGAAAATTCAGTAATTATTGTGACAGCAGCGTGATTTCTGTCGATATACACCCACACATCATCGGGCAGCACGGTCATATCAATGCGCCAGTCTCCGCGCGTCGTATTGTTTGGATTTCTTATACGAAGTGTGTTATCACCCGCTATCTTACGAATAAAGAAGCTGTTCTCACACCGAACATTATCTGCACTAAGAGAGGAGCCTCCGGTTAGCATGGAATCATTGTCCGTTATGTTGCGCACCTCGGTGTAATCCGAAGTATCATCTGGCCCGTCATTTGATGCACCCACAGTCGTAGTTGGCGAGCCCGTCTTTGGCCATACGGCGTCTGTAAGATCCCAACTTTCCCTTATGCCATTTTCCCGCGCACCCTCTGGCTTGTAGCCCAGGCTCTTGTTGGATAAAGCGGGATCATGATCAAAAGCAGCTACGCCGGACGCAGCATCAACAAACAAGCCACCAGAATCAAAATGCCTTTGGCCACCGGGACGCGAGAATGCGAAGCCAACAGGAATTTCTAAGTCCCTAGCGAATTGAGCCTCAATTACAAGAGAAGGATCACCTCGAAAACCTCCGTCATCAAGTGTAATAGATAGGCCAATTATCATCAGTACAGTTCCTTATTCAAGTGCGTAAATATCAGCCGCTGTCGTGCCCGTTGATCTTACGCCCTTAACCGAGAGCGGAAAGATGCCGGCCAGTACAGGAACGGCAACATGAATCGTACCGGTTAGATCGGCTATAGACAGGTCACCCGCCGTGCCAATCCATAGGGCTCGGGTGCCCGCAGGTATATTATCAACGTCATCAGCAGGAGTGATGAGAGCGATTTTCGTTGCAACACCAAGAGCAGAAGCGATACCTTCGCTAAGGTTAGGTTTTGTATTAGTAGCCATCTTGAAAACTCCTTATTAGAACGACCGCCTACTCATACCTGGACGTTCCCAGTTCAAACGATAGCGCGTCATATCCGCGCAATGATCTTCATAATTATCCGGAACCTCATCTAGGTCCTTCTCATCTCTTGGCATCGGTGGACACAACTCCAGCCACCAGAAACAGTCAACGCAAACAAAGAAGCCAGCGTGCTCTCGGGTTCCATCCGGATTAGGGATGGCATTCTGCAATTTGGTCCGGAGCATTTCCCAGCCACGTTTCCGTGATCCAGAAGACTTGTCAGCACGCTCCCAATCTACCCCGACTTCTTCCATGTCATCAGCAGGACATCGACCGTCACGATCAGACGCCTTATTGAATATTTCAGTATCGGCCGGACCTGGAAAGACTCTGGAGTGAAGGCTGCCAGAATTTCGCAAGCCCCACTCAGTCTCTCGGTCGGCAATACCCGCCGCTATCTTTCGAGCGGCTAGACGCACACCAGTATTGTCTGCTCCGGTGGTACCGTACCACTCATTCCACAGGATTATATCACCTCTTACGTTCCCAATCAAACGGCCCCCAATAACCATGGGCTCTCCGTTGCTCTCAAGGAACCATCCGCACGAGAATGGACTCGATTGGCCGTGGTCGTAAGCCCGTGTGAAGATCCACCCGGAAGGGATCAGTTCAACAGGGAGAGTAGGCAGTACATGGATGTTCCGGTCGAAGATGTCATCAATCATGCCACCAGCAGTGATGTCCCACCGGCCTTCCAACCACGCTTGTGCCTGAGCCGGATTAGCCGCACCCTCCCGTACTTGGATGGGATAATCGGGTTTATCGTGCAACAGTATGAAATTCTCGGATAGGGTGCCATGGATAGCCACGCGCGGCATCTCACCTGGGTTCCGGATAACGTGACCACGCATTTGAGGAAGCTGGAACCGCCTGCGCACCCAGTTATGGCCTGGGCCATAGGGGTTAGTAGTCGAACGTATCCTACAGGGTACACCCGGCCTTGGGGGGCGGGAACAAGTCATCATCATCTTGTAGGCTTTGTCATTCGGCCATTGGGTTAGCTCTTCCCAGCCGATCCAAGGATACTCGTGTCCGTGGTACTCGCCGTAAGTGCGCTCGTCTTCCATGTGTCGCAGCAAAAGCTCCTCACCCGTGGGCCAAACAGCGGAATAGTCAGCTTTTGATTTCCGGAAACGGAATCCGGGGTGAATTCTCGACATCCACTCCTCAATTTTCAGCACAACGTCGTCGAGATCACCCAGCTTCTGCCGGAACATGATCCCCCGCCACGCCTTGCCGTATCCCTTACCGACCTCCTTGGCAAAATCCATGATCAGAGTCAGGGTCTTGCCGGGGCCGCGCGTGCCCTCGAATAGAGCTTCGAAGATGGGGCATTCTAGGAAGGTATGCTGGCTGCCGGGTAGGGGCATCCATACCGGATAGGCCACTTTCCCGCTCTCATATGTGACCTGGGCCACCCACTGAGAGGTGTCGTCCTCATACTTATGCAGAAACCACGCCATCTCGTTGCCGAGTTTATCATCGGCCACAATTCGCTTATCCAGAACGACAGATTCTTTAGCCATGGTCGAAGATGTCCGTCCAATGGCCGTACCCAAGGTGAATGCGACGTACACATTTTGGGCGCAAGGCCAGGCCCGCCGCCAACTTCTCAGCCGTGGAAAACTCCGTGAAATGCTTCTCAGGGGAGCAGAACCGCATTACCCTCATAAGCGCCCAAAACCCTAGCAGTATCAGAGGATTTTTAGATTCAGAGCGCCAAACATGTCGAGAACTTGCCCAATCATGAATCGGTTTCCGATACTTGGACTTCTTCCAAGCGACGTACTCTGCAACACTGTCCCGATTCATGTCAAACACGCCGATTAGATCTTCAATATCCTGGTACAGGTCATTGTCGTACCAATCCTTATCAATTATGGCATTCCGATGCTCCTGATCTACAATGCCATAGGGTTCACGATAAGTCATGCCATACCTCCATGGCGTTTGAAGAATTCACGCATTGTCGTCTCTTTGATTTTGGCTAGTTTTGTAATTCGCGCAGCACGAAGGTCCGCGATAGCCTTCTCGACTGTCCCAGTTAGCGTTTCTTCGACATATTGGAGTTGACATTCGACCACAGCTAGGTCGAAACCTCGGTTACTGGCGCAGAGAGATTCGATCTCTTCTGAGGCCATCCCCGCACGATCTATTGCTCTCACCCAATCGCCATGTTCGCGTATTTCTCGCAAAAATCGGTCGGGGCGGGCATCTATTACTTCACCCATTTTGTCCTCCTGGCCTAGCATCTCGCTATCCTGCGGAACGCCTGCATCACGCAGACATTCGAGTTCATCGTCGAGGTATCCTTTCATGGTTAATCCGGTCTGTCAAATCGATTAGCGAAAAAAGGTGTTGACACGGCCGTTTCATTGGTGTAGGGTCCTCCTTGCATAAGAAGCTGAAGCTATACAGGCCCTGTCGGATGAGAGTTTCGTGTCGGTTCGCTCATTCGGCAGGGTCGTTTATCAATTTAGAGTTTGAAACGGTGGCAGAGTGGCTATGCGCTAGGTTGCAACCCTAGTCACGGGGGTCCGATTCCCTCCCGTTTCTCCATATTTCCCGAGATATGGGCCTATCTGTAGCGTTCGAGTCAGGCTACGACTTCGTGCTCACCTGACCTCGGGAATTAAATACGCGGGCGTGGTATAAAGGCATTACAGCACGTTGCCAACGTTCAGATACGAGTTCGATTCTCGTCGCTCGCTCCAAATTTGGTTAGGTTGAGTCTCACCGGGAAAAGTGGGTTTGAGGACGGCAGCCACCGTCTACTGCGTACTCAACTGAATTATTTGCGGGCTTAGTGTTAGTGGCTAAGCACGGCAGGCTTCCAACCTGCAAGGGTGAGTCCGAATCTCACAGTCCGCTCCAGCTTTGCTGAGTCCTTACAGGGCTCCATTCTCTTTCCAGGGAATTTCATGCCTACAACTGGTGATCCAGCGTATGACGACCACGCCCGTGATGGCCGGCGTCTGAAAACCCTCTCAAAGAAAAAGCCCTACAAGATCGAGTCTCGCATCAAATTGAGGGTGCCTAACGCCTTCTATAGTCGATTAGGTATGGACAATTGGTGGCGGCATTCGAGTTACCGGACACAGGCTCGACGCGACACAGCCCTAGAAGCTCTCGTCAAGAAGAGTAAGCGCGAAATCTACCTTACTATGGAATACAGGGCTATAGACCCATAAAAAGGGGCCGAGTCCTGCATCACGCAGAATCCCGGCCCGGAGGAGGTAGACGATGAATTTCTACCCTACTCCGGGTCATTCTTTTTGTCAAATTCTTCGACGCTGGGCTTCACGCGCCAATTTGAGAACTCGGCTACGTTCGGCTAACTGCTCTTCTGAACGGGGTCCGTTGCAATCACACAGCTTATTGACCATAGAGTTATTCGGCCATTTACAGTCCATGCATCGCCCACCACCTGACGTGCCTAGAAGCTGAGTGTCTGTATAGTGTTTCATCAGAAGTGCAACCACTCTGCGGCGCTCCACATGGGCATGACCCACTCGCGGTCTTCATCGGTCAAAGGGCCTCGGGCGAACGCCACCACACCGATCACGTTATCGATCTGCTTGGTCTCCCGCATACTCTTACCTGTCGTCCACACGTCATCCACGATCAAATGAATGAGACTGGTGTATGTGAGATAGGGACTCAACGCTTTGGCGAATTTCAGCCCACCCGTGGGTATGCCTTCCACTGTGCGGAACCTGAATTTTTCGGCCACCATGAACGCCAGGGTAGCCCAGTCTTCATCCGTTAAGGCGTCACACTCGATCTTCCACAGCAGCTCTATGCCGGCATGGCTCGTGAACTTGCCACTCTTGAACAGGCTCATTTCGCTCGCTCCCCGATTTGCCATTCACCGAAAGCCGTCCAAAGCTTGGCTATGTCGGCGTCTAATCGGGTGATGTGAGCTTCCAGGGTGACAGCCTTGATTCGCTCGGTCTTAAGCTGCTTAATAAGCCGCTCAATCTTGGCCGACATGACACTTGGATCTGGTTGAAATAATGCCATCACTGCACCACAGGCTTTACTTCCGCAGGCGTCCGGTCCCCCGAGAGCGCTTCAATCATCGCTTCTTCGCTCGGCGGCGGTGTGACAGCCGATATCATCACCAGATCGGTCTTTAGCTCTAGCGCATGAATCTCGGCCTTCATCTGGGCGAGGACGGTATCATATTCAGGATCATGAAAGATGATGATGCCCGAAACCAAAAAGATCATGGTCACACCAGCGATAGCGGCTTCAACCTCGTCGAAACCCCTAATACCTTTTCTAATAATCTCAATCATCTTGTTTTCTCCAGAGTTGTAAGGTGACTTCAAAACCTAACAAACGAACTTGAAATGTACGCCACGACCCTTCATTATCCCCCTCTAAGTGCCAGAGCCAATCGCGCCAGAACTTAGGCCGGTAGACCCAGTATGTGAGCCATAGACCGGCCCACCGCCTAGTTCCGTACAGCCGCCCGATCTCCATCCGTACTTCAGCAACGAACAACGCCACATCACCCGGATTGGTTCTTGCACGAAATTCAAAGTTCACGGGACTTACTTTCCATATTGAGGAGGAGGCCCCGAAGCACTGCCACTACCGCCCACGAAGGCTCGGGGAAACTCATGTAGTAGTCGACCAGTTTCTGGATCAGGTCCATGGCAGCCTTGAAGCCCTTGTCATACCCATCAGAGTCCATGAAGCCAGCAGCGTATCCTTCTTCACGACCACGCTTACGAGCGTCAACTAAAACCTCGCTAAACGGCCGATCTTCGTACATGAGAATTGTGGGTATAGCGGCTTGGTCTTGCCGGCCTTTATAGTATGCCCTGTTAGCCTTGGCTTCCGCCGCTTCAACCGATATCAGATTCACATCTCCCATCAGTCTATTCTCCCTTGGTGTTAATGAGATTGCCCTTGAGCAACTTCCCACCGTTCTCGTCGATGCGCATGATCAGCTCACCAGTGCTGCCCAAGACCAGAACAGTGGTGTCAGGGTGGTCCTTGGTGTAAACGAGTTCCGCCTCGTCCCAGTCTCGGTGCCCCAGTTTGACGCCACCGCTTTTGTGATCGAAGTCGAACTCGTCGGCCTCAACCAGCTTCGTGGCGTTTAGTCGCTTGATGCAAACAATCATATCACCCACTCCATGTTGACCTGAATCTACCAGAAGGGTCCTCGTAAGTCAAGAACTATTTTTCAGTAAGCTCCAAACTTACCTGTAGGTCATGGCCATCGGCATAATCCCAAGTCCAATATACCTCAGACCATAAAGAATGAAGCGTCCCTTTACGCCAAATCTTCTCCAGCCAGCGGCAATCTCGCGACCCCAGCCGTACTGGGTACCAAGCAAACCACAAATGCCACTTTTCCTTGGCTTCTCTGCGCTCTCGCCCAGTTGGCCCGCAATTGATCTTCATCTCACGTCTCCAGCAATAGGACAGGCTTGTAGGCAGTGTGCTCCAACGACACGCACTTGTATCGGAAATCCCGCAGATGCTTGTAGTGGGCGTTCATCACCCAGTTGTGGTGCAGATGGCCGTGGACATTCTGCCATTTCAGCTT
>SDBT01013565.1_pt1 | contig 13055 bp, 10 predicted proteins | sample 2277101 | NCBI WGS metagenome assembly SDBT01 (sample SAMN10404973, study PRJNA504765) | marine sediment metagenome | isolation source: marine sediment core GS10_PC15, 103 cmbsf | place: Arctic Ocean: Southern Knipovich Ridge | collected 2010 | reverse complement strand
TTTTCCGTCTGTAAAAGTCATGAGATAACAATTAGTTGGTGATATTTTATACCTTGTGGAAACTAATCCCAGAACTGATGCAGATCCAACAGACACTCTAATTTTCTCTAAATTCATTATATTGTCTAATTTTTTAGAAAATTTAAAAATAGGTTTTTTCAAAAAAAATTTATTGAACCAATAATTGAATAGTTAAATATTGTACATTCAGTACCATATTTTCGGTAGGTTAGCTAAAACAGATTCTTACAGGACAGAAGAAATTAAGTTGCAGAGGATTTAAATAAAATTAAAATTTTAAATTAATTAATATTTTTAGCAAGGAAATCAAAAGAAATGTCAGACATTCCTTTCAAAAAATGGGAACGGTACAAGTCTAAACTCGAAATTAGCATGACTCAATCAGAGATCCAAAGCGTCATTGAGAGATTAATGTTATATAAGGATTTTTTATTAAAAAGATCAGATTTCAATGATTTTCTTAATAAAAGTGAATATTCGAAGAAAGATTGTAAATTAATTCATAAAATAAGGAAAAAAATAAGAAAAGATAATGTAGTAAATCAGTTTTAATCAAATGAATCTTACTGTTATTAAATTTTTATAATAAAAAAGTCTTTAATTAATGATGCTTTCTACAGAACCAGAAATCTTTGTAAGAGTCTTGTAGAATTTTTTCTTATTTATGAATCATACTTGAAAAGTTCTCTATCTCCTTTTTTTTGTCTAATATATTAAAATATTACTCAATTCTGTAAAAACTTAGATCTTTATATATATATATACAGAATGTATACAGAATCAGAATATAAAGTCTGAGTATTATAAAATTTAACAGGTGAATAAAAAAAAAATGCAATCTTTAGAAATAGCCGAAAATTTTACTACAAATATTTTGACAGAACCAAATGATATACTTAAACAACTACATTTAGGAATAAGTATTCCAATAATTCCTGAATTTCACAAATACATTTTACAAGATTTAGAACATTATAGCGCAGAAGCGATTGTACTCGTAAAAAATATTGATGAGGATTATTCTGAGAAAAAAACTGATAAAATTGTGGGAATAACGGTTGTATATGGTGACGGAAGTGATGTACTTTTTTTTGGATGTTTTGGAGTATGCGACCATGATGCCAAAAAAATTGAATTTTTAGCAAACAGTTTACTAAAATATGCTAGAAAAAATGGTTATAAATTAATAAGAGGACCTATAAATATCCCAACGGTCATTTTTGGTTGGGGTTTTATGGAAGAAAAAAGTAGCAATGAATTATTTATAGGTTGTCCAGTAAACGATCCAAATTATCAAAAAATTTTTATAAAAAATGGATTTTATACAAAATTTAGAGAAGATCGATATCAAATGAAGGTGCTAAGGATTAATCCTTTTAGGTTGAAGCGGTATAATTTTAACGATTATATATATATCAATCCTGGAAAAGAAGGGATGTATAAAATCAAAAAGGAATTTATAAAACTTCATTTAATTAATTTACCACCATCTTCAAGAATTACACCCAAAAGCGCTCAAAATTTTGATAATCTTGTGAATTTTATTTTCGAATTTGGAAAGGAATGGATGATGTTTATTGTTATACATAAACCAACTAATGTAATGGCAGGTTGTGGCTTTGTGATGCCTAATCCTTTTTCAAGAGATGATAAAGGGCGTTTAAACTCCGTTAGTTTCCATAGCTGGGTTGTTCATCCGGATCATAGACGAAGGGGGATTTCAATGCTTATGTATGGGGCCTCCTCACTTTATGCTTGGGAGGATGGGCTTAGATGGGGATCAGCACCTATAGGTTCAGATAATGTGGCAAGCGGTAATGAAGCAAAAAAGCTTGGTGGGGTAAAAAATAGGACACATCTTATTTTAGAATATAGATTATACAACTAGACATATTCCTTTACTCGATCCCCTCTCTTTCAAGTAATTAAAAAAATGTAGAAACATTTTTCTAAAGAAGAATACAAAACAATTTAAAAAATTTATGATTGAATTATAATGAGAAAATATTTATGTAAATATCATTATTTTTAATTCTTGTTAATTATGGTTAGTCTTTTAAGAATTCTTGTTGTCTTCGGAGCTCAAGGAATAGTAGTATTTATTAATCTGTTTCTCACTTATTTTCTATTAAAAAATCGTAGATCTAGAACCAAGACAATTTTTGCTTGTTTTTATCTTTCTATATCTTTAGGACTTGTTTTAAATTGGATATATTTCTTTATCTATGATGTGGAAATTGTTTTAATTTTGTATTATATAGCAATAATCTCTGCTTATGGAGCAGGTATTTTTTTAGTAATTTTTGCTTTAACATACTGGAAAGGAGAAGATAAAATTACACTTTCAAGACAAATTACTATAGCTTTAATATCTTATGCTTTTTTTTCATTTTCTGTTTTTATTCCGAATGGAGTAACAATCAACGCTAGTACAGATTGGAGACCTATTTGGAGTATTGCTTTGACATTATATTTTTTTATTTTTATATTGATTCATTCACTATTTAGTTTTTATTTTATTATTAGAAAAATAACCAGTATAGATCCAGATGAAAAAAATATAAAGAATGGATGGAAAGTATTCTTATTTGGTACATTATTTTATGTTATTGCAGCTCTTGAATTCATTATTATACGGATTTACTTTACGGGTATTATTGTATTAATAAGCGCGATAATTAACATTATATTTGTTGCCACAGGTCCTATTCTAATGTATTATGGATTAAAACATGAATTTAATGTTTAAACTCAAGGATAATTTCCTTTTTAAGCAAAATACTGTTATTTGTTAATATTTAGAACCTTGACTATAAAAAAAAAAATCAAGAATCTATTTCACACTCTTAATTATACATATTCCTTAGAATTGCGAAATAAATGAGCTTTATTAGCTTGATACACTGTACAATTAAGAAAATTCAGGAGTTCATAGAGTCTAAATGAGGTTTTTTCCTTAAGAAAAGAATCATCAATAAACGGGCACTCGAGTAATTTGCCATTAGAAATTCTTTTTTGCTATTTTATTATTTTATTATTTTACTTTTTCTTTAATATATTTTAGGTGGACTATATAAAATAAGAATGGGACAATTTGATAATAATTTATTATTGTAATTAAGTGAGAATTTAATGAAGATTGAAAAAATTATTGGGTTGGTGATATAATGAATTATAAACTTTTATTAGGTCAATGCTATAGGGCAATGCCACCCACTAGTATACCTTGTAAGATCCCTAGTAAATATAGAGAATATTTAATAACAGCATATCCAGAAATTGAGAAATGGGTCAGCCCGGAGATATTTGCCCAATTTGAGGATTGGTCTGACGATATATTATTTGTTATCGAAAAAGATCAACCAAATATTGCAGGGAATTTTTTAAAAGCCAATATTCAAACTCCTTGTAAAGTATTAGATGGTTGTGCAACACCCAAAATGTTACTTGAAGAACTAAAAAAGGACAATTATACACACGTGGGTCTTGGGATCTTTGTAGCGGCATACAACACGTTTATAGAATGTGCAAATGCTGTAAGAGAAAATTATCCCGATATAGTGTTAATAGCAGGGAATGTAGGGGCCACGTTCGAAGATTCAGAAAGGTACGTTGATCTAATTTGCAGTGGAAGAGGGGTGCCTTTTCTTCGAAAATTGTTCAATGAAGACGTAGATGCTCCGTATAAAATAAAGTTATCTAAATCAAGCTATAGAAGTAAATATAAAAATCAAGTAATACAAAGAGATTTAGTTGAGTTGACTACAAAGATAGGGTGTCCTGAGAAATGTGATTTTTGTGTGACAAATAAGCATTTTAATGGTGAATTCTCGGGGGAATTAGTTACACCCGAAGAAGTCCATAATTGTCTCGTAAACCATAGAAAGACCCTAGGGAATAAGGACTTTAGTATTTATTTCAATGAACCTACAGCCATAACGAATCATAAATGGTGGTACGAATTATTTGAACTCTTTGAGGACGAGCCCGGAGATTACCCTATATTTATGGCAACAACAGCAAGCTCCTTCAAGAACTTCGATCTCGGGGGAATGTTAAATTCAGCTTTAAGGATTGATTTAGTTAATATAGGTATAGAAAGTTTTGATAATATCTATAGAAAGAATAAAAATATAGATTTGGCTAAATTAATTAAGAAATTGTCTGAACATGGTACCGGGGTATTTGCTACTTATATCGTTGGGTTCCCCTATCAAACTGAACAAGATATTTGGAATGAAATTGATCAGTTGTTAAAACTAAATGCTTTTAGCTATGGGATTCATAACCTCAAAGTCTTGCCAGGAACGGATACGTGGAAGACCTTAAAAGCTCAAGGCAAACTCTTGGATCTACAAAAAGATTTCTACTGCTTACACGGATTTCAATCATTTAAGCACGACTATTTCAGACCGGGTTTTGTAGATATATGGCCACTGATTTATCGTATTCGAATGCATATAGAAAGAGAATGTGGAAATTTATCAAATTCTCTTTATGTTCTAATGAAAAATCTGGTTAATAAGAAAGCAAAGAATTGGAGATTATTTAAAAGAAACATGAAACTTTATCAAGGAATGAGTAAATCAATTTTTCCGGCTTGGAAAAAGTTTTTTAATCCCTCAGAAGAACAGATCAGTAATTATCTTAAAAGAATAGACGCTTATGCTCCTTTAGAAAAAATTGGATTGATATAATGAAAAATAAACTCTTATTAGGTCAATGTTATAGGCGATATTATCAACCCTACCATAGTCCTAGCAGATTTAAGGAGCGTTTAATAACGGAGTGCCCAGGGATCGAGGAATGGGCTAAACCAGAAATATTTTCTCAATTTGAGGATTGGCCTGATGATGTAACTTTGGATACCGATAAGGAAGCTCCTAATATTGCGGGGAACTTTTTAAAAGCCAATATTCAAACTCCTTGTAAAGTATTAGATGGTTGTGCAACACCCGAAATGTTACTTGAAGAACTAGAAAAGGACAATTATACACACGTGGGTCTTGGGATATTTGTAGCGGCATACAACACATTTATCGAATGTGCAAAAGCAGTTAGAGAGAATTATCCAGACATAGTTCTAATTGCTGGAAATGTAGGGGCTATGTTCGAAGGTACAGAAAGGTACGTTGATCTAATTTGCCGTGGAAGAGGGGTCCCTTTTCTTCGAAAATTGTTCAATGAAAATTTAGCCGTGCCTTATAAGCCAGGATTGATAATGGGGACACTGAGGATTAAATATAAAAAACAGATCATACATAGAAATTTAGTTGATATAGTTACAAAAATAGGCTGTCCAGAGAAATGCGATTTTTGTGTGACAAATAAATATTTTAATGGTGAATTTTCGGGGGAATTAGTCACACCTAAAGAGGTTCATGACAGTCTTGTTAATCATAGAAAATTCCTTGGGAACAAAGATTTCACTGTCTACTTCAATGAACCTACAGCCATAACAAATCACAAATGGTGGTACGAGCTAATAGAGCTCTTTGAGGACGAGCCAGGAGACTATCCTATAATTATGCCGACAACGGCAAGCTCCTTAAAGAATTTCGATTTAGAAAGTACAATGAACTCAGCTTTAAGGATTGATTTAGTCAATATAGGTATAGAAAGTTTCGATAATACCTATAGAAAGAATAATCATATAGACTTGGCTAAATTAATTAAGAGATTGTCTGAACATGGGGTAGCGGTATTTGCTACTTATATCATTGGTTTTCCATATCAAACGGAGAAGGATATTTGGGGGGGGATTGATCAGTTGTTAAAACTAAACGCTGCTGGTTATGGGATTCTTAACCTCAAAGTCTTGCCAGGAACGGATACGTGGAAGACCTTAAAAGCTCAAGGCAAACTCTTGGATCTGCAAAATGCTTTCTACTATTTAAACGGATTTCAATCGTTTAGACACGATCATTTCAGACCGGGTTTTGTAGATATATGGCCATTAATTTTTCGTATATATTTACATATAGAAAAAGAAAGTGGAAATTTATCAAACGCTTTTTATGTTCTAATGAAAAATCTGGTTAATAAAAAAGCAAAGAATTGGAGATTATTTAAAAGAAACATGAAGCTCTATCAAATGATAAGTAAATCAATCTTCCCGGCTTGGAAAGAGTTTTTTAAACCCTCAGAAGAACAGATCAGAAATTATTTAAAACAAATAGATGATTTTGCTCTTTTAAAAGATTTAGACAATCGGATTAGGAAAAGTGTAGTCGCTTAAAACTTTTTAATATTTTTATTTTTTCTTTTTGGATTAGAACAATTTAATACATGAAACAAAAAAAGGAGAATTAAATTCCAAAACAATGAAGATGGGTAGAAGAGTGGACATCTATAGCGAGGATTTATTTAATCATGGAGTATCCCCTCTAATAGTGATCGGCGGATATTCTTCAAAAACCAATTTAAGATCTCTATAATGCTGAAGATTTTTTCAAAATATGCAGAAAAAATGAAAATGTTGGTTCTTATATACTTTTTTCTAAAATAATTATTAACGTAAGTTATGATATAGTTATTTCTGTTATGATAGATATATTAGATTCGAAAATTAAGACAATCCTTTTTGATTTAGACGGTACTTTATTAGATTTAAATATGGACACCTTTCTGCCTCGTCTCTTAAAGGCTTTTACAAAAAAAATCTCTCATTTAGTTCCCAGTAGATTGTTTATTAAATATATGATAAATTCAATGAATATATTGAATAATAATAATGGTCCTGAAACAAACGAAGTTTTATTTAATAACTATTTTTATCCAAAAATGCCCTGTCTTCGTTCAAAATTAGAGCCCCTCATTAATGAATTCTTTGAAAAAGACTTTGATGATCTAAAGATATTTTCGAGGAGGATGACCGGAGCAAAAACCTTAATCCAATGTTTAACTGATTTGGATTTCGATATAGTAATTGCTACTACTCCTATATCACCTATTTCAACCATCCATCATAGACTTAAGTGGGCTGGTCTTGATGAATTTCATTATACGATGATTACTTCTTGCGAAAATAGTAGAGCTTGTAAACCAAGTTACACCTATTTCAAAGATATTCTAAAAGCCATAAATCAACGAGCTGAAGACTGCTTGATGGTTGGTGATGAAAATAAAGATATGTTAGCTGCCAATTTTGGATTTAAAACTTTTTTAATTCCAGGAGAAAGAACAAAACTGGGTCAAGATACACCTAAGCCCGATTATATTGGAGATCTTGTATCATTGCATAATATGATAGAAAGTACTCACCTATATAATAAAAAAGAGTGTTATAGGAGACTTAATTACGCTTAGGAAAAATTGGTAAAACGATTGGTGAATCGATATATCGAAATTATCATTTCTACAGAGACTCTAATTGTCTCTAAAGTCATTATATTTTCTAATTTTTTAGAAAATTTAAAAATAGGTTTTTTCAAAAAAAATTTATTGAACCAATTATTGAATAATTAAATATTGTACATTCAGTAATATCGATATAAAATGGTTTGATTTTAATGGTTGAATACATTCCTCAGAAAATCGAGAAAAAGTGGCAAGAAAAATGGGAAAAAGATAAAATTTTCGAAGTTAAAGAAGCAAAGAATAAAGAAAAATATTATGTACTTGAAATGTACCCTTATCCCTCTGGTGCTCTTCATATGGGGCATCTTCGAAATTATACCATTGGAGATTGTTTTGCAAGATTTAAAAGAATGAATGGCTTTAACGTTCTATATCCAATGGGGTATGACAGCTTTGGAATGCCAGCTGAAAATGCAGCTATTGATCATGGCGCAAATCCAGAAGAATGGACAAATAAAAATATAAATACTATGAAAAATCAACAAAAACGCATTGGACTCTCATATGATTGGACTCGCGAGATTTATAGCCATAATCAAAACTATTATAAGTGGGATCAGTGGTTCTTTCTTAAGATGTTCGAAAAGAATCTCGCATATAGACAAGAGAGTTATGTGAACTGGTGCCAGAGTTGTGCTACAGTACTTGCTAATGAACAAGCTCAAGGTGGTAAGTGTTGGCGGTGTAATAATGAAGTTGAGCAGCGTTTTTTGACACAGTGGTTTTTGAAAATCCGAGATTATGCCGAAGAACTTTTAGAAGGTTTGGATACGGTAGATTGGCCTGAGAAAGTAAAAATAATGCAGAAAAATTGGATAGGGCGTTCTGAAGGTTCAATAATTAAATTTCCAATAGTTGGTGAAGATCGGACTGTGGACATTTTCACTACCAGACCAGATACGCTTTATGGTGTAACTTTTATGATCTATGCGCCAGAACATCCGGATATTAAGAAATGGGTACAAGGTACAGAATATGAGGATGAATTTGAGAATCTCTATAATGAAATCATGAAAGAAGATAAATTTCAGAGAACAGATATCGATGTGGAAAAGAAAGGAATGTTTATAGGAAAATATTGTATAAATCCTATTACAAAAGAAGAAGTTCCTGTTTATATTGGTAATTTTGTTATATATGAGTATGGAGCAGGTGCTGTAATGGCAGTTCCAGCTCACGACCAGCGTGATTTTGAGTTTGCTAAACAATACAATATCCCAATAAAGATTGTAATTCAACCTCATGAATATGAGATAAATGTTGATAAAATGACCCGGGCATATGAAGCAGATGGTATAATTGTGAATTCTGAAGAATTTGATGGAATGGAGAATAGAAGTGCGATAAATGCGATTACTGAGAAATTAGAAAAAATTGGAATGGGTTGTGCTACAATTAATTATAAACTTAGAGATTGGGGAATTTCTCGACAGCGCTATTGGGGATCTCCCATTCCGATTATTTATTGTAGTGAATGTGGAATAATGCCAGTTCCCTATGAGGATCTACCGGTACATCTACCCAAAGATGTTAAATTCACTGGCTCTGGTAATCCTCTAGAAACAAGTGAGTCTTTTATAAATGTTAAATGTCCAAAATGTGGAAAACCGGCAAAACGCGAAACTGATACGATGGACACATTTATCGATAGCTCTTGGTATTTTTTTGCATTCTGTAATCCTCCTTCTGTAGAGAATGATTTGCCTTTTAACAAAAAAATCGTAAACTATTGGGGAAATGTAGACCAGTATATAGGAGGAATAGAGCATGCGGTCTTACATCTTATTTATGCTAGATTCTGGACTAAAGTTGGCCGAGATATCGGAGTTCATTCACACGATGAGCCGTTTCAGCGCTTATTAACACAGGGCATGATAAATAAAATACATCCATACTGTGAAAAATGTGATAGATTTGCTATGAAAGCAGAAATGGATGAGAAAAAGTGTAAATTTTGTGATTCAGAATATATTATGAAGAGTGTAAAAATGAGTAAGAGTTATGGTAATACAGTTGATCCTAATGTAATTATGGATAAATATGGGGCTGATGCAGCACGATTCTTTATTCTTTTTGGAGCTAGCCCATCCTCCGGTTTAGAATGGTCAGATGAAGGTGTTGGATTTGCAAATAAATTTATACATCGAACATTTGAACTCTTAACAAATCCAGTAGAAAATGTTAGAAAAAAAGAAACTATTAGAGACACATTAATTGTTTATTTTTTAAATAAAACTATTAAAACCGTTACGGAAGCACTAAATAAAATCGCAATAAGGGAAGCTGTTAATAGCATTATTCAATTTACTTCTGATTTGTATAAATATAAAAATGAAGGAATTGTTGAAGAAATTTTTAATGAATGCCGGGAAAAAATAGTCCTACTACTTCACCCAATTGCCCCTCACTTGACAGAAGAGATTTGGGAATTTATTGGTAAGAAAGGATATTTGAGTTTAGCATCTTGGCCCTCTTATAATGCTGATTTATTAACACTTGAAAATGACTTCAAATGGAAATTATTGAACAATTTTATGGAAGATATTCACAGTATCAAACAAATTATGAGAAAAGAGAAATTAGACAAAATAGCAGTGATAGTAGCAGATGAATGGAAATTTAAATTTTATTCTACGCTAACGTCGGAGATAGAAAATACGAGAGATCAAAGTGAAATTGTTAAAAAAATTATGCAACAAAGTGATCTAAAGCCACATGGTAAATTTATCAATCAAACGATTACTAAAATCCTTAAAAATGTAGGGAAATACTCAAAAATTTCGCTCTCTACCAAAGATGAATTAATATTTTTCAACGATATTAAACCAATCGTACAGAAAAAATATGGTTGCTCAGTTGAGATAATAATTGAAAAAGATTCAAAAGAAAAAAAGGCAGCTCAAGCATTGCCAGGAAGACCTGCCATAATAATTTCTTAAATTTATTTTTTAAAAATGAAAATTTTAAGATTAATTTTTAATTACACAAATAACACTAAAACAGTTGAAATGCCATGAGTCTCAATTTAGATATAATTAATCAAATTTATTTTTTTAATATTGGGCGTTATCAATCAAATGATTCATATTTTCATTGGACAAGCGTATCTTATCATAAATCTAACGTTTTCGACATAAGAATGACAAGAAACGCTCCAACAGAGAAAAATTTTTATTGCATTCCAAAAGCAGATATAAAACTCGTTTATTATTCAAATGAAAATGTAGTTTTTTGTATCGGTTCTACTCCAGAAATTCAATCTCAATTGTTAGAGGCTCTTTTGGAATATTTAATAGAGAGATTCTTTGATATGTATGATAAATCTCTTCTTATGACCTGTTATGGTGATACATGCAATATTTTTGACGCTTTTTCAGCTGTTATTGAAGACACTCTAAATAATTTTAAGAACCTTAATTTAATTAAAACAGCACTCGTATCTTGCCCTATTTGTAGTTCTACGCTTCCCGTTGTAATTAAAACGACTTTAATTGAGAAGTCTGAAAAGACTGCTACTCCATTGGTATATGATCACTCGGGACATGCTATACTACTTTATATAGATAAACATTACAAAGTCAGAGGACATGATATCGTTACAATTTCTTATTAGTTTTTAACGTTTTTTAATGAAAATACTAACTGATGGTAATATTTTCATATTCTTAATCTTAAAATTAACTATATTCTTTAAATACTAATATTTTAATTATATTTATAGAATCTGTATTAATTCGTTTAATTTGCTAAATTATGAGCAATTAAAAATATGACTATCTATAATATTTCAGTAATAACCAGCACTGGCTATCCTTATTATAACAAGAAAATTAAAAATTTACCTAAGGGAATTAAACTATTCCAACAATTTTTTGATTTTACTGAGTTTATTGATAGATCTCATGAACCATTAGATGTGGAAAGTTCGTTTGAACTAAACGCAGGCTTAATCTCAGCATTATTCGAGTTTGCTAAAAATATTGAAAAAAAAATATTAAATCTTGAATTTAAATCATTAAATCTTGGTCAATATAAAGGTAACCCTCAAAAAAATAAAAAATATAAAGGAGATGCTTTGATAACGGCCCAAACTGAAGTTTATTTATTACATAAATCTTTGAAACAAAAAATTAATCTAATATATGATGAAATAATTTCTCCAAAGATTCCTTTGGAATCTGCATATATTATAACTAAAGATGAAGATCAAAAAATTATCGATATTTTAACTGATACAGCTGCTAGAAATCATGTTTTAGAAAGCCAATCTGAAATTAAAAATTTGGCAAATAGTTTTTTCAACGCAATGGGCAAATATGGACTGCATAACATAGTCATTACATCATTTGATCTTTCCCCAATTATAGTTTTAGGAGAAAAATATTCTTATAAAGATATAGAGGTAATATTAAGAAACATGGGAGGGATACCTAATATAGATCCTATGGAATGGAAACACCGCCAAAGCTTTTTTATGGAAAAACAAGTTTGGGTCTATTTAATTAATAGTGGAGTTGGGGTCACTCTAAATGGCCTTTTTGAACCTTATTTTTATCTTTTAATCGCAGATCCCCAATCATACCTAGGCGAATTTCCTGGTAAGCTTGCGACTAAATTTAATTTTCTACTTGGTTAATCAATCGTTTTTGCAGCGGCTTTAATAATTTCAAATAGCGAATCTGCCTGAAGGGAAGCACCTCCAACGAGGCCTCCATCTATATTTTCCTGTTTAAACAACTCTTCGGCATTTGTTGGTTTAATAGACCCTCCATATTGAATCCTCACTAAATTCGCTGTTTTAGTATCATATTTTTTAGATAAATTTTCACGGATAAAGGCATGAATTTCTTCGGCTTGCTCAGGAGTAGCTGTTTTTCCAGTACCTATAGCCCAAATTGGCTCATAAGCTATAACTATCTTTATTATATCTTCTTTTGTAAGGTCTCTAAATGTCTCGCTCATCTGATGTTGAATTATTTCCTTTGCTTTTCCATCTTCTCTTTCATCTAAATGTTCTCCTATGCAAACTATAGGATTCAACTGCATCATTAGAGCTTTTTTTAGCTTTTTATTTACGTATTCATTCGATTCCTTAAATATATCTCTCCTTTCGCTATGACCTAAAATTACATAACTGCACCCAATCGCTTTCAAAAAAATTGGTGATATTTCACCAGTAAACGCTCCTTTCTCCTCAAAATGCATATTTTGAGCGCTAATTTTTATATTTGATTTTTTAACTATTTTTAAAGCAATATTTAAAGCTGTGAAAGGTGGAGCAACAACTATATCAACGTTGTCAATATTCTTTACGAGAGGCATCAGTACTTTTAGCATGCTTTTAGCGTCTTCCGGATTGCCTCTATTCATCTTCCAATTCCCACCAATTATAGGTTTTCTCAAAATAATTACCTCCTCATAATATATTAATAAATTAGTATGAAATATTATATTTCAATTTTGATCTAATTTATAAGAATTATAATTATAAGAATTATAATAATATCGAATCTAAAATAATTCAAAAATAAGAATGAAAAATGGTTTAATCAAGACTATGCCTTTTTAGGAAGCTTTTCAGCTAATTTAGTCGCCTTTAATAGTTTTTGAACTTCAGGAACATCTGGAGCCATAATTTCAGGTAGTCCTAATTGACCTCGTCTCCTCTCTATAGC
>SDBT01013564.1_pt1 | contig 13055 bp, 11 predicted proteins | sample 2277101 | NCBI WGS metagenome assembly SDBT01 (sample SAMN10404973, study PRJNA504765) | marine sediment metagenome | isolation source: marine sediment core GS10_PC15, 103 cmbsf | place: Arctic Ocean: Southern Knipovich Ridge | collected 2010 | reverse complement strand
AGAGTCTGTATTATATTCCTTATCAACAACAAAAAATCCGATTGAAATTACACTTTTTAATCTTTGTAAATCATTTTTTAATTTTTTTACTCGCTCATAAGGTCCTGAAACTGCAATAATTTCCATACATTTTTCAAATTCTAAATGTATATGCATGTTTGATATAATTATGTCCCTAAAATGATGTTGAATATCGTTTCTAAGGATATGATCTGTTTGTTGTACCTTTGCATATATTGGTCTTGATATATATTCATGATCATGTTGATGGTCAGAGTCATGAGGATGGTTATGATCGTGAGGATGACTATCATCTGGAGCAAAATGTTCATGAATTAACACCATTGGTATACAGCCTATTACATTTCCATTTGTAGTAGCTGTATTTTCTTCACTAATCATATATGATTTCATAGCCTTCCGAATACAATCAGATCTTGTCATATCTAATGTTTCCCTAAATAATTCAAAATCTTTATATAAATCTCGTGGAAGTGAAATTGTAAAGCGTTTATATTCATCTTTCTCTTCTCCCATCTTATTACTCTTATTTATTTCTGTGTAATTATATCATTTATTTACTTATAAAGATGGCAATTGGGACGCTAGCTTCACGCCATTGAGCAACTTTACCAGAATATTCAAGATTTAGCTTAGATCGTCCATGATCGCCTAAAATTATCATCAAAGAATTCTTCCTGAGTTGCTTATAGTTGGAAAGTATCCATTTGTCAGTCCGGTTTATTAATTTTTCAATCAACGTTTCAGGTGTTCTCTGTTTTAGTCTTTGTTGTTGTTTATGAAGATTTTCAAAATCTAAATAATGCATCCAAGTAAGATCGTGTTTATTTATAACTTTAGCAGATTCAACCCAAGTTGACATATCACTGTCTTTTGGGGCAGAATTAGTTCCACCATCGTAACGATCTAAGTCTTTTTGTCGTGCTACGAAACAAGAATTTTTCCCATTTTCATTGAGATGTCTTAATAAATGAAAACCATTTGGATCTGGTTCGAAACTGGCAAACATCAATTGATGCAAGACACCGAGTGTATAGGGATTTTTAGTACTCAATAACAACATCACTTCACTCTGGGAAATGAGAAATTTTGGCTTATTGAAAGTAATTTCAAATAGACCGAAATTATCAATCAAATTAATTGTTATTCTTTCAATACCTTGATACTGATCTACAATATATTGAACTGGTTCAGAAATATTTTTAGGGGGATCGATACCAAATAACTTAATTATAGTTGCTGGTAATTGAGTCATATAACATTTTAAGGTTTGAAGTTCACTCATAAATAATCGAGTTATTATAATTAAAAAATTTAAATAATTTTTACAAATTCTTTATATAAATATAATAATATGAATTTAATTATTTTTAGTTAATATTTAGTTAATATTCAATTTTTTATTTTATTAATACTTTTTTTCTTGGAAAACAATGGCTAAAGGAAAACAATGAAAAATGAGAACAATATATATTGATGTAGTTAACTCTGGAATATCAGGTGATATGTTTTTAGCAGCACTTTTAGAACTAGTGCCAAATTCAGATATGATTTTAAAAAAATTAAAAGAATTAAAAAATTACTTACCAGGAGTATTAAAATTAGATATTGATTTAGTAAAAATCAATCGTTCTGGTATAAAGATAAATAAACTTAATATTAAAATTAAAGAAAAAAAAAACCACCGAAACACTAAAATTTTAAAAGCAGCACTCAACAGATTTTTAGAGGAGAAAAATTATTCAAATTCGGCTAAGGACTATGCTAAAAGAGTATTGGATTCATTGATATTAGCAGAGGCAGAAGTTCATGGAATTTTGGCAGATGATATACACTTGCACGAATTAAGTTCTGTTGACACATTATTAGATATATTGGGGGCAACTAAAGCTCTGGATATTTTAGGTTGTTTTGAAAAGGACTTTAAAGTTATTTGTAGTAAATTGCCTTTAGGAGGAGGTACAATAAAAGTCGCTCATGGTGTCTTGCCTGTACCTGCTCCAGCAACTTCAAAAATTTTAGAAAGGTCAAATTTAATTGTATTTGAAGGGCCTATTGAAGATGAATTAGTAACTCCCACTGGAGCTGCATTGTTAGCAAATTTAAATCCTGCAGTTTTACCATACGAAATGAATCTTAGAAAGTTAGTATATAGCACTGGGCAAAAAGAATTTAAAACCTTCTTAAATATCTTACGCATATTTTATGGTGAAACTAAAGAAAAGGAATTTACAAATAATTATCAAATTCTCCAAAAATATGTCCAACCTATTACAGTTTTAGAAACCGACGTAGATGATGTTTCAGGAGAGATTTTGGGAAATTTCATAAAAAATTTTGAATCTGAAAATATTTTAGATATTCAAATAACACCAAATATAACTAAAAAGAATAGACCTAGTTATACAATAAGAGTTCTATGTCATCCTGAAGAGAAATTTGGAATAATTGAAAAGATTTTGGATGAATTGGGAACATTGGGAGTCAGAATAAGTGCATTAGATCGTGTGTGTGTTGATAGAAAAATTGAAAATAAAAAAATTGAAATTGAAAATAAAATTTACGATATAAGGTATAAAGTCTCATTTATCGGAACTGAAAATGAAATAAAAATAGTTAACATTAAACCAGAGTACGATGATCTAAAAAAGATAAGTCTAAATTCTGGACTTTCCGTTAAAAAAGTTTTATTCTTTGCTCAAGCTCAAACAAGTAATATTTTTAATAAAAATAAAATCCTAAAAAAATAAATTAAATAAAAAAATAAAAGAAAAAAATTAATTTTTATGAATAAATCTCAAAAAATTAGTCTAATATCTGTCAACATGAAATTTGTTCATAATATATTCATCTTCTATCATTTCTTTTGAAAAAGCTTCTAAGCGAGATATTTCTTTTTTTATATCCTCAGCTTTTCTTAACTTACCTAATTCTCGAAAGATCTCTGCTGCGTTCTGATAAGATTCAACGCATTCATCAAAATTGCCGCACATTTCAAGATCTTCAGAAAGAAATAAGAGGCCCTCTGCTAATTCTATTTTTATACCGAGTTTTCTCTGAATTTTCAATGATTCTCTATGATAATTTAGACTTTCAACATATTTTTTATAGATAGAGTATATTCTCCCCATAGATCTTAATACTATTGCTTCTTCTTTTTTTAAATCATTTTCTCTACAATGCTTTAAAATTTGAGTTAAAAATTGAATATAACCAGATTTTTCTCTTTTATGATCAATGTAAGAAATAGCCTTTTCGAAATAATCTAAGGTATTAGTTAAATCCCCATTTTCAAAAAAACATTTTGATTCCTCAAAAAATTCGTTATTCATAATGGCGACCATAGGTCCCACCGTTTTTTTTTTTGTTAAATTTTATTAAAAAATTAATAAAAAATTAGTACATTAAAATTAATAATCGTCTAGATATATAAATATGATCATCTATTTAATTAAAAAAATGTTTAATTAAACCCATTTAAATCCCATTTCTAAACTTTAAATTTTCATCATTAATTAAATACAAGTGTATAATAAATTTGATCTCAATAAAAATTAAATTTTGCTTAAGATCGATTCTATATCTTGAGCCTTACTAATAATTTCTCTCAGTTCCTCTAAATCGTGATTTGCCATAACGTGAAACAGACGAGTTTTAAGCTTCTTAACCTTTTCGAGAATAATTATAAATTTTTCGTTAAAATTATCTTCCAATTTTTTTAATTTATTATTTAAAGTCTTTGCGTATACCATTTCAAATGAGTCTAGATTAAATATAATCCTTTTAAACTCGACTAAGTAAACAAATTTATTCAGTTCTTTTAAAATTTCTCGTCCTAAATTATTTAAATGTGATATATTATCTACGAATCCAGTTTTTATACTTATTTCTAAATCTTTTTTATATTTATCAAATATAATTTTAAAGTAGTACTTAATCTTTTTTTCAATCGACTTTATATTGAGATGGGGATTTATAAAAAATGTTACGGTGTATTTATCATAACTAAAAGTCTGCATTTTTAAATTTGTACCTTTGATTTTAACACCCGTTAAGTTTCTTATATTTATTTCTTGAGAGAATTTTTCTAAAGCACTTATGAACATTGGAATCAATTCGATGTCTAAATTGCCGGCTCCCCTGCCTTCCGTTCCTACCAGATGTTGCTTTAAATAAGATTCAAGAGCACCCTCAAATATTTCAAAAGTTAATAATGTTTTTCCATCTTTATCAGCAATCAAGCATCCGATAAAAGATGGAGGAGGTTCTTTTTTTTGAAATTCGGGGAGAATACCAATTTTCTCTAATTTTTTGTCCGAGTGTTCTATATTCAGTTCTTTAATCAGAATACTGAATCTTTTCTTTCCGCTATATGTTAAACTCAAAAGTATTTTATAATCAATTTTTTCAATATGAATAATGCCTTCTTTAGCTAAGTAATCAATAATATAATCTAATTTTTCTTGTTTTAATTTTAAAATTCTTCTCAGTTCAGTTTTTGGAATAACTATATGATTATCAATTGTAGATACTGTCATTATAATGAAATTTTCAATATTCTCATATTTAATATCTTCAGGTAATTTGTCTATAAGTCCTTGAATGTCTATTGGAAATGTTGGTTCTTCCATGAAATAACCTCCTAAATTATAAACTTAATAAATTTAGATTATTTAAAGCAAATTTTTTTTTCGATATTTTGTGATAATAAAACGAATAATGTAAAGTAATTTTGAATTCTTAAATGAATTTCTATTAGACTAAAAATTAAGTAGTTTTTACTTAAATAAATTTATTCATTAAGAAAAATTTTTAAGTGCAATTGTATGTAAATTCACTTCAAACTCTCATCTAATCTTCTCAACAAAAAATTAAACTACTTCGCTATTTTATTAGCAATTAAAGCAGCCGAAGCCCCTGCTCCAAATCCATTATCAATATTTACAACTAATAATCCCGGAGAACATGATTGTAGCATTGTAATTAATGCTCCTTTTCCTTTTTCACCTAAACCATACCCACTAGAGATCGGAACGCCAATTACTGGAACATCAACAAGAGCAGCTACAACTCCCGGTAAAGTTCCTTCCATTCCAGCACAAACAATGATTACATGCACTCCTTTTTTCATCATATCACCTAAGGGACTAAAGAGACGATGAATACCCGCTATTCCAATATCAAAACTAGATATTACTTCACAGCCCATTGCTTTTGATATTTCTTTCGCTTCTTCCGCTACAGGAATATCAGAACTACCTGCTGTTAAAATTCCTACAATACCTTTTTTTTTAATGAATTTAAACGATTTTTCTTTAATTATAATAATTTTGGCTAATTCATTTATATTTAAATCGTATTTTTGATTCTTTTCGAATTCCTGGATTATTAGGTTTTTTTGAATTTCAGTATATCGAGATAAGATAGCATACTTTTTGCTCTTTAATAAAGAATTAATGATATCAATAAGAATTTTTGGTGTTTTATTCTGTGCATATATTATTTCTGGGATTCCAGTTCGAGCTTGACGAAATATATCCAGTTTAGCTAAATCTCCAACTTCCTTAATTATATTGCCTCTTAATAATTTCTCCGCTTCTTCGATTGATAATTTTTTTTCGCTAAATTGTTTTAGTATCTCTATAATTTCATCCATTTAATATCATTTTCCATTTAATTATATATTTAAATCCTTTACTCTTTATAAATTTAAAAAAAGATAATAAGAACTCATATTTATAAAATGTAAATTTAATATTTAATAATCAGATTTAAAGTGATAAAATAAATGAAGATCGATTATACCTCTTATAAAGATGTTGATTTAAAAGGTAAAAAAGTACTGATGCGTGTAGATATTAATTCTAATATAGATACTGAAAAAATGCAAATTACCGACTCTCCACGTATTCGTGTTTTAATCCCTTTTTTAAAAGAAATTTATAATGAAAGTGCTGTTATAATTATGGCCCATCAATCTCGACCAGGAAATGCCGATTTTACAGATTTAGATATTCATGCAAAAGAAATCGAAAAACAACTTGGGCGTCCAGTTAAATTTGTAAAAGATATCTACGGGGAAGATGCTGTTAATGCTATTAAAGAATTAAAACCAGGAGAAGTTTTAGTACTCAATAATATTCGAAAGTATGATGCAGAAATGAAGGAATATAAGGATTTCTCTGAAGCAGAAAATACTGATATGGTAAAAACACTCTTCCCTCTCGTGGATGTTCCGCCCATTGTCGATGCTTTTGGAGCCGCCCATAGAGCTCACGCCTCAATAGTGGGGTGGCCAAAAATGATGGCAGGACCAATTACAGATAGGGAATTAGATAATCTTAAAAAAATTGTCGAAAATCCGGATAAACCCATGGCAATGCTCATCGGCGGGGCAAAAGCAATTGATAAATATAAAGCAATGAAATACAATTTTGATAGTGGAAAATTAGATTATGCCTTGGTTTCTGGTTTAACGGCTATATTAGTTTTTGAAGCTTTAGGAACGGGCATGGGGGATGTAAATCATAAAATTATCGCTAAAGATTTAGAGGCCAATAAGGACATGATTATTGAGACGTACAATAAATATAAAGACAGAATAATCCTTCCTGATGATTTAATTATAGATGATAATGGCACCCGAAAAGCCATTGAAATTAAAGAAGCTGGAACGTACAATACTACAACAGGTGATATTGGCCCGAAAACCATTGAAAAATTCAGAGAAATTGTATTAAAATGCAAAACAGTAATAGCTAATGGACCTCCAGGAATTTTCGAAAAAGAAATATTCCGAAAAGGAACTAACGATATGGTGAATGCGATGGCTGATGCTACGAAGAATGGAGCTCTTACTATTATTGGAGGTGGAGAGATGGGTGCCGCAGCAGCAATGTCAGGTAAAGGAGATGATGTCTCTTTCATTTCAACTGCTGGTGGGGCTATGCTCGAAATTCTCTCAGGAAAAGATTTACCAATGATAAGAGCTTTAAGAGAGAAAAAACCCTAAAATACATTATTTTTTAATATCCCTTTTTTCATTTTTTAATTCAGTTAAGGGAGTTTTATCATTAATAAATTTATTATTTAGAGATATATTCTTTTATACTAAGCAAAATAATATAAGAAAAAGTATACCTTCCTCTAAAAAAAATATGGGCGCGTGGTCTAGCGGTATGACGCTTGCTTGACGTGCAAGAGGTCGCGAGTTCGAGTCTCGCCGCGCCCATTATGTTTTTTTAAAAAATTAGAAAGTTTATAAGGGAGAATACAAAACAAAATGCCATTAAAAATTCGCTGGAGCCAAAAGGAATACTTAGGCATTGCCTTAATGCTATTAGGGGGATGTGGATTGTTTCAAGTTTTATTTATCTTCATCGCCCAATATCTTTTAAGCGTAGGCAATTATTTAGTAGTCATTTTAATTCCAATTGCTGTAACATTCGGGTTATTTTATGCTTCTACAATTATATTTGATAGCTATGCTCAAGTAGAAAGGAGGAAAAAAATAAAAAGACAATTTCAGAAATCGATTTTTAAAAAAGAAAAAATTATTCGATTCCTTAGATTCCCAATAACCAGACCATTATTAATAATATTCGCTATTTTTACTGGATTTTTCTTTATATCTTATTTTATCAGTATTTTGTACTTGGATAATGTTACTTCCTTTTTAATTGCCGAAAATCTATCCACAATAGCGTGTTTCTTTGTTGCAAATATCATTGAGAAAAATTATGGAAGAGTTAGAAAGCTATAGTAGGTGAAACTTAACCTTCCAATTTAAATCTCAATAATTTAAATAAATGAGATACATTTAAATAGTCAGATTATTGAAATCTAGTTATAATAGAGATTCTATTTTAATTTTTTTGAAATGACAAAAATTGTAACTCTAATAGGAGTTAATGTTTAAAAAGATATATTTATTATATTTATAGGCGGAAAAGGTGTAATAACTGAATATAGTTCAAGTCCGATGTCCTAACTGTTCTGAAGTTGGATATATAACAGTTTCTATAGATACAATAAAAAGTTCTCCTAGTGGATTATTAACTATAAATGTAAGTTCTATTTGCGCACACTCGTTTTTTGTTTATGTGGATAAAAATTTAAATGTGAGAGATTCTTTCAAAACAGATTTTCAATTAGAGAAATCAAGTCCAAAAGAAAAATTAAAAAAGAAAATTTTTCTCAAGAAGGATTTATTTGAATTTGATTTAATTAAAGATAACTTAAAATTTAGGCTATTATCCCATGCTCTTAAATCAATTTTTATCAGAAAGAAAGTAATATTAATTACTAAGAAATCGTTCCTAAACGATAAAATACTTCAATTTTTTACATTTTTAACCCAAGAAGCTTTTAACATCGATATCTCATTCCTATCAATAGGAAAATATAATAATGAAAAAGAAAAATATCAAGAATACATCGTTTTAGACCAATTTGATATACATAATAATCCAAATAACAGCATTAAACCTCAAGAATTATCTGTAGAAACGCAAATTGTTAAGGATTTTTTATTTGATCCTAACCTGATTGAAAGTTTGAATAAATTAAAAAAAGAAATTCAAAAAATTTATAATTCATCAAAAGATATTGCTGATTTTATTAGTAATTGTGCTGATAAGGATAATTTAAGGCCAAAAACAATTCTCCAACATTTAAACAGAACCCATAATATCGAAGTTGATAATACTTATCTAAACTTTTTGCTTGAAATCGTTCAAAAGTATTTTAAAGTGGAATTACCTTTTAAAGAATAAGTGCGCCCTCCGGGATTTCCATCTTGAGTCGAAGTGACTCAAAAAATTGAACCCGGGTCACTGACTACCAAAAAGCCAAAAACTTTGACTTTATGTTGGCAACCCAGTATACTGACCACTATACTAAGAGCGCTAAAATAATTAAAATTATGAGTTTTAAAATTTTAGAATACACTAAGAAATTAAAATTTAATGATTTCTGAAAAAAGTTATTGATTTATGAAGTTACATTAGAAACTATCTGTTTAATCTGATTATTGTCTATGAAATCTTCTAATTCTTGAAGGCTATTAGGTAATCCTTCTCTTACGCCTATTTCCTTGCATTCAAGGAAGGACATTCCTGTAGCCATCTTAGAAGTTTTTTCTAAGGTAAAATTATTTATGGTAGAAATCAAAATTCCACTTAAAAATGCGTCTCCCGCTCCTGTAGTATCTTCAACATTACCTTTGTAAACACTACTATTAATAATTTTTTCTCCATCTGAAATAATTGATCCGTTAGGGCCATCTGTAATTGAGATCAATTTAATACCTAAGTCTAAGAAATAATGTATCATATGAAGCTGATCTTGTTCCCCTGTAAATTCCTGAGCTTCTTCTTTATTCAAAGAAACTATATCGGAATTTGAGATTAGAGATTTTGCCCACTTGGGATTATTTTTTATAATTGACATGCTAGGAGCAGCAAATACTTTTCCGTTATTATCTTTTGTTAGAGAAATAGCTTTTTCAATAGCTTTGCAACTTTCTTCAGTTGTTAAGGAAGTCCATGCGAATGCCTTAATTGTATCAAAAAGATCTTCCTTTACATCGGTAGGTTTAAGGAGATTATTAGCACCCTTAAATGCGAGAATACTTCTATCCTTCCCCCATTCTGTTTTGAGAATAACTGAGTATGCTGTACTGTCTTCATCAGTTTGTTTAACTTGAGAAAGGTCAACACCTCTTTTTTCCATATCATCAAGACAAATTTGAGCAGCAAAGTCCTTTCCTAAAACCCCTATATATGCGGCATTAAAACCTAACATAGAGCAATTTGCTGCTATATTTGCCCCCGATCCACCGGGAACAAATCTAACGTCTTCTATATTCAATTTCCGGCTGTATTCAATTGCAGTATATTTTTTTACGATATCTTTATCAAGTAATTCAAATCGTAATATGTCTTTAACTTGAATAATGCAGTCAAGAGTACAAGATCCAATTGTAATTAATTCATGATTCAGAATTATCACTATATAAATATAAATATAATTAGTAAATAAGTTTAAAATAATCTTTAATCTTAAAAATTTTACTTAGTATTTAAGTTAGATAAATTTTAAAAAAAAATATTAAATTAATCGTTTTTCAACCGATTTAGCTCTTCTTCTAATTCTTTGATTTTTTGGCCACTTCCCGCAACAGATGGCAATGCAACCCCGGTCTCAATTCCAATTTCAGCGTCAACCTCACCTAAAAATGCGTCCACGTCTTTGTCAAAAACAGCGGTGTCCATATTCATATCCGTCATTCCTTCTGATGTAATTTCTTGCGTTACTTCGAAATCTTCGATGTCCATATTAATATTTCTCATCATTTCAGTAATTTGAGGAACAGACAATTGCTTTTTTAGATTGGAAACGGATGTAGCTATTCCTTTAAAAATGACCGAGACATCTTTTATTGCTCCTGCACTCTCAATTTTAAACTGTAATCCCTCAAGGTTAGTACGAAACGAATCGACAGCTCTAGCTTGATTTTTCACTTGGAGATAATTTCTAGCATGGAACTTAGAGCCTTGGAGATCTCCTTCCTTCCTAAGCCTAATAGCCTTTTCACGAGCTAATTTCGCTGTCATATCTAATTTTTTTGACTGACGCATCAATCTTTTATTAAATACTCTTAATTTTACACTAGCAGATCTTATATTGTCCTTTTTTCTTCCGCCACCACTGGCCCATGAACTAATATCTTTGAGGAAACCCATGATAATCCATCCTTTTTAGTCAAAAAAAAGTTTTTTTTTTATTATTTATTATATATAGAATAAAAATTATATTATAAAATTATTTGGAGTCCAAAAGTTAAAGATTTAATTTAATATATTACATTTGATTTATAAGTAATATTTTAATCTAAATTGATTAGTTATAAATAAATTAATTTTTTTAATATATTTAAAAAGTATAAATGAATTAAATAAATTTTAACCTCTTGAGTAAAAATGTCGAGTTCAGATTCAAAGCTTCTAACTTTCGCACGGAATGAAGCTGAAAATGCAATAGCACTTGAAACTGCGGGTAATTATCAACAAGCAATGAATAAATATCAAAGGGCAGCAGAAATATTAATCCAATTTTTAAAATTTAATAAAAATCCAGTCATGCGACAAACTATTCATCCAAAAGTTGAAGAATACCTCAATAAAGCTAAAGTATTAAAAGCTAGATTAGGGGGGCGTCCTTCAAGGGGTTCTGCTTCAAGCGGAGCGTCTGGACCATCTGATGATAGAGCTGAAACTAAAGGAGAAAGTGATGAAGAGCAAGAACTTCTTGATATGATTTCAGGGACTATTGTTTCAGAATCTCCTAATATAAGATGGATAGAAATCGCAGGGTTAGAGAATTGTAAGCAATCCTTAAGAGAAGCAATAGTTTTACCAATGATTAAGCCAGAATTGTTCACTGGAGCCCGAAAACCATGGTCAGGGATTTTATTATTTGGTCCCCCGGGATGTGGGAAAACGTTATTAGCTAAAGCTGCGGCTACTGAATGCAAAGCTACATTTTTTAGTGCTTCATCTGCTGATTTATTAAGTAAATGGTTAGGTGAAAGCGAAAAATTAATTAGTGCCTTGTTTAAAGTAGCACGATTGAAAGCCCCTAGTCTAATATTTATGGATGAAATCGACTCAATAGCTACTAAAAGAGGGGAGGGCTCAGAGAGTGGTGGAGAAAGGCGTGTAAAAACACAACTTCTAAGTGAGATTCAAGGATTAAAAACCTCTCACAAGAAAACACTTTTAGTATTAGGAGCAACTAATCGCCCGTGGGATATAGACAATGCTATGTTAAGTAGGTTTGAAAAGAAAGTTTATGTACCATTACCAGATCTTCCAGCTAGAGCTGCTATTTTCAACATCCATACTGCTGGTATTAACACCGCTCTGATAGATGACGATTATATCGAGTTAGGAGTTAGATCTGAGGGTTATTCTGGACGAGACATTTCAAATGTATGTCGTGAAGTTATAATGTTACCTATTAGAGAATTAGATATGGGTGGATTATTGGAGAAATCAGATCAAGAAGTGAAAGTTAGAGATATCAATATGAATGATTTTAAAAAATCGCTTAAGAAAGTCAAGCCTATGACAAATAAATCCACTTTACAGCAATATCATGACTGGAAAGATGAATTTGGAGAATAGTTTAAATTATAAAATCTAATGTTTAAAGATGGAAAGACAAAGAGATAAAGCTAAGGAAGATTCTAAAGAAATTCAAAAGATTACAGATAATGAGCTTGAAGTATTAAGAAAAGAACTCGAAAGACTAAGAGAATTAAAAAAGCAAAAAGAATTAAAAATCCAAGAAGAAGCTAAGGAGAGTACTGCTCAACCTGAAAATGAAGAAATCATATCTGAAGTTAAGGAAGGAATAGCATTAGACGATATTGAGAATCGTTTAAATGACATTGATAAATTTTTACTAAAACAATTTGAGCAATTAGATGAAAAAACTTATGAACAAAGTGCTGAATATATAGAGTCAGAACTTCAAGTTCTTGAAGAAGAAATATTAGGGGAAAAAGGGCTATTAGAAAAGGAGCTTTCACCTTATGAGAAGTTATTAAATGAATATTCGTGGATTGATGAAACAAAATATCAGTTTATGTATACTATACCTAATAAAAAGAAAAATCCAAATGACTATGAATCATGGAAAAGTGAATGGTCAAAAGTACTTTTTGATTATGCTAAATACGCAATTCTACATATAATATATTTAAGACAATTATATTCGATTAAACCGTTTTCCAACTTCGAAAACAGACGGAGAGCAATTCAAGAAATTACGGAGGAGTTGATTGAGCAAAAACTTGCTAAATTAATATCTAAAAAAAAAGATCGCCAATTGAGAATTTATTGGAAAACTCTTGATATTTGGGCAGAAGATTTATATGATTGGGCCATCGATCTTGGAAAATTAGAACCCATTTTAATATATGAAATAAGAGAATCTAGTAAAGAATTTAGTAATCTTCCAAAATTCGA
>SDBT01013563.1_pt1 | contig 13056 bp, 10 predicted proteins | sample 2277101 | NCBI WGS metagenome assembly SDBT01 (sample SAMN10404973, study PRJNA504765) | marine sediment metagenome | isolation source: marine sediment core GS10_PC15, 103 cmbsf | place: Arctic Ocean: Southern Knipovich Ridge | collected 2010 | reverse complement strand
TCGACGAAAACAGTGGCCTGGTCGTACCTTCTCAGGGTAAACACCTTTTCACGAATCCGCTCCATTAGCCATTCTATGATTTCAACTTTGTCGAGAAGATCCAAACCATCGTTGTAGTATTAGGATGGGGGTGATCTGGAGACATATAGATCCAGTAAAGCTGCTGATCACAATTATGAATCGCACTCTCACCTGCATAATTTTGCTCCCGGTATGCGTGCTCAAGCATCCGGGCGTGGGAGACGCTCTTCCACAGGCAGCAGATCCGGGCCTGATTTCTTTGGCTCAGACAGGTAATAATAAGCCGTGCTGGAGTAATCGTTGCTCAGATTATTTGCATGGCCGTGCTCAATGTTCACCAGGATGCTCTTGCGGAACCGGATGGGATCCTCCACGTGATAGCGGTAGACCGTATTTTTGCCCTTCCAGTGCCATTCGTCCGTGCCGCTATACAGGATAATGCCATGATACGGCGCGTTATACTCCTGAGTGGGGCAATAGGCGCAGTGATACCAGTCCTCCGTGCCGGTGCCGTGCAGGGATGGCGGCCATTTCTCCCCGTCGATGAACATCATGTCGTCACCTTCGCCAAACCAGTCATTGGGATTCCTCTGGAAGCAGTCGATGTCCAGATGAGCGCCGCAGAATATGCCGTTTCCTTCCGCCTCCAGCATGACGTAGTTATGCTTGCCGTCCGTATTGCGTATGCGGGGATCACTCCGAATCTGCTCACGCTTGAGTCCTTCCTCAAACGCCCATCCCTTCGTATCCGCTTCGCGCCGCCACTGGACGTGGAGATATGCGTGATCCGCCACAGCAGAAGCATCGGGATACGATTCGTAATCCACGTAGAAATAGTGGGTGTAAGCCTCCGGCCCCTGATTCTCCACCTCCACGATGGCCTTTTCCTTGAACGGCATAGGCCACCATGAGTTAAAGCCTTTACCATTCTGTGGACTCATCTGGAGCGGCATCGTAATAAAATTCTTACGCATACCATGTCCCAGACCGAAGAAATCACCGATAGGCGCTTCGACGCTGGGTTCGTCATGCCCATCCCAGTAACAGCGGAGCACGATGCGCCGGCAGTAATCCTCGCTGGGCAGACCCAGCGTCATCCAGAAATGCTTTATGCAACCGGGGCCGTCGATTTCAGCCAGAACGCGCTTCTCTCCCGGCTGAATCCGCCACGCGTCAGCATTGCCTCCGCTCTTGTCATAGCTGGAAATGCGATGTGAAGTGCAGTCCCGTAGAATAGGTAAGCCCGCAAGGCTAGTTCTTCCAATCATTGTTCATCCCTCCATTGCTAATGCTTTTCGTGAAAAATTTCATAGAAAATTTCATAGAAATCGCCATAGCCTTTTTCGAGACCCTTGTCGAATATCTGCTCCACTAAATCCTTCGTATCAGGGTCTAGGTCTTCAGTTGAGAACATCCTTCTCAAAACCTCTGCTATCTTTTTAACTACCAATGGATCCCCAAAAATGCCATCAATATTCGTAACCTGAGAATGCAAAATATTTATACAACGGCTAACTGATTCGTCATTCAATATACACCTGTGGAGATAATCTATCAGATGGCTTTGTACCACCATATTTGACTTATCTTCTAGGATGACGTTGAACACTTCTTCGCTGTCTAGAATTTCAAAATGGCTAGTATTGAATCCATCCCTCTCGAAGACATTGGCAGCTCTCTCTCTGACTTCACGATCCGGTTCCATTCTGGAATCTAATAATTCCTTAAAGAAGCCAATAACTCTTTGATGTTCTCCTGCTGCAATCTGATCCTCGAGCATTGACTCAAAGGCAAATGCAAGGGCCTGCCGTGTTTTTACATTGCCTTTCTGTCGTTTGATAATAATCCTGACTAAGCCCTCTAAGCCAAAACCGATCATATATCTGGAACCTATAAGTTGTCCCAAGTCATTCTGGATTTCATCATTGGGGCTGTTAAGTAATAACTCCACAAAATCCTTGTTATCTTTGAACTTCTCAGGGCTGAGGCGAGCAAAGTAGCGGATTAAAGCGAAGTCGATCTCTGGATCCCTTCCATCTCTGAATTGGCTCGTTATCTCTTTACATAAAGTATAGTTTTTCGCCACTAAATATTGCAGATTATATATAAGGGTAGCTTTTACCGCCTTTGTATTATCCTTGGAAAATGCTCTTAGTTTTTCGGTAATCTCCTCGTCTCCAGGGAAATGGTACGCCAACATAGCTAGAGCCTCAGTTGCTATACCTCTTACGGAATTTATGCCGCGTGTGATAGCATCATCTGGACGCGGACTGCTGGATTGGCCTGTTCGATCATTCTCAGGATCTTTATCGGAGGCCAGATCGAATAGTACCTTCTTAATCTTTTCTAACAGAGATTCATCAAAATTGCTTGTCTCCTTTTTTCTGCATTCATCTCTCAGGAAACGAGCTACCTCTATCCTTGCCCAAGTATCCGATTCATACACTTTGTCAGAAACATTGAGAATATCTTGGAGGTCTGTTTTTTGAGATCTAATGTATCCCCTCATCATCACAGCAGAGAACTCCCGGTCGATCTCTTTCCCGGCCATCCTGTCAAGTATGCATGGGAATTTGTCCGGATTTTCTTCGACTAGGTTGCCAAAAACAGGAGTTACGTCATATACATCGATCTTGCTAAGCCCAACTGTATAGTCCTCCATGAGCTTGAGCAACTCATCAGTTGTTTTTCCATCCAAATCCGACATTTGTATATCTGGCGTAGGGCTCTCCCAGTGCATTGTAAAATCAGGGCTTTTCATAATTTTGGCTGATCCACCTAACCGTTCATCCAGCTGCGACAAATCCTGCTTTACATCTTGTGTTCTGAGATCCTCTGGAATTGATACCAAGAGAGCCTGTTTAGTGTATTCTGTATTTTTCTCATCATCCTTATACTCTAAGAATTTGACTGCTTTGACATACTCTGGCAATCGATCTTGCCTGCTCTCAAAATACTTCTGTATAAGAAGTTGGAGGAAGTAATGCCGAATGTTATAGATCGCCCACAAATCTTTATTGAATACTATTTCCTCTACAAAATCCAAATATTTATCAGGATGCTTGATTAATACTTCTATGACAGCTATATAAAAGACTTCTTGCTTTGTTTGCAGCAAAAGAGAGAACAACTGCCTGGCCAAATTAGCATTAGATTCTGCAATCTCGTTGAGACGTTTCTCAATTTCGAGTGCTATTCTTCTCCGTCCGTCGTATATATATTCAGTCTTTCCGAAAGCATCCTTATCGGCAAGCCAAATGTAAGAATTATCCAAAATTATATCTGATATCTCTTCTGATTTCTCTCTACTCCCCTTTATAAAATGATTTTCGAGATTTATAGCAAATTCAAATGCTTTGACTGAGAACTTGTATTCGGACATCATTTCACTCAACACTCTGGCGCATCGCTCAAACACCATGTGCTCACTGTCGCTACCTCGGAAGGTCAGAGCAAGAATTGGGCTACCTTGAGTGATATCACGCGGCACCGGCTTATATAAAAATAGTTCCTCCAAAAGCTGCAAGCTTCTGTCCAGGTCATATTCTGCAAGTGCCTTCAGTGTACCTGGTATTCGTTTGCGAACCCAGGGATGTTGATGTTCTACTAATGTTTCCAATAATCGCCAGATTGGACTCAGATTTTCCTTCTTGCTGGGATTCAGATTGGCAAGGCTTTCTATGAGCGCCGCGAGTATATGTGGATTCTTTGTATTTCTCTCCAACTCAACTAACAATGGTATAATCTGATCTGAATACCTTTCTGTGCATACATCAAAGTAGTTTAGCAATTGGTACTTAACAGCAGAATCAATTCTATCGGAAACAACCGATTTGATCATTCTACTTTCTATCTTCGGAAACCAGTCGTGATCTTTCAAGTTTCGGAGGAAATGCCATAAGAGATTATCATTTTTGTTAATCGCATCCAAGACGCAGTCCACTTCTTGATCAACATGGACTTCCATATTGATGAAATCCAGAAGATATTTCAGTTTGTTAGAGAATCGCTCGTCGGTTCTTGATAGAATGAACTCGTCCTCAACTGGAAGAAGAACGGAAGAGCGAGGGGCTGCGGCTGTATCTTTAGTATCAACAATATCTACTTTGAATTCTCTCAAAAGATCTATGACTCTGTCCTTTGAAACATCCGTGGAGAGCCAATCATATAGCACTGTAGTGTTGATAATGTGGTATACGTACTTGGGATAGCCCTGTGATTCCAATTGCTGGTAGAACTCATCTTTCACTGCCCTGGGATCTCTCGAATAGCAATCAACCATGTTGAGGAAGCGAGCATACTCATCCTTTGCTAAAGATACCTTGATAGTTCTTCGCTCCTCCGGTGTAGCATCAGTTGATCGAGCCGGAGGCGACCCTAATTCTGGATCTTCACCCAATTCTTCGATTTTCTTCTTCAATTCCTCAAAAATCTCGTCGAATAGAGCATAGTTCTTTTGGGAAAGAACTGCCTTCAGATGTTCTTCTTGTGTTTTGTCCGGTTCTGGATTTATCCTCAGGGCTTCTAATATCTTGCGCAGATTTTTTGGTTCTGATCTGGAGAAGAGAATATACCTACTATCGTTCTTTTCAGTAGCATTGTCAAATAGATACTGCCTGTAGAAATCGGTCAGTATTTGCTTTATGAATCCCTTGGAAAAACCGCCGTTATCTAGATCACCACTGATCTTACATTGATAGTAATTGCGATTATCTTGCGAATCGGTAGTGGATATATCATCAACATGAGAGAGGTTATTTTGTTTGACAGACTTAAACTCATCATAAAGCAACATCCTCAGAATCAACGAGGTTGCTACCATACACTGATATGCTATACCCTCAGATGCCGAGCGGTTGCCTGTATTTTGCCTCTTTCTGTTTTTTTGTTTCTTAGAGCTATTCATTATTGTATCTATCAAGTTGGTATGATTCTGTTGATCGCCGAAGAGGACTAAACTGTTATCAACACCTTTGGCTCAGAGAGAACCTGAACCTGTCCTGTAGGTAGTTTAGGGAACAGCTCGCCATGCTCAATCATGCTTTCCACAGTCATCTCTACTACTTCGCGCAAATTCTTCAAGGCTTCCGCTTCAGTGTAGCCCCATGTAGTCGCCCCTTTCAGACTTGGGCAATAAGCATGATAGGCCATTCTTCCATCATCAAAACGGTCTTCCTCTATTTCCACTTTGAAGACGTAAGTTTTCATTTTCCCACCTCTGTGAAATCTTGTAATGACTTTCTTCATACGTCTACTGCTTCATTATATAATTTTCTCGAGATTTGTCAACAAAAAAGAAGACATTGCCAGAACAGCAACAAAGAATATAACTTGCATCTGCTGAAAGCTGACCGCTGATAGCCAAAAAAATGGTTGCGTAATATAGCCGATAGCTCGATATTTATAATGAGACGACTTTTTCAGCTATGAGTAGAATGAGGCTGCCAGCCAGCCGAATGGTACTGACTTAAGGAAAAATGTAGCCAGAAATTCCTTACTACGGACGTTTTTCAGATATTCGGACATCCTTCCTTTTCCTTATTTTTCCTCGCATGCTTCATTCTCTTTTTTGCTCAAGCTTCCTTCTTTTTTTGCTCAAGATTTTTCTAAAAGCTTGGTTTCCAAAAGCTTGATCGGCGACCCGGACATCAGGTGTAACAATATGTTACACTGTGTCAATATGACACATCAGCAGACCCGAAAGCCGATAGTCAAGTAGCAAAAAGCTATATCCAGAATCACCTTCTCCAGCATGCAATCTACGCCACATCTTGACTCAGAAACGCCATAATTTTATGCCTCAAAATGCAGCATTATACCAGTGCCGAATCCGGAGCAATCAAGAATCGCAAATCCAAAATCTGAAATTCTTAGTGTCAAAATACAGGCGATAACTCGATGTGTATAATAGGTGGTTTTTTTTACTGCAATTTCGTCCAGGATGGCAAACTTGTCTATGATATTCATTCATGCTGAATGAACTCATAGACCCATAGACTCATAAAATAAATCGTTAAACTTTATTAAACTTTTGCTCAACCGCCACAAGCTAAACTCAGTCACCATCAGTGTTTACGGTTCCCAGAAAAAGTTGACTCTTCAGAATTAGGTGTAGAAATGAGGCATTATTACCACAAATTAGCGCGAAATTATCACAAAATCAGCGAAAAGTTTAACACTGACTTGACAGCTTTCATTGGAGCGAAGTCTATCTTCCTGATGGAAATTCAGGGACTGTTATACTACTTCCGCCACTTTGTATCGTACTCGTGTCATGAAACCATTCTTCTTACCCATTTGACGAACCACTGAGCCGATGCCTGAGCGCGCCCTCGAACCATCTCCGAGTAGATAATCATAATCCCTCTGGCTGCACGTTATCCGAAAGATAAAGTAGTCATCCAGATAAGCTTCGACCTCAATTTGTACGGGATCGCTACACAGTCCCATGTAGGTACTCTGAAGCCAATCCACAATTTCTCTTGTATCCATTACTACCTCCTTGATTAGCACTCACTGCAATCGGGAAGTTACCACTCAGTCAGTCCTCAGCGTAGAGGAATGAAACGGTTAACGTCTTTTCCCGTCTGCCAGCAATCTTCGTTTGTCTTAGCTTCTTCCTTCCCGCCCTTGCAAGCTCTCTCAAGATTGTCGGACAAAGGGCCGGAGACTTCACCTTTGACAGGCTGTATGAGCAGCGCTAACTTGCCTTGATCGCTATTAAACAGAACCGTCAGCATTAGCGCAAGCTGTGGATATTCATGGAGCGATGGAGCGATCACCTCCGCAAACTTACCGAAGGACGTGGGGTGTTCGTTAATGTAAGCTGTGTGTGTGTGGCCGCCGAGGAAGGCAACAACTCTACGCTGGTTCTTGAGAAAGTTAACCAAAGGCGTGTTAGTATCGCCTGCAATAGAGGCCCCCAGGCTACTCTTCCCAGTGGAATCAGATAGCGGATGATGTCCGGCGATAATCACCCATTCGCCATTTCTGTTTGCGTTGTTCAATTCCGACTCGAGCCAGGAGAATTGATCTTCACCAATTGTTCCAGATGCACCGATACCGGGAATCTCCATCTTTCCCACTTTCGGGATTTGCTCATCGGGAACGGTTGTGTCGAGAACAATCAGTCGTATCTCCGGATCTTCATTGTGGATTTTGACGCTATAATAAGATGTATTGGGAATATCGTCCTCAGGAATTGTGACGCTGTGCGATACTTTGTCGAACCCGTGCCGAAATGAGCGAGATGCTTTGTCATTGAGAAAGATCTCGGTCGGGATGTGATACTGCATACGATCTCTTTCATTGGTATATAGCTCGTTGAATCCATGAAGACTGATGTAGTTCCTTCGGGATTCCACAAGTAGAACGCCAGAGCCACGAGGATTTTCGATTTCCAGCGAATTTTGTGTGAAATTGCCAAACAACAGGATGTCGTGGTTCCCTACAGCGTTGAACCAGGGAATCTCCAGATGGTTACTGATTGCAACAAAAACCAGCAATTCACCAATAGTGCCGGAGTCTATTGAATCACCCGTGTGGAGAAGAAAACGCGGCGGCTCTGTCATGTTATTAATCGCGCCCACGAGTGCGAGATAAAGAAACTCGTCATTCTGGTCCAGAAGGGCGTTACGCTGTATGCCACCGGCGAATTTTTTGAGGAATGCGCTTTGCTTCTCCCCTTGGTACTTGATGCCAAAGTCCCGAATCTGGACGTCAGATGCGTGGACGAATGAAAATAGGGTGTCCCAGCCCTCGGGAACGTTTGCTGGCTCAAGCCTGAGGCTGAAAGCATTCTCCGCGAAGCCGTCGTCGAGCATTTTGAGAGCGCCTCCGAATTCAATCGCATCTACGAATTTGTATTCCACATCAGCCGGGACAACCTTCATCCTATTTGTGGTACAAGCAGTGAGCAGCATGATCATCAATAGGCTCATGAGCGCTGCTGCCATTCGACTATAGTGCCGCTTTCTATAAACGCATATGTCCATGATTGGTCTCCTTCCCGCTTTGGTAATCTTATCAATCCCAGTCGCCAGGTTACTCTGACTCACATCTCGAGGCATCCTTGAACAATATAGAGCAGATGATTCAGTAGTTAAAGCATATAAGACTAAAACATGGAAAGTATACAGCTTCATTATGAATTATACCTCCCTGCTGGCGTATGGTCAACACAGAATTTTTCACACGTCTGACTTGACAAAGTTCAATTAAACTGGTAGACTCCTCCATCATAAGAACCTCTCAGGATGTTGGATTCTATCAGCTTTCAGCATCAGATTATTTAATGTCTGGCTCGTATCCGCTCAAGAAAGGAATTAGCGAGATGGGAAAGAAGATCATCATTGATGCTCATCATCATTATCAAAATGTACCTGATTACCCTGATTTGCTGGCAGAAGAGTATGCCGCACTGGGTATTTCCAAAGTCTGTTTGATCTCTCCAGGCGGAGAGGATGGGATCGATAGACTAAATGCTGCCGTGAAGAAATACCCTGACCTTATTCTGGGCCTTCCCCGGTTCGATTGGGAGAAACATAAACCGGATGACATCGTTCGTTTCAAGGGAGAGGGATTTGCTGGTGTGAAATTCATCAAGCCGACGCTGCCATATCACCATAAGGAATTCTGGCCAATCTATGAACAGTGCCAAAAATTGGAAATGCCCGGTCTGTTTCATCTTGGGATCGTGGGCCGAATGAGTTCCAAAGGCTTCATGAAAGCAGCAACCCCGGAAGATCTAGCAAATGCCTACTTCGTTGACAATAATTACATGCGCCCAATCTATCTGGACACAATTGCGCGCTTATTCCCTGAATGGCAGATACATGGCGCGCATCTCGGCAACCCCTGGTATGAAGAGGCAACTATGAGCTGCCGGTGGAATCCTAATCTATACTTTGACTTATCTGGCTCTACGCTGAAAAAGAAGAAGCCTGAGTTCCTTGGCGAGCTGTTATGGTGGAATAAATTCACCCGATATAAAGATCCCAATGGAAGAGACGCCTGGGAAAAAATCGTGTTCGGCAGTGATGTGGCCTATTACGAAGCGCATGACGTACTTCATGATTACGACAATCTGATCCGATCCCTGAATTTATCGGAAGAGATTAAATGGAAGATCCTGGGTGGAACCGCAGCGGAGATTTACAAACTATAAAACAGAAATAGCACACGGATGAACACGAATACAACGGATTTTCACAGATTTAATCAGTGTTTATCCGTCTCAATCCGTGAAAATCCGTGTGCTATTCTCTCAAGAAATCGCTGCTCAAAGCTCCAGATCTACACGCAGAATCTTACCAACTCCGCCATGCTCAATGTCCAATGGTTGCAGCGGCGCATCCAACTCCACCGATCGCAATCTGTGCAAAACGCGGCACTGGAACTGGTATCTGCCGGGGTTTCGCAGGGAGAACCAGGCTTTGCCATCTCTATCGGTGCGCATTCCCAGAATTGCAGGCACTCCATCTAATGACACGGCGTAGACAAAGGCATCTGGCAGTGGTTTGCCTCCTGCTGTTACCGTTACGATGACCTCTGGACGGCGATATTTGGCTACAGGAACCTGATGCCCGACGTAGACAGGTGCGGCTTCCCGCATCGCCTTCGCCGTAGGCAAAGGATCAAAAGCAGGGATTGCTGAGTCAAAGAAGTTCGCAAATTCACGCGGCCATCCACCCATTCCGCCGGTGTTGCCGGACGTGGGATGCTGGCTCTCTCCCGATCGACTCGGCCATTTGATTTTATCTTCTGTCAATTCCTGATAGGGTCTGAATCCCTGTTGGCTGTAAAGGATGAATCCAGCGAGTTTGCTTTCGGCCAGATAAAGTATAGCATCCCTGGTGGCTTGAGCGTATTTCTCCTGAGGCACGTTCTCCCATTCATTCGTCTCAGGGTTGCGAGAGTTGTACCATATCTCCTTATTGATCACAGGTACGATTTTACCTTCGTATTTGCTGTAGTAATCAATAATTCTGGTATAGCTCTCACGAATGTTATCAATGGGATCGGAGCCTGCCATAGTAAAATGGGACGCATACGCAGCCAGATCCAGAGGCGGCCTTGCAGTATCCCCGCCACCGTGAAGAAGGCGCGTCGGGTCTACGTTTCGATATACCTTTGCCAGATTCAGAACCTGGTCGTTGTTCAGCAGGCATCCCATCATAAGCACCACGGCGCTGGGATGGTTCGCCACTGTCTTCGCCCACAGGACATACTGTCGAGCCATTTCCGCCTCAACATCTGGAAATGGATCGGAACTCATATTTCTGGTAGTGCCCAGCGGGCCTCCGCAGAAATCAGCATCCCATACGAGCATACCCAGCTCATCTGCCACATCATAGTAAGTCGGTTCACGCTGTTCGGCGTGATTGTGGATGGCATTGCACCCAGCCCACTGTATTGCAGCCATTCTCCACGTCCAAACGCTTCGTCCAGAGCCTTCCGGCATCCAGTATCCAAGAATCCGCAACGGTTTGCCATTGAAGATGATCTTGTCTTCCTCTGTCCAGATTTCCCTGAAGCCAAAGCGAGTGACAAGTCCGTCAATTACACCACCCTCGTCAGTGACCAGGCGCGTTTCCAGATGATAAAGCACTGGCTCTCCATAGGGCGGATACCCCCATAGTTCAGGATTTGCCCATTGAGCGGACAGCGTAAGCGTTCTTGATTCGCCAGCATTCAGCGACATGGCATGTTCTGGCAGGTTCAGCGCTCTGTCCTCTGCCAGGAAGACTGAGTTTGTCATGCTAAATAACTGCGCCTTCTCAGAGTCGTTGGTTACTGTTAATCGGACGGATAGACTTTTCTCTCGAACTGACGGCATAGTCAGCACATCTGAAACGTGGACGGTTGGTCGGCTGAGGAGGAACACATCCTCTGCAATGGTTGCCGTTTCCCTGTATCTCTCAAATGTGGATAATCGCTTGAGGATCTCAATGTCCTCAATGGTCTTGCCTTTCATGGCATAGGCTCCGCTGCATTCGTGAACCCATACCTGGAGACGATTCTTTTGCCCAACTTTGGCCGCTTCTGTGATGTCAACCTCGAACGGTGCGCGTGAGCCGTAATTCTCCCCACATTCCCGACCGTTCAGGAGCACTCTGGCGTAGTGACGTACACGAACAAACCTGAGCAGGATTCGCTTCTCATCGCCGCCAAATTCGTCGGGAATGTTGAAATCCAGTTGAAACCATGCCGAGCCTTTCAATACACCCTCGTGGAATTCCGGCACACGGACAGTTTCCCATCCATCATCCGGACAGGATCCTCCGTTCCCACCAGCACAACGCAGCCAATCCCCATTCAGGCAAACCTTCAGACGCGAAGAATTTTTGATAACATCCGCACGTACCTGAACAGCGCCAATAATCATAAACAACGCTAGACACAGAAATGCTCTTAATATCATTGAAATCCTCACTTTCTATACAGCACAGTGAGGCAGAACCTCAGAGCGCCGGTTAATCCCTCGGAATTGGGTTACCATCCGGATGGCTCAAAGTTCCATGTGCCTCGTTGTGTATGTATCTGTGAATAAGCCTGAAGTTTTCCCGTGGTTCCTTTGTTCCGTCCAAAACCCAGATGCAAATACCTTTGAGGTTATATTCTCTTATCAGTTTCAGCTTTGCGGAGAAAGATTCGCCATCCTCATACCAGCCCTGTACCCAGTTTTTCCCATCTTTGTAGCAATACCACGGCGCTTTCTGGAGAGGGTGGAACTTCCTGCCGTATTTGCTCTCATTAGCGCGCGCTTCCTCCAGATCCAGCTTTCGCGGTTTGCCGATTATTGGTGAAAGCGCCTTATTAGTGCGGCAAGTCCACTCAGTGCCGCCGCGGAAGTTGGATATGCCTAATACAAGCTTTTCCTTTTTTCCGCCTGTAGCGTCCAGATAATCGTATATCAGCGTGACGTAGTCGCGCGCGTGTCCTGTAACCTCACCGCCACCCTCAACTGGCTGTGCAGCGCCAGTCCATCCGATAGTAGGCGGATTCACGCAGTAGGCCATGATGGTAAAAGCGTCGATATAGTCTGCAATAGCGGCGTAATCTATCCAATCCGCTCCGAATTTATCTCCGGCATTGATCACCGGCGGAGACGCGTATGAAATATGGTAATCTTCACGTTCTGCTTTGAACTTATCGTGCAGCAAATGGAAGAATTCTGTAACCAGATCGCGGTTCGATTTTCCTGTCTCACTATTGATCTCTCGCCACGTCTCATCGTCTATATTTACACCGTCGAGGTTATTATCCTTAACATATTCCAACAGAGAATCGACCACTTTTTCTGGACAGTTGGCCAGATACCTTGAGCTATTCTCCGCATTGGTTCCCCATGCTAATACTGTTACCTTCACACCATGCTTGTGAGCTTCCTCGACCAGCGTTCTAACCTGCTCAGTTGTGCAGCCCCAGCCCGGCTTGATGCTGCCGTCTGGCTGAAGCACTATACTTCGTAAACAAATGTGAGTCAGCGCAGACCAATCAATAGCGATGGTGCTCCAATCATTCATGTCCCTGGGAAACCATCCATAGACGATACGGTTTTCCACACCAATATCTCCAGCTTTGGCCGTAACTGCAATGAATAACAGGGCAGTAATAAATAGTAGAATATTCCTCTTAGACAGATGTCCACTCACAGCACTATCCTCCTGTCAGAGTGATTATAACATACTATGAGGACTTATGGAATACATAATGAAAGAGGAGCGTCCAACCGTGGCCTCGGTGATAAAACGACTATAAATTGTGAAAAGGGGTATCGCTCATCCAGGCTAAGGTGTAAAGGTGACGTATATCCAGCCAATTTTCGTGTTGACGAAGAATCACAACCAGTGTATGATACAAACGCATGATATAACCTCCATGTTAGAGTTCTGGTATTAATATCATCACCGGAGCAGTAAATTCAAGGCTTTGACTCAATTTCTGGGCGGCCTTCCGTAGAACATGCCGCTGGCTTGTTCGGAAACGGGCTGGCAGCCTCGTTCTACTAATTGCCTGTCCCTTCGTCAAGAA
>SDBT01013562.1_pt1 | contig 13056 bp, 14 predicted proteins | sample 2277101 | NCBI WGS metagenome assembly SDBT01 (sample SAMN10404973, study PRJNA504765) | marine sediment metagenome | isolation source: marine sediment core GS10_PC15, 103 cmbsf | place: Arctic Ocean: Southern Knipovich Ridge | collected 2010 | reverse complement strand
GATTTATTGGTAGTAAAACACTGTCTCCTTCCATTCTGGTATTTCTAAACGCAAAGAACACTGTTGCTACAAAGCTTATTGATAAAGCAATAAAACTAGACTATTTTGGGAAATTTCCTTTTAAAGAATTGAAAACACTTGGCCGCCAAATAGAACATAATACTCTGGCATACACTGTCTTGCGTTCTTTGGTAATTAATCACCTATATATGTTTGAAGTGGGATACAAGGACCGTCAGAGAATTTGTGAAGCTTTTTCTATCACAATGGCCAAAACACGGAAGATTGATTTTATATCAAGAGAGCGTAAAACAGGATAATTCACAATCTGTCCTGAAAAAAATAGACTTTCGAGAAATCAAAAACGGATGAGCCATAACGTATCGCTGGACTTGTCGTCTTCTCGCTCCCTCCGGTCGTTGCGAGGGCGCTCGTGAGCTCATCGTTATGCTGAAGAAATAAATGAATCCTGAAACCCAAATTGCCGGTAACAAAACCATAAGAGATTGGTTGAAATTAAAGAGTAAAATTGAACACGATTTCGACAACAAAGATTTATGGGAAGAAGCCTTTGCCTTTTTTGAGGAACGAATAAACACAAGATATATCAGGCCAGCAGAAATAATTCAAAATTCCTCCGCCCCTATTGCGATCGGGGAGGGTTTCGCGATTTCAGCAATTATTTGTACTTTGATTGAGGCATTGGAATCTTTCTACCAAGGGAAAAATTATAGGTATTTAAAGAAAGGTGAAAAATTAAACAAGTACGAATACAATAGAAGCTCTGATATTTTTGCAGACTTTCTAACAAAAAGAGAGCCATTCAGAAAATATTTTAAAAAGAGAACCCTTGCACAAGAATTTTACAGAAATGTTAGATGTTCACTGCTGCATGAAGCTTGTACCAAAAAAGGTTGGAAAATAAGAATTGATACAAAAGAATTACTAGAAAAAAAAGGGCAATCATACACCCTAAATAGATTTATACTTCTCCAGCACATTAAAGATTATATTAATGAATATAAAAAATTACTGCTAGAAGATAAAAATCTGAAAGAATCTTTTATCAGGAAAATGAACTATCTATGTAAAATTGCATAACAAGCGGCTCAACGCGGACTGGCAATTCCGCTGCGCTCCATTGTCAGCCTGTTAGCCGCGGCGTTAGACTGCTTTAAGAATATGAGAAAAAAGGAAAAAAGAAAATATATTTTTATTGATACTTTTGCTTTTGACCAATTAACAAAGGAAGAATATCAGAGGTTCTTCAAGTGGATAAATAATAATCATTTAAAAATTATTCTATCTTCGTTTCAATTGGTTGAAATATATAATCCTAACCATGAAATTGGAGACAGAATAACTAGAATAATAAATTTATTACTTGATTGTGATTTTGTTATTGCTGATCAACAAAAAATAATGCGAATAGAAGAAATGTCATATCCCCAAGTAAATAAACATTTACCAATTGAATCAACTAAAACCAGTATTCTAAATAGATTATCAATGGAAGACCAAAGACTTATATTAGAAAAATTATTTACTGGAGATTTAGAAAATGTTGGTATACCGTTGAAATCATGGTTAAAAAAATATATTCCATTAAAAAATCGTTGGGCAACAGATGTTGATTTAATAATACAGAATGCTAAGAATACAAACGTTTATAATAAAAAAGAATCATTCATTGAATCTCTTGATATGCGATTATGTAAAAATATAGTAAAAATAAAAGAAAAACTTGATAATGGAGTTTCATTAGAAAAAATTAACAAGAAATACTTAATAAAATTAATATAATATCAAAAAGACATGACACTTGGAGAATGAGAGGAATACATCTATCATCATTAATGTTCTGGCAAGATTATATAAAAGATAAAAAACCCATACAAACATCCGATATTGGAGATTTGTATCATTCAATATTGATTCCGTATTGTAATATTGCAATTGTTGATAATTCACGTTTTGATACTTGTGATAAATTAAAAAATGAAATAGAAAAATACATAAAGACTAAAATATTAAATAAAAGGGAAATACTAAAGATTATATAATTGTGTAAATATAAGACTCAATCTAACAATCAATTGGAGCAGACTTCTGCATTTGTCACGACATTTGCTAGTCGCTTCGCTCCTGCGAGGCGCTGCTCATCCTTGTCGCTATATTGCCAATAAATTGAGGACACGTCTAATTATATTTTATGTAAAATCATAGGAAATTATGAAAAAAGAATATTTATTTCCATTAGAACCGAAAGAATATACTGCTCGTCAAATAAATATATTAAAATCGCCGAAGCAGCTAGGTCATTGCGATATTGATTCCGAACCATATCTAAAAAAATTAGGAATTGATATATTAAATAAGAAACAACCAATCCAATTTTGCCCTAATGTTAACGAAGCAATTCACCGTTGGGCACCTTATGTTCAAGGTTTTTCAGCTTCTTTTGTTCAATCAGTTTTTGACCAATACAAATATGATTACAAAAATCCTGTAATTTTAGATCCTTTTACTGGTTGTGGTACGGTACAAGTGCAGTCAAAACTTAATGGTTATAAATCAGTAGGAACTGAACTTAATCCTTTACTAAAATTCATTGCTGAGACGAAGCTTAATACTTGGGACATTTCTCCCAATAAGCTATTGAAGTTTTTCAATAAATTGGATATATCTAAACCAGCCAATGCTCCTAAATTTCTAAAATCAGAAAAACAATTCTCAAAGGAAGTTTTAAGAAGTTTAGAATTGTTGAAAGGTAGTATCAAGATTTTATCACCTAAGACAAATCCTAAAATTGTTGATTTACTTAAACTTGCTTTTTCTTCCATACTAGTTGACGTCAGCAATTTAAAAAGAAGTCCCTGTCTCGGCTATTCTAAAAATAAAAAGATTGATTCTCACGCTCCATTTGTCTTAATGAACCAAAAGGTACATCAGATAATCGAAGACTTAAAACTTATACAGGGTGAATACAGTGAATATATTTCAATTTTAAGTCAAGTTGTTTTAACAAACTCAATGGAATATAATCACTCTAATAAATTTGATTTAGTAATTACATCGCCTCCATATATGAATGGACTTGATTACGTTATGAATTATAAAATAGAAATGGGCTGGCTTGATTTTGCTGAAAGTCAAATGGAATTAAAGAAAGTAAAAGATGAAATGGTTGTTTGTGATAATGTATCTAAAGGATTAATTAGAAATTTTAAACCAATATATACAAATGATTGGATTGAAAACATTAAACAAGATATTCAAAAGAATATTGAAAGACGTGGTAAATATAGACGTCTAGATATGCCTTTTATAGTACATAAATACTTTGATGATATGTACAAAGTTTTCAAAAAAGTTGTACACAAAATTAAAAATAATGGTAGATTCATTCTTGTAGTTGGTGATAGTTTAATTGCTGATGTTTATATCCCGACTGATATTTTAATAGCACAAATTGGTAAAGACTTAGGTTTATCTATTGAAAAAATTGAGAAAGCTAGAAACAGACGGTCTGGTCAAATAAGAAGTTATATACTTAGAGAAACAATAATCACATTGCGGAAATAAAATGGAAGAAAAAAATATTGGCTATTATGAAGACCCTAAAAATGATGAAAGTATCATTCGTTCTCGAACTACAGAGCAAATTCGTTCTTGGGATTTCCCGCGTTCAGTTAAAGCCTTAGAAACATTTAATGCTGAATTAGGAAAAATAGATTATCCTGGCATCTATATTCTCATCGAATCAAAAAGTAATAAAATATACATTGGTGAAGCTAAAAGTATCTATCCAAGAATAAAAAAACATAATAACTCACCTGATGACAAAATAAAAGAATGGGAACGTGTTGTTATTATCAATGATGGTAGACCAGCGAATCAGTCTGATTTTAACGATAATGTGGTTCGTTTAGAGCTGGAATATTATTTAATCATATTATTCAAGGCAAACAAATATAAAGTTATCTCTCAAGGTTCAAAACAAACATTAAATTCACTACAAAAAGTAATTGTTACAAAGCTTATCTCTGAACTAAACTTCTTTCTATCAAAGAAAGGCTTGATTCAAAAACTTATCGCTGAACGAGGTCAAGAAGAAGTAATGCGTGACGATCTTCGAAAGATTTTAGAAAGAAATAAGTATAAAATTACTGAATTCAAATCTTATGAAGCTACTATAAATGATGAAAAGGTTTTTATTCGTCCTGGTAGTAAAAAAGCAAAGGGTTGGCAAATAACTTTCCGTGATGTTTTTAAAAAAACACTTCAAGATGAAACCGGTTCTCTTCTAATGCCCAGAGATGGAATATTGCTTATTCCATTTAAGGAAATAAAAAAAACTATAAATGATCCAAATGCTTTTAATAGAAATACAATAGATATATTTATCGCTTTTGAAGAAGATAAAATTAAACTACGTTATAAGAATAGCGAAGTTGATGTTACAAGTTTTCGTATTTTAAGTAATAAATCGTGAAGGCAATATATAACAAGTGGGTTAAGCTGGCCCGAAGGGCTCTATGTAAATTCATACGCTCAGAGTACCGCATCAGTAGTTTTAGAATTCCGAACGTTCTGTGCGCCGTAACCTTCTGGCAGCTTAGTCATAGCGTTATATCGCAACATGAGCAAAGAATATGAATGATGTGTTTCATTACCCACCAGATTTGTTTGATTTAATCGTACAGGTTATTCCTTTATTAAATAGATCAAAGAAATCTGTTCTACTTTTTTTCAAAGGTGCAGGAGTTCAAGAAAGCCTATACGATGATATCGCTTCTAATTTATCTACAAACAAAGACAGCATTAATAAATATGAAATCCGCATTATCGTTCTGCGAGAAGAATTGCATATGTATTGGAATGGTGGATAAATGCAAAAGCGATATTTACAATATTTTTTACCTTTTGATTTGCCTCCCGAAGACAATGTGTCTGCCTATCAATCAAAGGTAATCAGCCGTAGTAACAATTCTATTAGTCCTGAAGATCGAGCTTTTCACGATTGGTATCGATTTGTTTTATCATATCCTCCACATCTGGTCAGAGACTACATAAGTGATTTTGAACTAAATGAGCAGTCTGTCATTTTAGATCCTTTCTGTGGCACAGGAACTACACTAGTCGAAGCAAAATTGAATCGGATTAAAGCTATAGGTTTGGAAGCCAATCCTTTTCCTTATTTTGCATCTATGGTTAAGACGGACTGGAATATCACCCCTGATGAGTTACAGGTATTTGCAGAGCAAGTATCAGAAAGTACTTATGCCGAGTTGATCAATCAGGGTATAAATGATCGATCGTTGACTTGCGAGTCAGAAATCAAGTTAAGAACGCTTAACAAACAAGCCCTGCGGGCACTGATAAAAAACTCCATAAGCCCACTTCCACTGCACAAAACCCTTGTACTACTTGATAAGATCAACCTTTTCCAGGATACACATGTACACAAATATGGCATATTGGCACTTGGGGATGCGCTGGTTGCATCAATCGGAAATCTTCGTTTTGGACCGGAAGTAGGAGTGGGCAAAATTAAAAGAGATGTTCCGGTAGTTGCTGTGTGGATGCAAGAAATCAGAAAGATGATTAGTGATTTAAAGTTATCATATGACAAAAATTATCCTGAAACAACTGTGTGTTTGGCCGACGCAAGGAAACCAACTCAAACAGTAGAAAAAAACTCAATAGATGCAATAATCACGTCTCCTCCATATCCAAATGAAAAGGATTATACTCGTACAACGCGCCTTGAGTCTGTAGTTTTGGGCTTTTTTAAAGATATGTCCCACCTGCGGAGTTTTAAAAAAACGTTTCTCAGGTCGAATACAAGAGGAGTGTACAAATCCGATAGTGATGAAAAATATGTGGTTGACATTGATGAGGTACAACGCTTGGCATCAACCATTGAAGCTCGTCGGATTGAACTCGGCAAAACTTCAGGTTTTGAAAAGATGTATGCAAGAGTAACCAAACTTTACTTCGGAGGTATGGCTCGCCACCTTTCGGAGTTGACCAAAGTTCTAAAGCCTGGGGCAAAATTGGCTTATGTAGTTGGTGATCAAGCTTCCTATTTACGGGTAATGATTAAAACTGGCCAAATTTTGGCATTGATAGCCGAAAGGCAAGGCTATCAAGTTGAACGAATTGATTTATTTCGTACTCGGTTTGCCACAGCTACACAAAATGAGTTACGCGAAGAAGTCATTGTGTTAAGGTGGCCGGGGGCGAGATAACCCGCAATCATTTATCAACTTGGAGTGCTAAACAGCATGGGAAAATATGAACAAATTATAGAATGAATTTTCAATAAAAACCATCAGCCGAACAGCTTTCGTGTACCTTTCAATCGAGAAGAACTCGTACAAGCGTCTGAGGTGTTAGGGTTTGAGAGGATAAAAAATCTGGGGGATATTCCATACTCATTTCGTTTTCGGCGGGAATTACCGGACAGCATTCAGAATACCGCTCTGGAGAGAGCGCAAAATTGACATCTATAATAGAAACTGTATCAGGAGGCTTTTGTTGCTATCTTATCGAACGGCGGCGCATGATTTCTTTTCAGACATTCCAAGATTTTGATACTTCATCTGGATTGGTTATTATTGCAATGATATTCATTTTACTACCACATTTTGGACATACATTGGCGACATAAGTTAGGTCTAAGTGTAACTTTTTTTATTATCTCAATCTTAGACCTGATAATTAAGTTTGTTAGGTAAACTGAGAAAGAGTAATGAAAATAAAGAAAAAAAGAATTATTTTAGTTAAACTTGAAACCCACCGGCTTTGCCGGTGGTCATGTCCTGATGGCTGTGCCGTAAGACGATGGCGGATCACTAAGAGAGAAGATGGTGGCGTGGCTGTTCACGAGGTATCATGCGGTGAAGAGGAAAGCGTAGTGGGACCGAGTTCTGGAGTTGGGTGCGTGAGAAACATGGGGAATGATGAGCAGAGTATCAAGACTCGGAAGTGCGTGAAATGCCAGGAAGGGAAGCAGCGGCCGAAGCATGAGCAGCAGGAATTCAGCCCCTTTTAGGGGCACCCCAAAGCCACCTGCTCTGCAGGTGGTAGTTTACTACTAGTAAGTATCAGGCCATAAAGGCTAATATCCAGATCATACGAGCTTTTACTAAGCTCCGGGAAATGCTTATAACTCATAAGGACCTTAAAAGAAAGATTGAGGAGATGGAAAAGAAGTATGATGCTCAATTCAAAATTGTATTCGATGCAATAAGAAAATTAATATCTCCTCCCCAAAAGCCTAAAAAATCAATAGGATTTAAGCTTGGAAGTAAATAATTAAAAAGGGGGATTATATGAAACCGAGAATAGCAAAGTATATCATAATAGGATTTTTACTAGGTATTTTCTTAATGGTTCTTACCGGAGCTTTTAATAAAAAACAAGTACCAGGAAAGTATACAATGCAAACAGTTATGGACGGAGAAGTAGTTATCATACTAGACACTCAAACAGGATTATTTAAAACATATATCTCAGAGAATGTGTATAATGAAATTGGCTCAAGCTATTTTGAATACATCATGGCTGGTGAATCAGATCCAAAATATGGCTTAGTAGAGCATTACGAAAAATTAAAAATAGCAAGAAAAGAAAGGGAAAAGAAGTATCATGCTTATCAGAAATGGTTAGAGGAAACAGGTAATGAAGATACACTAAGCATGATGGATAGGGTTAATATACAAATGGGAAATTATCAACTACAATACCCAACAGAGTTTGAAAAATATTATTACGAAGATTAGGCTTGATTTTTTCAGGAGATCATTTTTATATTTTGACATAAAAAACGACCTGTTTAGTATTTATGATGTTGAGGCAATTACCATTTAAAGAAGGTAGACAAGAAGTTAAAAATATTATATTGAATATAATACGATTTTTCAGAAATTAGTGGTTAGCGGGTCTACTATATATTTCATATATTATGGTGGGGTTATTAAAGTAAGTAGGCACTACGTATTAATAGAGGTAATAGTTAAATACCGAAATATAAAGATTTGAGAGTAATATCTGCTATAAAGTGAAATTTATTTTCAATAGGTAAATTATTATTTTAATTATACATACTGGACAGTATTATTATGTATATAGGTAATGGGATGTGAACCATTTTCAAAAATTAATGAAGTCACTTATTGAAACTTCATAGAAGAAAGCTGTTCATGCAGGGGCTTTGTTCAACACTTTCTATTTGAAACTGGTGCTTTCGATGGAGGGTTAATCGTTATGCACAATAGAGGCCAGAAAAGATATGCAGATATACCGATTTCGTCTGAAATTCAAAATACCCGCAAGGGAGTATCTTGATTTCGGTAACAAAGAAGAACTTAAAATACCATTCCCAAATGACGAAAATAGCCTACAAATCAATCCTCTCATCGATGGTACAAAGACGGGTGTATATAAAATAATGAGCCCTCCTTATGAGTCATATGAACATGCAGAAGACATATCTATTCGTGCTTTGAATGCATTGTTTTTATATTCGGTGAAATATGGAATAGGAATCGATATTGGCTACAATTCACCAAAGTGGTACATCACTGAAAAGGGTCGGGATTATTTCAGCAGAATAACAAATTCAAAAATCGTGCAGGACAATTGGGGCATTACAATATACCAAGACAAAGAGAATATTAAGTTTGTTTCGGGCTCTGCCAAAGTTACGGTTGGACGTGGTATACAAAATTTAGTTAACTCTTTAACTGACGGATACAAGATTGATAAACGTCTTAAGGAAAATGAGCGAATCACGTTGGAGATTTTTAATTCATCATTTTTTGAAAGCACAGAGATATCTAAGTTCTTATCACTGATGATATCACTTGAATCAATGCTCGATTTTCCTAATCACAGCAATAAGGTGCAGAAGTTAATAACACGAACAAAAAGACGTGTTAAATGTTCTATAATTCCACAGGATGAAAAGGCATCTCTTATTGGATCATTGGAGCAATTGAGACGGGTTTCTATAACAAAATCCGGGATCTTGTTGACTCAACATTATCTTGATCAAAATCAATTATATTCCGGGCTCTCTTCAAGTAAATTCTTTAAGAAATGCTATAATTTGAGAAGTAAGCTTGTGCATAAAGGGGAAAAAACGGTAGGAAATTTTAATGTCAAACATGCAACTCCAGAGCTTTCCAGATTCGTTGCTGACATAATATACCAGAAAATACTTAGTTGATTCTGGCTCCTACTATGCATAACAGAACGTAACTGGTTCAGTTGCTTTGGCCTCCTTGCTCAAACTAGTCACTTCTCAAAGAATTTACTACTTTGCAATCGTTTGTTGCTTTCCATGAAGTTGCTTCTAAGTTGTTCTGGCTTCGGCTACAACGTGAAAGCAATAAGCCATTGACAGCTAAATTTTATACTATATCAAATAAAGAAAAATGTAAAAGGAGAAAAAAATGTCGTATTGGAGAATGCAATTACATCCAAATGAACCATCATATGCTGCTTTCTATACAGTCAATAGTTTAGCAAATAGTTTTATAGGATTGGATTTCTCTGAGGATACTGGTGATTTAACAAAATTAAAAGTTGATTCACTCGAAACTTCACCAAATAATATTAAAGCTTTCGTTTATGAAATAAAAACAGATGATTGGGTTCTTATTTTTCTTCATCATCAACCTTTTGCTCTTGTTACAAATATTGGGGATTATAATTACATTAAAAATAGTGTAAGTGAATTAAATATTTGGTTTAGACATTTTCGAAAAGTTAAAAAAGTATCTTATTACTCAGATGTATTCGGTAAAATTCAGGAAAAGCATTCTGTTTTGAAAATGACGAATACTTTTTCAGGGGTCTCATCTGGTACAGAGTCGGGAAACCTCATTAATGAATGGAAAAATTATATTTGATGTCGCTGTTATTATTTGCAAAGCATATAATAGCACTATATGATAGAATAATAAAGAATGGGTTGATAAATATGAATGTAGATGTTATTGGGAGACACCTTCTATCTGAAACTATCGCTTCAGATAGAAGCTCAATAAGTGTAATATTTCATAAATTTTTATATAACTATATGAGATTAATATGAATCAATATATGTTAAATAATAAATATGAATTCTCTGGAGAATGGTGGAATTCTAATAAAGATAATATAAGATATAATGGTACATTAATTTATGAACCTTATAAAAATACAATTATTTTGGATATCATTGGAGATAATGATTTCCCAGACTTGGATTTTCAAAATGATACTATACTAGGAATTACTGTAGACGGGTTGAAAATTACATTATTATATTGTATAAGGAAAAAATCACATTCTTCAATTCCTCCAATTAAATACAAACATATTATTCACTCTAATATCATTTTAATAGGAGATCATTTCCCATCCTATTCAAATGTACAATTTGTATCATCATATGTAAGATATGAAGATCAAAAACTTTTTATTCAGAAACATGGATTTAATCTGAAGAATGAAAACGAAAATGAATTACTTTTGAAATATGTGTCTCCAGAAAGAATAAATTTAGCAACTTTAGAATATACTAAAATTGAAATTATTTTTACTTATTCATATCAATTACTAGATAATCTTAGTAACAAATCATTGATTACTCAAAAAGAATATTTCAATATTGTTCCCAATGATATAAGGGATTATGATTTTTTCAGAGATACTATTTATATACTTAGAAACTTTCTAACTTTCGTGTTGAATAAAACGATATATCCTATAGAAATTTACTTTACTTTAAAAAATGGGCAAAAAGGAATTCCTCATAATATTTATTTACTATCCACTATTTTATCAAAGAAAAATCAGAGTCATAAGATACCACATTCACCATTAAATATATATTTTACTATAACCGATGTCATAAATGGCAAATTGAGTTATAGGGACTGGTATGAATTATATCAAAACCAACGTTCAGCTTTGGATAAATACTTTTCAATACTTTTTTTTCATCAAGAGTTTATTGATGAAGAATTTTTATTGTTGATGCAATCGATAGAAGATTATTATCGTCACTCTAATAATCTAAGGCAAACAAAGGATAAAGATGAAATACATAAAAACAGAATGGATATTATTGTAAAATCGGTGCCTATTGAATATCAAAATTGGATAATAAAGAACTTGAAATATAGCAATGAAATTAATCTAAGCTGGCGAATTAGTAATATATTTAAAATCTTTACGCCTATTATTTCATACATAATTCCAGATAAAAAGGAAAGAAATAATATGGTTGAAAAGCTTTGTGCTACAAGAAATTATTTAACACATCATAGCGATAATTCAAAAGAGAAATCAGTAAAAGATTTTTCAGAATATTTCGAATTAAACGATCTATTGAAAACAGTCATGTCTTTACTTTTATTAAAAGATTTACATATTAATGTTAATGACATTAAAAATCTTATTTATAAGAATCCCTATTTCTATAATCAAATACGAAGGTTAGAAAGAAAATAAAAATGAAACATTACACTTAACAAAAGATATACACTATGCTTCTAACTCGTTTTGCTCGCTGTGATGCTCAGCCTCCGGCACTTTGGCTGATTACCTTAGAACTAGTTTGGTGTCCGATCATATGCTTCGATGGATGTTAGGGCTTATTTTACATAATAACGTTGTATATGTGTGACATGATATACGAAATATTACCTCAATTATTTTTATAACTAAAGGTGAAAATTTGATCAGAAATAAAATTAAAAAATTTTTTAAGAAATATGGTGATTCAAAAGACTTGTTGGAAATCACTCACTATCTTTATAAACATGATGAACTTTTTATAGCTGAGTTAGATTCAAATGAATTAGAAATGGATGTTATACTTGGACAAAATGTCATTTATTATTTACAAGTACTGTTGCATAGATCAAAATTACTTTTAAATTCTTTCTTTACTTCTATCCTTCAAGAAAATTTTATTGCTCTTATATTAGCAATACGTGCACATTTTGAATTAACCGGTGCATTAGGATATTTATTAAATCATTTACAAAAATATTATAAAAATGAAATCAATTATAACGATATAATTTACAAATTAAACTGTCTTATATTGGGCAAAAGAGATTCTTCTTTATACAAACCATTCGAATCAATAAACATTTTATCTATGATTGATACTACAGATAAGTTATTTCATAGAATTAGTGGTGATAAAAACAAACCATTTAGAAGCTCATATGATTACCTTTCTGAATTCTGCCACCCTAATTCTTATGGTCTAATTTTTTCATCCAAAGTTAAGGAAAAAAGAAAAGTAATATTTAGAAAAGTACCGAAATTAGACCAAAAAGAGTTCGGCTTTCAGGATATATACTAATTACACTTCCCATGTTTTTTAAACTTTATGATGACATTTTTAATTTAATAAAGGAAAAAGAAAACATACCAAAAGTGGTATACTAATTTTTTAAAAGGTTTTTAATTATTGAACAAACTTATGGGAGAACTTGGAATTATAATAATTTAAGACAGGACTTTTAATACCAATAAATATACATTAAAAAAGGTGGATTCCAAATTTGTTGAAAAAGCTATTCAGAGTGATAGTGCTTTTCATTCTTTTAATTTTTCCATTACAGTTATTTGCAGACACCATTTCCATTGCCACTTTCAACATCAGAATCTTCTCCAATAACTCACGTGATGATAATGAACTATATCAATTTAAACAATTGTAAAAGTAAATTATTGTATCCTTTCTCTTTTAAGTTTAGAATGACTTAGAATCTTTTTACTACACTATATCTTAAGAAGGTATTTACATAAAGTGACATATGATAAGGGAAGAAAAATTACATTAAGAAGAAAAGGAGAGAAATGAACTGATGAAAACCGCAATAAAAGTTTTAGTGATTATTGGAGTAATTATTGGAATCATTTGGAGCTTCTTTGGATTTTTTGGTACTGCCTTTTTCTCTGGAATGGAAAAGGGATTAACCGGCGAAATTGCCCCAGATAAGGAAGCCAAATATGCAGATGTAGGAGTTAAGTCAGTGA
>SDBT01013561.1_pt1 | contig 13056 bp, 7 predicted proteins | sample 2277101 | NCBI WGS metagenome assembly SDBT01 (sample SAMN10404973, study PRJNA504765) | marine sediment metagenome | isolation source: marine sediment core GS10_PC15, 103 cmbsf | place: Arctic Ocean: Southern Knipovich Ridge | collected 2010 | reverse complement strand
GGTGGGTCCTTCTCAACGAGAGCCACCTGCCCCGGTTCTACACCGCCTCCTCGGCGGCTGTTGTGGCAGGGGGCATGGGTTCGCTTGTCGGACTTGCCGAGCTCTCGGGCGAGTACCAGCTGTTTGAAGACCTCGTAGTCTTCTTCAGTGATGATATGAAGGAGCGGACCGTGGACGTTTCCGGCGGGGCAGATCTGCTGGTGTTCTACGGGCAGGATGAAGAAGAGCTGGCCCTGACGATGACCGGACCGGGGCCGAGGCTGGACCTGTGGGACTACGCTGTGTACTCGGGGGAGAACGACCCTGCCGGTTCCCGTTTCGGGAGGACTGTATGGCCGCCGTACGGGGATCTCGGGCACCAGGCCGGGGAACTGGCGCAGAGCGGCAAGGGCGTGGTAGACTACTCCGATCCTACGAAAAAGCACCGGATGAAAGTGGGCTTCGAGGTGGTCGAAAGCGCTCACTACGAGCTCTGGATGCGTGTGGGGTTCTCAGGTAAGAACGGCACCATGGAGCTTTCCCTGGATGGCCGGCAGCTCGGCGTGCTGGAGACGAAGCGCGAGCCGGCGCGCTACGGGTGGGCAAGGATCAGTGACGGGGTGCTTTCCGGGGGCAAGCATTTTCTGGATATCCTTTCTAGGAGCGATGGAAAGCAGCAACTCGACCAGCTTGTCGTGCTCAAGAGGGAGGACAGGGAGCGGCAGGACGAACTCGTGGCAGGCTTCCTCGAGAATAAGACCGTGCTCAGGCTCTTACCCCCGGGCCGCGATGGAGGCGCCTGGCGCCTGTTGTCCGGGACCGGGGAGGATGTCGAGGTGCGGGACCTCCTGGAGGCCGGCAGAGGCGGCGGTGTGAAATGGAACATGGTGAACCCGACGAGGTATGAGGTGGATTTTGCGCAGGAGCGTCCCGGCTACCTTGTCTTTTCAGAGACCTACAGTCCCCACTGGCAGTTCACCCCGGAGGGCAGTCGTCCGGCTGCTTCGCGGCGAGCCTACGGGCGCATCAATGCTTTTTACGTGGCGAAGACCGGGCGCATCAATGGTGTCATCGAGTACCTGCCGCAGAGGCACATGGCCCTGGGCGGGAAGATCGGCATTGCAGCGGCACTTGCGTGTGCCGGCGTCATACTGTTCATGGGAAAGCGGGAGCGGGGACGGGGGGCGGCTGGAAGGAAGGGGGAGGCGTTCGGTTGAAGACAGGTGAAGATAAGCGCGGGGCGGGACCACTGGTCTCGGTCAATATACCGACGTACAACTCCGAGAGGACGCTCGAGAGGTGCCTGGGGGCGGTCCGGGCCCAGTCATGCCGGGATTTCGAACTGATCGTCATCGATGCCTACAGCAGGGACAGGACCCGCGAGATAGCAGAGAGTCGCGGGGCCGTTGTCGTCTCCACGAGGGGCCTGATGGCACAGCGAAAGCTGGGGATAGAGAAGAGCAAGGGCGAGTTCATACTCCTGCTGGATTCCGACCAGTTGCTTGCGCCGGATGCCCTGGAGTCATGCCTGAAAGCGTGCCGCGAGAAGGAGGCACAGGCCCTGATGCTGCCGGAAAAGACAGTCATAGAGAAGCAGAACTGGCTTACCCGGGTGACTTCTCTGAACATGGAAGCGGTGCAGGGAGACGACGATGTCGTCACCGGCACGGCCCTGCCGCGGTTCTTCGAAAGCAGCCTCTTGAAATCCCTGGCTTTCCCGGTGGTAGACGTGGGCTACTACGACCACGCGTTCATCTACCGGGAGGTGCAGAAAAAGGGAGCCAGGGTGGCCTATGCGAAAACGGTAGTCTCGCACCTCGAGAGCAACACTGTCAGGGGTATGATGAGAAAGTTCTACAGGTTCTACGGTCTCTCGTTCATCCCTGCCCTGAGGTGCGACAGGGAGCTCGTCCTGGGCCGCAGCCTGCCGAAGAAGGTCTACGCCGGGGGAAGTGTGTGGAGGAGCCCCGGGAGGGCGTTGGCGCTGCTGCTCCTCTACTGCATGAAGGCATCGGCTGCCCTGGCCGGCGTAGCTGCCTACTGTCTTGTGTATTTACACAGGAAGCGGGTGTAAGGCTCGGGGAGATGAAGGCGGGCCGGGAAAGCATGGAAGCACCGCCTGTGGTCCGGCCTGACGCAAGAAGAGGGACTCTCTCAGATTCTTTCCTAGCTGTCGGATAGACTATGTTATTATTACCGGCCGGCGGGTGCCGGCTTTCAGGAGCCGACTGAAGCGGTCACTTCGCGGTTTGAAGCTCCCGGTCGATGAACATGACCGGGCTGTGCTTTGCCGGCGCGGGTGAACAGCCGGTGCAAGGATTGCCGTCGTCGAGGTGAGGATATCCAAGTGAGACCGGAAGATTCCCTGGAGCGGTATTCGAGACGGCAGGGCGGGGTTCGTCCATGTTCTTGAGAGGGTCCTGTGTATGCCCCTGATCGGCTACAAGTCGATAGAAGTGGTCTGCGAGAGGCGCGATGGCGGCTCCCGGGCGCCGGGGGACGGACCGTGAGGATAGGCATCGATGTCAGGGCCCTGTGCTGGGAGCGCAGCGGGTTTACCCGGTACATAAGAAACTTGCTGGGTAACCTGGCCGCGCTCGATGAAGAGAACGAGTACGTCCTCTATATGAACTCTGCCCGGAAGTTGGAAGAGGTCAGGGGGAAGAGCAACTTCTCCGTGCGGGTCATCAGGGCGCCCATGCCCGCCTACAAGTACCTCTCCGTGCCGGTCTGCCTTGCCAGGGATCGGATAGACCTGTTTCACTCGATGACCCAGGAGCTTCCTTTTCTGAGTCCGTGCAGGATGGTGACGACGTGCTACGACCTGAACGTCGAGTTCTTTCCCGGGCTCTACAGGTGGAGGGTCAGGATGCTCTCCGCTCTGCGTCTGGCCAGGGCATCCGCGCGGCGTGCCGACAGGATCATTGCCATCTCCGAGAGCACCAGGAACGACCTGGTACGCGTATACGGGGTCAGCCGGGAGAAGATAAAGGTCATCCCGCTCGGGGTGGAGGAGAGCTTCCGTCCGGTTGACGGGAAAGAAGCCAGGGAAAGGGTGAAGCAGGACCACGGTATCGACGCGCCGTTCATCCTCTATGTCGGGCAGATACGGGAACAGAAGAATATCTCCCGGCTGCTCGATGCCTTCCGGTTGGTGAGAGATAGTGGGGTGAAACACGGGCTTGTCCTGTCCGGACACACGATGAGGGGGAGCGAGCACTACGACCTGCAGGCAGAGGTGACGAAGCGAGGGTTGGCGAGAAGCGTCACTCACGTTTCCGGCTACCAGGAGACAGCCGACTTGGCTTTACTGTACAATGCCGCTGACCTGCTGGTGTACCCTTCGCTCTATGAGGGTTTCGGTCTTCCCATCCTCGAGGCGATGGCATGCGGGACGCCGGTGGTGGCCTCGAACACTTCTTCCATGCCCGAGGTGGCGGGAGAAGCCGGGGTGCTGGTGGACCCGTATGATGTCAACGGGATGGCGGATGCAATGCATTCTGTAGTCGCGGATCGCGGCTTGCACGCCAGGCTTTCTTCAAGGGGGCTGGAGCAGGCCGGGCGGTTCTCATGGAGGGAGGCGGCGCTTGAGACGCTGGCCTTCTACCGGAGTGTGGTCGATGCCTGAAGGCCGGACGCTACGGGTGCTGGCGGCTCCAGCCGCCTACGTTCTGAACGACAATGCCACCGAGAGCCTGGGCTTCTTCACTTACCAGCTCCTGAGGGCGCTCGGCCGGTTCAACGTGGAGTTCACGGCGCTGTGCATGAGGTCCGAGATGACCGTTTCACTGCCGAACGTCAGGGCCATCCCGGTGCTGGAAAACGCCGGGTTCAGCCAGCGGGACTTCCTGATGTTCCTGCTGCGTTACTTCATGGCGGGCAGGAAGGTGCTGGCCGGCGGGGGCATCGATCTCGTGCACCACATATTCCCGTTCGGATACGCGGTAGGGTTCAACCCGCTGCTGCTGGCGGGCTCGGCGCGCGGGCTTCCCTTCGTAATGGGACCGGCGCTGGCACCGCACAGGGCCGGTGCGGACATGAGCGATGAGACGACTATCTCCAAGAGCTACGGGGCGGGCAAGCAGGAAGGCAGGGCCGGGGGGAAGCGTGGGAAGAAGACAGGCTTCCTTCCTGGCTATGCTCTGAAAGCCGGGGCTCCGGCGGCCCGGTGCCTTTTCCTAAAGACCCTTCAACGGGCTGGCGCCCTCGTATGCGCTGATGCATATACGGAGAGCTTCTACTCGAGCATCGTGCCGGAAGACAAGAGGAGAGTCCTGCGGATCGGTATAGACCTGGAGGCATTCAGCCCTGCCGGCGGGGAGCCGCGGCGGGAAGGGAAGACCGAGATCCTCGCCGTTGCCTATCTCAGCAGGCGCAAGGGCATAGACGACCTGGTGCGTGCGATGAAGATGGTGTCCGTGTCCCATCCCGGCGTCTACCTGAGAATAGTGGGCGACGGGCCGCAGCGCCCGGAGCTGGAAAGAAGCGTCGCGGAGATGGGGCTGAGCGGCTCCGTGATCTTCGAGGGCAGCGTGTCCCACGATAAGCTCGTGCACTACTACCGTGATTGTGATATCTTCTGCCTGCCCGCTCTCTCGGAGACATGGGTGGTGCTGCAGGAGGCGATGGCATGCGGCAAGCCTGTTGTCACTACTGATATCGGATCCCATCCCGAGCATGTCGGGGCGGGAAGCTGCGGATTCCTGGTGAAGCCGCGGGCACCGGAGGAGCTGGCCGGGGCGCTCGGAAGGCTTGTGGGCAGCGTTTCCCTGCGCCGCGAGATGGGCGCCGCGGCGCGCAGGCATATGGAAGACAACTACAGCTGGGAAGCAATAGCGGGGCGGTACCGCGAGTTGTACGATTCAATGCTGGAGTCGAGATAATGAAGCCGCTTTCTCTGGACATCGGTGCTGGAAGTGAAGGCAGGGGGGACATCAATACGGACCTCAGGCCGATTCCCGGGGTGGATGTGGTCTGCGATGCGCTCGCCCTGCCTTTCAGGAAAGGTTCGTTCAGCCAGGTCAAGATGAACCACGTGCTAGAGCACTTCACCTATCCTGAAGCGCTCCTGGTGCTGGAAGAGACGGGGCGCGTGCTTTCCGCAGACGGTACCGTGGAGGTGTGGGTCCCCAACTTCCAGTCTTTCGGCGTGCTGGCCGCCTGGCTGACGGGGGGGGTCGACAGGGCGAATGCCGATGTTCCACAGGTCTACTCGCCGCTGTGCGGCCAGCAGGACTACCGGGAGAACACTCACAAGAGCCAGTGGACCGCGAAACTCCTGAAGATATATGCCGAGAAGGCAGGGCTGGAGGTGGTGAGACTCAGGAGTACTTTCGCAGACCACAGCGGAATATTCGTTGTCCTTTATCTCGTCCTGAGGCTGTTCCCGGGCCGGAAAGGGTTCCTCCACCTGGTGGCGCGCAGAAGCGGGGGGAGTCTGTGAGGCTGAGGGGGCCGGTGAGGCGGAAGACGCTTTTCTACTGGCTTGGATTGATAGCGGTGGTCGGCCTCTCGTACTACCGGTGGTTCAGACCCGGCATCATCACCTGGGGGGACTGGTGGTACGTGTACGACGAGTTCCTGCTCGATTGGTGGAAGCCGTCGCTCTGGTCGAGCCAGGACCAGTTCGGGCGGAGCTACCTGGACTTCGGCGCCGTGCTCTGGATACCTTTCTACTGGGCAGCTGCAGCTCTGGTGAAGTTTCTGAGCTGGGATTTCGGGGTGACCGCACGGCTCTTCTGGTACGGGGCTTTCCCGGTATTCGGGATGTTTTCCATCTCCTTCTTCTGCCGGATGGTCTTTCCCGGGAAGCAGCTCCTCGGCTTCACCACTGCGGTTTTCTTCCTCGTAAACACCTATGTCTGCCTGCTTGCATCGGGAGGGCACATATCAGTGGTGGTGGGGTATTCCCTCATACCTCTCGTGCTGGGCCTTTATATCAAGGGGGCGGTTTCCGCCGACGACCGGATGCGCGTCCTTGCCGGGCTGGCGCTTACTCTGCAGATCTGCTATGAGCTTCGTGTCGCGTGGCTTACCATCCTTGTGATCTTGATGTGGACTGTCTTCCACTGGAAGACGGCTTGCTGGAAGAGCTGGCTCCGGACCTTCTTTCTGCTCGTCACCATTCCCACATTGCTCAATATGTGGTGGATCCTGCCTTTCAGGTCGGGCAGCCCGACCTTGTTGCCGTCAGGCTACATGGTAGCCCACGCGCTGAGGGCTGCGAGCTTCTCAAGGCTTGAGCACGGGCTGGCGATGTTCCACCCGCAGTGGTATGAGAACGTGCTGGGTAAGGTGAACCCCGTGCCATGGAGGTTCTTCTTGGTGCCCTTGATGGCGCTCGGTGCGCTTGTGATGAAGCCCAGGGACAGGGCCGTACGGTTCTTCGGGGGGCTGGCCCTGCTGAGCATCTTCTTCGTGAAGGGCGCGAATCCTCCGCTGGGGGCTGTCAACTTCTGGGTATTCGAACACGTTCCCGGGTTCAGCATGTACCGGGACCCGTCCAAGTTCTTTGTGCCGCTGGCTCTCTCCTACGCAGTCCTCGCGGGGGTCTTTGTTCAGGCGCTGTGGGAGAAATACAGGGAGCGGGTTCGCGAATGCCTGGCTGCGGCCGGCGCGGCTGCTGTTCTCATCTGGCTTATGAGCCCGCTGTTCACGGGGGAAGTCGGTGGGACATTAGATGTGAAGCGGGTGCCTGGAGAATACATGCAGCTGAAAGACTTCCTGAGCTCACAGGAGCAGTTCTTCCGCACACTGTGGGTTCCCGTCAAGCAGCGCTTTGGCTACTACTCGCTGAGGCATCCCCGCATCGATGCAGTGCAGGCGATGCAGAGGGATCTTAAGCCTTTCGCGGGAGGCTCATCCAATCCCGTGCACTTGCTGCGGCATCCCCTGGCGCCGTTCCTGCTCGATTCCGCCGGCGTGAAGTATGTCGTGGTCCCGTATGACTCGGAGGATGATATCTACAAGGACTACAAGCCGAAAGAGTACTACCTGGAGGCGCTGGACCGCATTCCCTGGCTCAGGAAAGCAGATACGGTGGCCCGTATCGGCCTGTACGAGACAGGGAGCTCCAGGCCGCACCTCTATGCTGTCGGCTCCGCTGTGGCAGTCGTCGGCGACGCAGATGCTGCCGGGAAACTGGCGGAGACCGGCTACCTGGATGATGATGTGCTATTCCTCTTTACAGACTGGCTGCCGCCGGAGCAGCGGCGGCTGCTGCTTCGCAACCCCCGGCATGTCGATGAGCTGGTGTTTGCTGATACCGACTGGCGCGACCTTGCGGTGGACATCTCGGGGAAGCGTGTGTTCCGCGCGGGCCGGGACAGAAAACAGTTCGAGATACAGGGTGATGGAGAATTCGCAGTCCTTCTCAGACACGGGGAGGGCGGACGGAGGGCAGGACCGCCGCGGGTCACGTTGGACGGGAGGGATATAGTTCGGGAATCGGGGGAGGGGTCCGCAAGAGCGGCCAGCCGGTGGCAGAGGATCGCGGGCGTCTACCTGTCTGAGGAGGGCCACGTGCTGGAACTACTGGATGCGAAGGTCGTCCTTGTGCGCGAGGATGACCTCCGGGAATCGAGGAAGATAGTCCAGCGCTTCATGAAAGATACGAGCACTTCCGCCGGGTATATCTTCTCCGACCGCACGCAGGACCTGACGGACGAAGTCTTCCACGTGTTCGAGGAAATGGACTACGATGTCACGGCAAAGGTCTCGGCCGAGTTTGTCAGGGGGACCATGTCCGGCCTGGATCTGGACCTGGCGCCGTACCAGGAGCTGGCAAAGTGGACTTTCATGCCGCGTTCGGCGACATGCTCGTACTACGTGGACCAGCCGGGAGTCCTGACGGTGTCATCGTATTTCGACGGCGGGCCGGAAGAGGACGAGTACGTCCAGATGAAGAGGGTCTGGCTCGCGCCGATGGACCTGGAACAGTACCCCCTCCTGGAACTCCACTATCGTGTGGATGATCCCCGCGTTCAGACCATAGAACTTGTGCTGGGTCTCGATCTCGACGGGGATGGCGGGACCGATGAGTATATCAGGGGCATCTATCCTCCAAGGCCGTCCAAGAGGTTCGAGTGGTTTACCTACCCCGCCCTGAAGAAGGCGGAGGCCCTGTTCCCGGACCGTGACAGCTACAAGGTGACGGAGCTGGAGGTGTACCCGCACAAGCTGTGGGGTGTGGACTGCAGGCCGCTCGAGCGCAGGGGGGAGTACCTGTTTCACATCAGGTCCATCCGGTTTTCGGCTTACACGGGCGAGGAGTTCATCAGGACGCGGAAAGCTGCTATCGACGACAGGCTGGGACGCGAGGATGACCTGGCCGGGTGGAAGGTCACATCACATGCGGCGAGGTGCACGTACGAGTCTCACAATGAGGCGCTCGTCATCACCGCGGGTTTTGCGCGGAAGCCCGGTGAGTATATCTCCCTGGAAAGGCCGGTGGACAGGGTGCATCTCGGTGAGTATCCCTTCATAGAGCTCGACTGCAAGGTGGATGACCCGGGGGAGCAGACCGTGGAGCTTGTCCTGGGCCTGGACCTCGACGGCGACGGCCGGGAGGATGAGGACGTGTCCAGCTTCCTTTCCGTGGAGGATGATAACAAGGACTTTAACTTTAACATCTTCGAGATAGCTCACGGAGCTTATCCGGGGGAAGCCCGGTACGACCTCGTGCGGTTGGAATTCCGGCTTCGCGAGAGCCGCATGGACTTCGCGGGCTCCGGTTCGCAGAGCGACCGGTCATGGTACTTCAAGGACGTCGTGGTCTACCAGCCGGACTTTTCGCTGGTACCCGGGTTCCATCTGGAGGATCCCCTTATCAAGATCGACGGCAAGGAGTACGGCGTAGACAGGATCATGGCCGGGAGGGAAGAGGCAAAGAACGTGGTCTTCACCGCGAAAGTGCACCTCAGCAAGGGCACGCACACGCTGACCAACCTTGTGCGCGACAACTTCCATCTCGAATGGGTGGTGCTCAGGCCCCGGCGCGGCCCGGAGCGAGAAGACACCGGCGAGCCTGCCGGGGTGGAATTCGAAATGGTCAAGCCCTCGCTTTACAGGGTCAGGATCAGGTCGCCGCGTTCCTGCTGGCTTGTGCTGAGTGACAGCTTCCATCCGGGCTGGGGCGCTGTTGCCGGCCCTGCTGTGGGTGCGGCATACGGCCTGGACGGCGGGCAGGAGATGCTGCCTCACTACATGGTGAACGGTTTCGCCAACGGGTGGTACGTGGACGCGGGAGAAGGAGGGCCCGGGGGAACTCCCGCAGACGGGGTCGATATCGTTCTCGAGTTCATGCCCCGGCGGTGGCTGCCGGTGGGCCTGCTGGTCTCGGGCCTCGGCCTTGCCGGCTGTGCGGCAGTGCTCGTACGCAGGCGCAGGAGAGACTCCTGATGGCTTTCTCCGGAGAGGGAGAGCCCGGGACTGCGAGGTCCCACGCACGCACGGGGGCATGGAAGAACCTGGTGCTGTTCCTTGTCTTCGCCGGTCTCACCGTGGTCTGGACTTACCCCCTCATCGTCCGGATGCACACGAGCATTTTTGGCGACCCGCGGTGGACTTTCGACTCACTCGCCATCATGCGGGCCATCTGGTGGATGAAGCGCACCTGCGCCGCCGGTCTCGCGATGGATTTCGACCGTCTTGTCGGCTATCCTTTCGGCGTGGACCTGGGCCGGGCTGCGGTGTCGCAGCCGTTATCGTCGTACCCGACGCTGCTGCTCGCGCTGTGGAAGGGCGAGTTCTTCTCCTATAACTTCTACGTGATGGCGAGTTACGTCCTCTCCGCCGTCAGTATGTTCTGCCTTGCTTACTATGTCACGAGGGACAGGGCGGCTGGCTTCTTCGCGGGTCTCATCTATTCGTTCGCGCCGAACCGCGCGCTGCAGTCCTTCTCGCACATGGGCCTGGCCGGGACCCAGTGGATGCCCCTGTACGTGCTTGCGCTCTTACTGCTCTACAGGGAGCGGTCGTACCGGAGCGCTGTGCTGTGCGGCTTGACGTTTTCCCTGGTTACGCTTTCCATCTACTATCATGGCTACTTCATGCTGCTCTTCACCGTGGGCTTCGTGGTGTTCCTGCTCATCCGCCAGTGGAGGCGGCCCGTCCCCGGCTCCGGGACGGCAGGGACGCCTGCGGGTGCGCCTGCCCGCAGCGGCTTCAAGCTTGCAGCGCTTGCCTGCACGATCGTGGCTGCTGCCGTGCTTCCGTTCACCTACAGGGTGGTGATGACTACCCTGGCTCCTTCCCGGTCGCAGGAGGCGGCCTCCCTGCAGTACATACGCCCCGCCGGGGACTTCGAAAGGTATGCGGCGAGGGTCACCGATTACATAGCTCCTTCGGAGTACCATCCAGTCTGGGGGAAGGTCGATTTCTGGTTCATCAAGCCTTACGATAAGCCCTCGCGGCACTGGTCGGAAAGGACGCTCTACCTGGGAGTGGTCCCGCTGGGCCTTGCTGTTTACGGTGTGGTCGCCTGGAGAAGGCGTAAGCGCAGGCGGACGGGCAGCGGGGCAGGGGACAGCAGGGAGGGCGAGGACTTCGTCGTCCCGTTCCTTGTCTTCTCCGCATTTCTCGCCTTCGTGTTCTCTCTCGGCCCGTCAGTGAAGGTGATGGGGGCGCACATCCCGCTGCCCGGAGCGCTTCTCTACAGGGTGGCGCCGATGTTCAGGGCCCTGGCGAGACTGGGAGCGGTGGTGATGCTCTGCGTCTCGGTGCTGGCCGGGCTCGGCGTGAGGGGGCTCTTGGGCAGGTTGCGCTCGGCGGCCGGGAAGACCGCCGTGATCCTCTGCTTGGCGGCTGTCATCATCTTCGAGTTCACCGTCATACCCCCGTTCAGGAACGCGGACTACAGTTCTGTGCCGCCGGAGTATGAGTGGCTGGCCTTGCAGCCGGATGGGACGGTCATCGCCGAGTACCCGTGGGTGAGTTATACCGACCAACTTCACATGGACACCTACCTGTTCTGGCAGAGGGTACACGGGAAGCCGATGGTGAACGGGGCTCCGGAGTGGAGCATCAGCAGCAGGTTTCGCAGGAGGGCGGAGGACATCGAGGAAGCCGGGGCGGCGGCACTGCTCGACTACCTCGGTGCCACCCATGTCTTCCTTCACAAGGACGCGTGCCGGCCGGGTACGCTCGAGAAGGTGACCAGGAACCCCGGTTTGCACCTGGTGAAGGAATTCCCGGGCTCGGCCGTCTTCGAAGTCGCAGCACAGAAGCCGGACCTGGTGCAATTCCTGTGGAAGGGCTTTTCGAGGGGCGAGCGCTGGAGTGACGGGCGGTCCTGGCGGTGGGCGGGGGACGGCGCGCTTGTGTGGGTGGGAAACAGTGGCGCGGAGCAGGCTCCGGTGGATGTCTCCTTCAGCGTGCTCTCCTTTGCGAGGGAGAGGACGCTGGAAGTGTACCTTGACGATGAGCTCATCAGGAGCATACTGGTCGGAGCCCCGGGCGACCCGTCGCAGGCCCCCGGTGTGAGGATCCCGGGCTTGCTGCTGGAGCCGGGTCAGAACATCCTGAGGTTGTCTTCTCCGCAGGGGGAGGACAGGATAGACGACGTCCTTGATAACGGGGACATGAGAGTGGTCGCGTTCGCGTTCAGTGATATTGTTATCGAGCCTGCGGCCGGTATCCGGGAAGGCGGAGAGCAACAGTGAGAAGTCCGACGACAGAGAAGCCGTCAGGAGGGATGTGGGTGCGGGCATCCTCGGGAGGTGACCGCCTGGTACGGCACGGGAGTATTCTGCTCGCGGCCACTGTGCTGACGGGGATAGCCAATTTTGCGTTTCACCTGTACATGAGGCCGGTGCTGGGACCGGAGCGGTACGGGGACGTGTACACTCTCCTGTCGATCGTGATGATCGTCGCCATTCCCGTGGGTACGATCCAGGCTGTCCTGACGAAGTACATCGCGACGTTCAGTGCGCAGGATGAGGCGGGCAGAATATCCTTTGTACTGTTCCACATACTGAGGAGGACCCTGGTCTGCGGGGCCGTGGCCGCAGGCGTGTTCTTCGTGGCCCGCGGCCACATTGCTGCTTTCTATCACATATCTCCGAGCACCCCGGTCGTCATCCTCGGCGTGTTGCTGGCGGTGACGTTCATCACTCCCGTCGGCATCGGTGTCCTGCAGGGCCTGCAGAGGTTCGCGTTCCTGGGATCGATGTTCATTATCGGGGCGGTGCTGCGGCTCGGACTTGCCATCCTGCTGGTGCGGTCCGGGTACGGTGTCAGCGGGGCGCTCGCGGGCTCACTGCTGGGCGGGGCCATGATGCTTTTCATCATGACCTTGCCCCTGGTCCTGTCGGTCAGGAGGCAGGCTGCGGTGCAGCCTATCGCCATGAGGCCGCTCTACAAGTACTCGGGCCCGACACTGGCGGCGCTCGGTGCTTTTGCCGCCCTGGCCTACATGGATGTCAACCTGGTGAAACACTTCTTCCAGGATGCGGTGCAGGCGGGGCATTACGCGACCGCGGCGATGATAGGAAAGTCTTTCCTGTTTCCCCCGATGGCCTTCACGGGCGCGATGTACCCGAAGGTCGCACATCTCCTCGCACATGGTAAAGACCCCTGGCACCTGCTGAGAAAGACCCTTCTTCTGAACAGCAGCATGCTTCTCCTGGGAATACTGATATGCTTTTTCTTTCCCGGTCTCATCATGACTGTCATCACGAGGAACAGGGGAGTGGACGAGGCGGCCGTGGTCACCGTGCCCCTGCTGAGGGTCGTGGGCATTGCGATGTTCCCGGTCGCTCTCAGCTACACGCTCATCTACTATAACCTCGCCTGCCATGCGAAGAAGTTTGTGTACATCCTGGTGGCGGGGGCCGCGCTCCAGCTTGCGCTGACATGGCTGTTTCACTCCACGCTGCTGCAGGTCGTCCTGGTAATGGGGACGTGCGGGGCTGCTGTCCTGGCCGCTCTGCTTGTCTACTCCTGGAGGACAAGGAAACGTACTGCATTATGAAGTTGTAGCCAAGAGAGACACTCGTTTATCCCGTTTCCTCCTCCCACTTCTTCTTCTTTGTGTCGTATTCCGAGCGCGGGGGCCCGACCCTTGCGGGGGAGCCGTAT
>SDBT01013560.1_pt1 | contig 13056 bp, 16 predicted proteins | sample 2277101 | NCBI WGS metagenome assembly SDBT01 (sample SAMN10404973, study PRJNA504765) | marine sediment metagenome | isolation source: marine sediment core GS10_PC15, 103 cmbsf | place: Arctic Ocean: Southern Knipovich Ridge | collected 2010 | reverse complement strand
GGACTTCTCGGATTTCGGGGGGAAGGGATACTCTCATGTTCAATCCTTCCAAAGTTTGCATTATCAGAATTGAAATGTTAAAAGTAAATCGTCTTTGTTTCGCTGGCTGGACAAAGATCCTTTCAAAATCCCCTTTTGCTTATTCAGCCAGCTTTTTTATTCCTAGTGAGAATTTTCGCTCTCCTCCTCCGTCTATGTAATGAGGCAGATGGCGATTGACGCTCTACACGCAAATCATAGGGAGGCCGGGCAACTGGTCTCCTATCGCCTCAAGTTCTCTTTGGCTCTCTAAATTCAATGTGTCCATCCTCATATGCTACGATTGTTGGTCTTGGCAGTAATTCAATAAGTTTGTTAGCATCATCAAAAATTATTTTTGTCTCTTTATATTTTGTTGGATTCATCATACTAATAATATCCTCTTCGCTGACATCCGCTTTAAAGGTTATCTCTCGCAATATATTAGGAATCCCTCCATGTTGAATAGTATGTCTTAAATCTACCGTTTTTTTCATGGCTGTTATCATCTTGAGAAATTCATCCTGCTGGACTGTTATCTCATTTGATGCGATTTTTTCCTCTAAATACTTAATCAAGGTTTCAATTGCAGGAGCAAAACCATAAGACTTTATTTCTTTTTTACATTTTTCAAAACGATGAAGCTCATTTATTGCTTTATTGCAAATCAGCTCTGAATAAAACCTCAACCAAGCTGCAAAATTTGGACAATGCAAATAAGCTATCCAATCGTTTTTCTTGTTCGGAGTTGTTTCAGCATCTAATTTCTTTGCAAAATAATCTATAAATTCCCATAAATGACCTACATTACCTATCCCCCCCATATAATCTGAATCCAACGGTTTTTCTTTTTTCATTATACTTCCCGATCAATAAAACCTGTGAATTTCACTCATCAAAACTTTCAACCCCCACCTCACCCCCATATTTCAAAGGCGAAACGAATCGACAGAATCCAATCTGAAGAGAACGGTCCCTCCTTATAGCCTGAGACTTCAGATCTAGAAACAGTTCTGGAATCTTCTCCCCACAAAAACCCAGCATTAGTTTCACCCGTTTTCTGGTATTGATCTGGATTCCTTTCGGACCTTCTCGTGCAAATTTTACAGCCATCTTGTTTTCTTCCAGCCAGTTTCGATGCTCCATCCCTTGGAAAAACAAATTTTCAAGCTCGGGCTGATTTGCATCCGGCCCCTTGATTTCGAATACGATAAGCGAATTGTCATCCCGATCATAACCCAATATATCCATCCTTTCGGTTTTCTCCGCACTGGCTACAGTTGGGACTTCATAAGAGAGCAAGCCCACATGAATGTTCTTTCCAGAACTTAATGGAAGCAGAAGTCCTTTTTTGGTATGCATCCTCTTGCACAGAGAGTTTTGGAAATAATACTCATTGATCTGGTTTGGCGGTGCTGTTGTTATATGGCCCGCTTTCCGTTTTTCCCAATTAATTAGATCTCCACTCAATACAATGACATGAGGCACAAGAGATTTTAAAAAACCGAATTTTCTTAAGAACACATCATTAAAACGTTCCCCCACAATATAAATACAGGGCATCGGGCGGGAATAATACAGCCTCAATTCTCTGTGCAGAACCATCATCGGATAGAGGATTTTTCCGGAGGAAGGGAGTTCCGACATTTCTTGTTGTTAAGTCCTCCCTTTTTCCGGGGAATGTAACAACCAAACCCTCCCAACTTCGATATCCCCGACATTCAAAAAAATTAATATTGAGTCGAAATCCAATTTTTCTGAGAATCTCAACAGGTAATTTCTCGACCACCATACCTTTTGATTTCATGAACTCTAAGAGATTGTTTACAGATTTATTGTCTAGAGTACCTTTACTGAGGTCTCGAGCATAATTCTCTTTTTCTGACATTTTTATATCCTAGCTCCTTTAAATATTAAATTTGCTTTTCAATCCCTATCTTTGATGTTCTCTGCAAATTCATTAGTTGCTTTTAAAATGACTTCAAGGTCTTCAGCTGAAATTGAATTGTGTTTTAAGTATTTCTTGTTTGATCCTAATAAATCTAAAGCAACGGGTACAGAGTTGAGATCACTTAAATATTTTTGGTATTGTATGTCAACAGTTCCAATGCGATCAATATCGACTTCTCTAATCAGCGAAACTGCCCATTCCGGATATGCCTCCAATATTGTCTCTAACTTCCCTTTGACTTCAACTCTATAACTAAATCCGGAAACACCCCAGTATACAATTGTTCTCTTCTGTGTCTTCCAGGACTCAAGCCAATGTTCATATATGGAGGTAAGATCATCTATAACTTTTTGCATGAATATTTGTTGTGTGATTCTACTTTTTGGTTTTTTCTTACCTGCTTTTACATCAATCTTTGGTTTTTCTTTTTGATATTCAACTTGAACCACTCCCCTAATTTCTTCTACTGTTCTACCCACAATATCTGGAATTACAATTAATGGCCATTCTTTATTCTCATCTAATTTATGAAGCTGAAGTTCTATTAATCCTATTGTAAAATTTAATCCAGGAGCTCCGTGGATTGCTTCAGAAAGCAAAGCTACATTAGGTGATATTTTATCTCCCACAATAAGAAGTAAAAACTCACCTTTTTCCATGTTTTTTATAAGACGGTCCTGAAAGTCGGAAAAATCTAGGCCAGCGTTCTCAGCATGAATTTTTGTAGCCTGTTCAACATTTCTCTTCTCGCTTTTTCCTAAGGATCTGGAAGATTTAAGAACTGCATCACTCAGCTCATCATATGTCCATTTTGAAACTTCCTTAGCATAATCTATTAGTTGCGCAACCACAGTACGGTGCTTTTCAGGATTCTTCCAAAGCTTTGTCTCAACAAGTGTTAGTTTGCCATAGGGACTCACAAACAAAATATCGATATTTCCTCTTGGAGTAATGACCTCTCTTCCTAACGGTATTAAAGGATAGAAACTCTCATCAAATTCATTTACAGGCAAAACTATATGGTTTTTAAAAATTACATCCTGTAGCCATTCCTCTGTTTTTTCGTCATTCGGCTTTGATTCAATTCTTTCAAGTAATTCTACTTTGCTATTAAGATTGTTAATAACAACCGGTGTACATTTCATAGAATGACTCCCTTACATAAATTCTATTATATTCCCACTTTGCGGTAGCGGTACTAGGATATAAATTCATTGGGAAAGTGTCAATCAATTATGTGATATATAGGAAGAGAACCTAGCCAGCGAGCAGCACCAGATATACGATTCTTGGCTGAAAAAGGTATCTATGAGGGCTATTTAGCTGGAAACGAAGGAGAGGTAAGGGTAGGAATAGGAGATGCATGTAACGGTAAGAAAACTGTATTATATAAGCGCTATTACTTCAACCCAGCCAGCCTCTTCTTCGCATCTTCGACTTCAGGGTGGCCAGGATCGGCGTCTTTTCAGAGGGAGAGAAATTTCTCGTTGTGCCCTACATATGGCTGTCGGATGAGGGTCATCTCTTTTATCGAAGATCCTCAGGTCATCGATAAGATCATCTGCCATCTCAAGCTCAACTTCCAGGCTGAGAGTCCTCCTCCATACCATGCGGCCCATAAGGAACTACTAATAGCAACTGAGGAGAGTGGGGAATATTTCTGAGAGGCTCTGAAGCTGTCTTATGCTGATTTGAGGGCGGAGTCTATTTCAAACATAAGGGTATGAAGGTTTGGTGTGAATTGTGTTGCTTTTTGAGATGTTGACAGTGTGGTTGGGGGTATGATAATCCTATTTCAGGATGTCAGTGGGTGGAAATGGGGGAATTGTGAAAGACTGGATGCAAGGCCAAAAACAAAACTCTTATAAATTTGCTTTCAGGGAAAACAGGATATGAAGAATCAATATGTTGGCGATATAAATGATTATCACAAATATGGATTGATTAGGATTCTCACAGAAAATCCTACAGTACCGACAACCGTGTGTTGGATGTTGACTCTTGACGATAACAAAACAGATGGAGGAAAAATAGATTATTTGCTGAAACCGAATAAATGGAGGAAGTACGATCCTGAACTTTTTGATATTTTGCGCGATAGGGTTATTATGCAAGAACAACGTTCTGTTCAAATAATTGAAAACTCTGGGATACTTCCCGCCTGCGGTTTTTTTTCCCAATATATCAAAAGCGATAAACAGATTGAAAGGGAAGCTTATTTCCGGGAATTTGATTTTTATCTGGAAAATAGTGAGAAAGCCGGCCGGGAATCGAAACTCGTGTTTTTCGATCCGGATAACGGAATCGAATCACCGAAAGCAAAACCGAACAAGAAAATATATATCTACTGGGAAGAAATAGCCGAGTATTACAATAGAGATAAATCGCTCCTGATATATCAACATTTTCCTTTTGTTAATCACGAGCAATTCGTTGATGATGTTGTGAAAAAACTGAAGGTGATGACAAGTGCAAAGAAAGTATATTCATTTGTAACGAAGCATGTTGTTTTCTTTCTCGTTCCATTCGGAGATCATGATAAGAAATTTGAATTTGCAAGAAAAGCTGATGAAATCGCGAATGTGTGGAATGAGAAAATCACATCTGGCATTCACTGACAGGAAGTGTATTTCAGTTATGTAATCGGTTCAATATTACAATAATATGAAATAACGGGCAGAGAGGTATTGAGTGTATGTGGTCAAATGATTTGGACACACCTTTAAGCAACGATTTTGCTTTTTTCATATTACTCCTAATTAAGATTTACCATCAAGTTGTTAAAAAAAACACTCTCAACTATAGAAAAATAATACTATTCTTGCTCACTGAAGTGCCTCTATAGAGGATTTTCCGTAGAAACTCATGCCACCCCTACCTAGACCCTTAGGAACGAATCTATTTTTGTAGAAGTACCGTATAGGTATCATTTATTTGCAAACACTGAATTGGAATGGATGGGAGTCGCCCCAATTATTTTTGACAACAAATACTCGCTGTGATAGAAAAACTCCGGAAGCAAAGGAAAGAGATCAGATTATAAGTTTGATTTTTGTGATAGCTGATATGCAGAGGGGCCGATCCGCCACCGATGGGTAGACCGAAGGGATAGAGGAAAGAAAGCGAGAAGGAAAAAGAAGAGAAAAATAAATACGAGTATGAGCATTGCAGTAGATTTTTTCCCACATGTTTTGCATGAAACATCATCTAAAGATAAATATAATAGAGATACTGTTTATGAAATTATAGGTGGATTTGGCAAAGAATCCTCTAAACTATCAGGTCGAGGCATTCTGATATTTTTTGGAATGCGGAGTAGTCGACATCAAATCGGGCTTGGAGCTTGGGGTGTTCTCGCAATAAAAAATACTCCAGGCTATTCACATATTTTAGAGAGATATAATTATGATCTTAGTCTGATACCAAACATATCAAATTTTGAATTCATCCTCTATTTATCAGAGGATATAAGGGAAAATGATAATAAATTATTTAAAACTTTTACAATTGCTCATGAACTCCAACATATTATTCAATATATTGAATCAATGGATTTATATGCAATACATCTGCTCATACGAAGATACTTCGCTTTGAACAATGGATTAGATAATCAAAAATATAGAGATCTCCCATTCGAAATCGATTCTCGAAGAAAAGCTAAAATTATTTGCTATGAAATCTTTGAAGAACAAGAATGTAATTCATTTATAGAAACTGAAATAAAAAGAGGAGATGATATTGGAGATGAGAATTATAAATCATATTGGGAGGATATAAAAACTTTGGATCTCGATTTTGATTATAAAATAGAAACTGAATTACTTTGGAATGAACACGAGAATGCTATAGCAGAAAAAATAGATAGAATAAGAAGTAAAAAAGATCATTTTGTGAGTGAAAAAGAGAAGGATCTTTTAGAGGCGTATAATTTGTTTAAATCAGATGAAGATCCAAACCCTCATTCTGCAAAGTGAGAATTTTAATGGTCAATGAGGAAGAATGAGGCGCTGCGGGCCCGGCAGCCCGGGCCCGATTCTGCGTGCAAAGCCTTACGGCAACGCGCCTCATGGATATAGACGCATGAAAGACGAGAATATTCTCACTTGCTCGTACTGTGAGAGCGAAAATATTAGAGAGGTATCTTCTGTGATACACGAGCCGTATCCCGACAAGGAGCTCCCGGTCTATAAATGCAAGGATTGTGGGAGGGTGTTTCATGAGGGGGAGATGGAGAAAGGAATATAAAAGAGGAGGAAGGAAATGAATGAAGATAGGAAGGCCCAGGAATTTAATAAAGATTTGAAGGAAGGGCTGGAAGCTAAGGGTTACATGGTATATGAAGAAAAAAATATATATGAACGTTATAAGAGCAAGCCAGATATGATTGCCATAAAAGGCAATGCCGCACTTATCATAGAAACAAAAAGTGAGAAAGAGTCGAAAGACAGGGGTTGTCTCACATATCATGATCCAGATAGTTACGATCACCATAATCAGTCTAAAAATTGGCGGAAATATTGTAGAGATTTAGTCCATGGCGATGTTGCGATTTGGATGGTCCATATTATCACATAGAGGCAGTCAATCGCTAAGCGTCCCGCATCATTGCGGAGGGCTTGAATTATCTAGGTTTCACGCCCTCCCTTGCCTCATTGTTCATTCTAGCAATCATTCTATATCTGGCTCAAATAATACTGTTATGATATAATTTTTACAAGAAGCTGAAGGAGGTTAAGATGCTCATTAATGAAAAATTAGTCGTATCCATTTTAGAGCAACTCGAGGCTAAATATCCGCAGCCTGTTGAGGACGAGGAATATATACTTCAAGACCACAAAAATCGTGAAGAAATTCTAGACCATCTTCACCTTTGTTATAAAAAGGAGTGGATAGAATCACAAGCCCTAAAACAAGTAGACCAAAGCGACTTGCCAGTTGGATATTACAAAATCAGCATAACTGAATTTGGGAAAACATATTTGAACTCACTTTAGAAAACACTGCCCGTCTCCATCTGCCTATATTTTCAAAAAGTTTATTCTGCTATAATGTCCCCATCAAAAAAGGGAGGTTTAATCATGTTTCCAAATCAATATTTAGTAAAAGCAATTTTAGAAAAATTATTAGAAAAATACCCAAAACATTACGATTACGATAGGGACTTGTTTAATGAGCTTTCTGCTGACTATGACAACCAGGATGAAATCAAAAAACATCTTGCATATTTAGAAGAAGAAATAAAGATTACTTTCAAAGAAGTAGAAGCTAAGGATAGTCATTCATATTGGAATATCAAGATAACAAGTCAAGGGATTCAATTCCTAAATAATCTTTAGGAAAATCTATTATTCAGAATAAAGGCACTTTCCATCTTCACATATTACAATTGTTTTCAGTTGACATTCACCATCCCAATGATGAACGCAGGAAGGTTTCCCACAGACATGAAACACTGTTTTTTTACCTCATCAAAAAAACATTGTGCCAATTTTTTCATTTCTTCTTTATGCATAATATTTTTCCTTATATTTCAATTTCCCCAAATCCAACTATCCTCAGATTAGAATGTGTTTAATCAATCTTTTTGATTCTCCAGGAGATTTTATCTCTACCTTGGTCATAATTCTTACTTTAATAGTCCTAGTTTTTTATACAATAGCTACATTTGGATTAAGAAAAACTGCCATTAAACAAACTGAATTGAGCTTAAGGCCATTTATTGTTATTGATGTTTTCAAGGATTCTGCTGGACTTTCTCAGAGGTTGGTTTATAAAAATATTGGTCATGGCCCAGCAATTGATATCCAAACTGAGCCATTCGATAAAGAAACATATTTTCTTAATTTTAATTCATATGGCTTAATTGAAATTGGAGAAACAAAAAACTTAAATCCCCGAGGAAAAGGCAAAGACACTTTATCAAATGGATTAATTCAATACGTCCATATACCTGGATTCACACCAAAAGATTTAGCTGGGAGAGATTCAAGTCTAGATTTGATATTAACCATTCATTATAGAAACATTGAAAAGGTTGCCTACAAAACTAAAGTTAAAATAAATCGAGAGGGGATATTTATACAAGAAACAAGAAAAGCATAAAAACCTAAAAACCCTCTCCTGTCCTGGATTTATCAAAGACATAATCACCTTATTGTTTTCAATCTTATGTCTTTGGAAATGCTTCACGATAATCGAAACCAATAAGCAATAAATTGAAAGTGTCCCTATTTATTGTTTCGAATAAAGTGCAACTTGTTCGCAATCCAGAGTCTTAGAAACTCAATATCATACTCCACCTTTTCGGCAATAAACCCATCCCCACGTCACAGATACGTCACATATTTTGCCTAAACTTGCCTAATTATGGATTCAGTTGGGGTTTTTGACTATTTCTTTCCTGTCCTACATTTCTTCTCGCATTAGATTGTTACAAATAATTTGTAGCCTAAGAAATGCCTTCATATGTACGAATTTCCCTGAAACGCCACACTTGTTATATAACCTGGATAGTGATAAAGTTTTAATGTATTATAAAGACGAAGAGAATGGGATTTCTCAGGTTTAAAGACGTTTTCTGCCTTTTTTTATTTGAAATATAGCTCGTACTTAAGTAATGAATACTCATCAATCAAATGGACTTGTTTGCAGAGTTGCTGTATGTCGGTCACCCTGATTTCGAAAACTTGGAGAAAGAATAATATGAGCACATATTGGCAAATTGGAGCGGGGTCTTGGGGACGGGATTACTCTGCACTATTCTTAAAATTCGGGATGGCGTTTGTGGGTGGTCCTGAACAAATTGCCACTATGGGAAAGGTAGAAAAAGACGATATTGTTGTATTGAAAAAGGGAACGCAAAAAATATTAGCAGCCGGAAAAGTTGTTCAGAAGGACGGCAAATATAGGGGAGATGCAGATAAAGAGTGGTTGAGAGATTTTGACAGATGGGACTTACAAGCCTATTGCTACGTAGATTGGAAGCAACCAAGTAAACCGGTTGCGATAAAGGGTCTTACGAGGGCAACAATACAAAAATTACATCAACAAAAGCATAAAGATATTGCTCATGATATATTGAATACAGGCTTTAATGTAACTGTCGTTTCAGAACCAGAAAATACAAAAAATATTGATGATTTAGAGATATTGAAATTTCTTGTAAAACAAGGTTTAAGACCATCATCCGCAGACGACTTGACAAATACAGTTTCCAGAATCAGATTGCTGGCGGATTATTATTATCACCATTGTGATTGGAAAGACATCCGAGAACATGAAACCAGAACATTTCTTGTAGTTCCTTTACTTCTGGCTCTTGGATGGTCTGAACAACAAATTAAAATAGAGTTGCCTTGTAGTGGGGGGAAAATTGACATCGCTTGTTTCAGCAAAAGCTATAGCTCTAAAAGAAAATATGATAAATGTGTTGTGATAATTGAGACAAAAGGATTTTCTTCAGGGCTTGATTATGTACAAAAACAAGCAAAGGCATATTCAAAAGATTTTCCAAATTGTAAAGTAGTTATCGTGACAAATGGCTACTGTTATAAGAGTTACTTGAGGGATGATACTGGACAGTTTCAAACAAAACCTTCGGCATATATTAATCTGCTAAAGCCGAAAGAAAGATATCCAATTGACCCAGAGAATGTTGGTGGAGCTCTTGATGCAATAAAATGGCTTTTGCCAAACAATCTTATATAAATTCAAAGTGAGTCTTCGACTGAAAATTGCTGAAACTATAGTATTAAAATTGAATCAACGAAAAAGACAAAACAGCAAAAACTCTCCTCCACACCAGGGGAAAACAGGATGGCGGGAAGGTGTGGGAGTTGAACCCACCCGGGACTTCTTACGGCCCCATACTGGTTTTGAAGGGGTTCAAGTTCGCTTTCAATCACTCTATCATTACGCAATATATTGAAATCTGCAATCACATAATCAATTTCAACTAAAAAATTATTCATCAATTGAACCTATAAAATTATTATTTTTTGAAAGTATCTCGGGCCATTGCTTAAAATCTTCCTTTTTTATGTTTAAAACTGTAGATAGTTGTGCTCCAGCATGCTCTAAGGTTTTAATTTTTTTTGCAAAATAATCATAAGCAAGAACTCCAGAGGTATTCCACCATACCATCTAATAACAGCTCCATCTTGCCAAGGAATGAAGTCCATAACCCCTATTTGGTTCTTATTTGAATCATTTACTTTCATCGAAATTGGGGATGGAGGATTTTTGTATAATTCAAGAGGGACAGGCCTTAATTCTCGTTTGGTATTATATTGATATCCAGTAACAGTCATAGCTGTCCTTGGCGTTCCTTCTAAAATTACATCGAAGGGAGGTGTGCTTGGTCTTCGAGGATAGAAAGTCAGATGAGATAACAAATTACAAAAAAATCGGTTTAATGAAAATTCTTTATCCATCTGAATCATCAGATTTATATAACAAGGTGGAAGAAGAAAATCTTCGTCGCATAAAGGAGCAAGCATTCCTGAAATTTCCATTTCTCCTGGAAAAGAAACACCGTAATTAATAACTCCTTTATCTAGTATCGTAATCATATCTGGCCAAAATTTCGATTCATAGCTTTTATTTAAGTTTTTGACATGTTCAGCTAATGTTTCAATTTTAGTGTCTGAATCAAATCCAAAGATAATTCCATAAGTTCCAAGAGTTGTTAAATTACTTCCTGTAGGTCTCTGGTCCATTTGAGAAAGAGGACTTTTTTTCAATCCCTTGCATGAGGCAATTTTTGTATAAGCATCTTCTATTTCAGTTTTGTTCAGACATGACTTCACTTCAATTACAGCTACAACTGTATCAAAAGGAATAATCTGTGTTTTTGTTGAATAACGATAAACAGGACTTGACAAGGCATCATAAATAATAACATCAATTTGTCTACTTATATTGTTTTCATTATCAATTATAATTCCTGAACAGGAACGGAATCTTTGAGGAAGATGTGTATTTAAAAATTCCTTTAGGATATTCTCAACCTCCTCACCTTTATCTCCTGAATGTGGATTAGATTTTCGGATGAATTCAAATTCATCATGCAACAATTTCGCTGCATCAGAAAGCAAACCTGGAATCGTTATGTTGCTCATTTCCTACTCCTTATTTCAGAAAGTTCTAACATATTGCCCGAATCGAGATTAGAGGGGTAGGTCATTGGTCGTCTTTCAAATACTCAAACCTCTGATTTCTTCCTCTATCAGCTTATCCATGAGTTTATTTATTTCTTCACTACTAATTATGTCAGACTTTATGGAAATTTTACTTTGCAATTGTTTATTTTGTTCTGTTTTTTTTGAAGAAATAAAAAATTCTCTTGAGCAACTTGCAATCATCTCTTTTATTGCTTGCATCGATTCCAGTGAGACGTCGAGTGACTTTTTCCCAACAAGAATTCGGTCGGACGAAATGGGAAGATAGAGACACTTAACGTTGTCATTTTTTTCCCAGAAAGTCTTAAAAAGACGTGGAGATTCAACACCTAATATTAGACCATTATCTCCTAATATCAAATCATCACTATCAAAAATAATCAACTCATAAGTCATCTGACTATAATTATTTACTCCAATTTCAGGACTGATTGATTTTTTCAGTGATTCTAAATGCCCATATTTTGTCCAATCAGAAATTAAACTTGGTAATTTTTCTTTTATTTTTTTTAGTATCAAGCTTACTTGAGGTCTAAGTGCTTTTATTATTAAAGGATATGAATTTTGAATCTTATTTATAAGCATTTTTTCTAGTTCTTTTGGCTTACCTAGTTCAATTAATTCTCTTTGCACGATATTACTAATGAATGAGGAATCTGATATGAATTTTTTAATGGTTCTCTCTATTAGTTCTTTATCATTAAAAAAATCTATAGCCCTTCGCAGAACTATATCTCCAGATTCAAGAAGAGAATTTCTAAGATGACGAGTTCTAACTTCAATATGAGCAAGAAGTTGGGGTAACCTGTCATCTCTTATGGAAGCTGTAGAATTAATATTTCTTAATTCTTGAATTATTTTACTGTAACTCTGCTCTGCTTTAGTAATTAAAGTATCGACAACATCATCATTTCCGGATGAATAAAATTCCTTTTCAACAGCAATATTTTTTATATTAGTCTCATAGGGGATTCCTTCTTGTGGAAAAACCCAGGAATAGATTTCTTTCTCCTCTGTTTTACTCTGAAATCCTTTTAGAAGAAATCTAGGGATTACATGTTGTCGTTTTCCTGACATGATTCATATAGTAATATTTCTTGAGATTTCTCTTATAAACCCGGATACGCATCAACCCTTTTCATGAATTTTATACTCATTTGAATATCAGATGCAAGCCTTCTTTTTGATTGGAGCAGACTTCCCCCCATGTCACAAATATGTCACAGATTGTGCTTAAAATCGCCTAATTATGGCTAATGGAGCTTAAAGAAAAACAAGCGGCATACCCCATAAAAAGAGAGTGACCCGTGAAGGACTCGAACCTTCAACCTACAGATTAAGAGTCTGTTGCTCTAGTTACAGACTCTCCCCATGTCACTGTGGTGTCACAGATTTGACTGAATTACGCTGAAACTATGGTATTAGGATTGAAAGAACAACTTAATGACTCCCTACAAATGTAACAAATAATATCTAACTCTTTACTAACCCAAAGCCCACCACTTTTTCTGTTACATCCACCAGGGGTAATCCGGTCTCGAATCTGCCAGTTTGAGTGAGTCACGGACTTCTCAGGTTTCGAGGGGAAAGGATATTATTATGCTCAGTCCTACAGGAGTTTGCATTTTCAGAATTGTCATGTTAGAAGTAGATTGTCTTTGTTTGGCTGGCTGGACAAAGATCCTTCCATAACCCCCTTTTGCTAACTCAGCCAGCTTTCTTAATTTCCTGTAGAAATCCTTGGCAGAACACTCCATGGACAAATCGACTGGGGATGGCTCTGAAAGAATCCTACTCTTTTGTTTTTACTTTAGTGCAGTTCTTACAATTTAATAAATATCCATAATTGTATTTTTTCTCATTCTTTGGGAGTGGGTTTTTCAACATCATTTTGCTTATTTACTA
>SDBT01013559.1_pt1 | contig 13057 bp, 9 predicted proteins | sample 2277101 | NCBI WGS metagenome assembly SDBT01 (sample SAMN10404973, study PRJNA504765) | marine sediment metagenome | isolation source: marine sediment core GS10_PC15, 103 cmbsf | place: Arctic Ocean: Southern Knipovich Ridge | collected 2010 | reverse complement strand
ACCCCATAAGATTGAGAAAAGGGAATAGGCAATTTTGCAAAAAACTGAATTCATTAACTTAGGTACGAAATTTAAGGATTTCATTATAATTGAAGCTGAAAATCGTTTCAAAGATGTAGAATTTCTAGATACTTGGGAATTTGTTCATGAACATCTTGCGAGTGCTAGTCTTGCTACGTTGATGAAGTTCGGATATTACATCTATTGTGAATCAACAGTCGTTGTAGAAGGATTTGATCGACACGAAAATAAACGTACGAGAAGATCAAAACGAGGAATAAGGGATATTATTGCAGTTACAGGTCCGAGAAACGCGATTATTGTTGAGGTCGAATCATGGAAGGAAAAAGAAAAGAGGGATCTTGATAGTCTTTTAAGCGGGATTATAGAAACACGCGAAGTTCCAGAATTAAAATTAGATCTTAGTCTAATATTAATCTACGTTTGGCGGTCTGAATCTGAAAGTAGAAGAATACAAAGGTATACCGACCAAAAACTCCTTCAATTATCTAAAGCGACTTATCAGAGTGGATATCTACAAATCCAAATGCAGGCAATACCTTCTCACTTCTACAGTTTTATTTTAGACAAGTTTAAGCGTCTAACATTAATAAGACACGTAGCTTTCTGGGAGGGTACATCTTTGCAACTATAAAGCTTAGAGATCTACAGGCATTCTTTATGTAGAGGATGATTCAAAATATGATTTGGAGATATGGAGTTTTCAATGAATAGTCGAACGATTTTGTCAGTACCTACCTTAAAAAAGGAAACAATGAAAGTACCACATAATATTGATTATCCTAATCTGACAGAGGACTTACTGACCTGGACACTTGGAGCGAAAAGTAATAACCTTCCTTCAATAATTCTTAATAATTCAAATCAGTTCATATGTTACCGGAATTATGCTGGACGAATTGGATTATTGAATAAAACATCCCAAGGAGAAATTGTACCCTCCAAAATACTTTTACAAATTAAAGAATACCTAAGAAAAAATCCTCAAAAGTTTCCCTCCTTATTATTGAATTTATTCTTGTCTGAGATACCCCAATTTCTTATAATTAATCTTTTTCTAAGTCTTCAAAGAGCTGAATTGATTGTGCACAATAATGATTACATCTTTCAGCTTCAATCCAACAACAAGATATTATCTATTAAACCATCATTAATCATAAATAATGGTCTTGAATTACTAAATATTCGTAAACATCAAAATCATACTATTGACTACATCCGGTACTTGATACATTGGTCAGAACGATTGGGTCTTGTTAGACATAATGACAGCAATGTGGAACCATCTGGCAATCTAACTGCAATATTACGAGAAACACAAAAACAATTGTTCAATCAAAATGGTTTGAATACAATCAATCGATTGGAGCAGCTGAAGAGAGATTTACTACGGATGGTGGTGATTCTGAAAAATACGAACATTTGAGGGTAAACATGATGAGAGTCCATATTAAAGCGTTACCACGGGATCCTCTTTTTGACGAAATCCTTAGTACTATCTGTTATTACTCCAATCACATTTTGGAGGATCAATCAATAGATAAGACTGAATTCGGGTCAAGGGACTCTTTGAAGGCATGTCTCACATCTGTCCATAAGATTAACGATGCTCTCGTCGGATTCAAAGCTGGTTTGGGTCTACTTGAGAGAGATGGAAGTAATTTCAGATGGACCAAACGTGCAAAATCACTCCTGGGATATACTGATGATCCCTATGAAGCACATGCTTTCCTTCTTGGACTTAGTATAATCATGCATCCGCGAGTGAAAGCCTTCTTTGATATGCTGCTTGATGGAGCAAAAGTAATCTTTGATTCCACTTTGGGAAGGAAAGATTTTCCCTTTCTTGGAGGATCGCAATTTGAAAATAGCAACATCGAATGGTTCGGAGAATTATTGCCAACGGTGAAAGCAATAAAAGACAAAATTCGAAATGAACCATCAAGAGATGTAATTGAAACACTGATATCAGCTGGACGAACAACCTCAAATATCGATATTACAAGTTCTGAAATCACAATGATTTGGAATCGAAATACTAGTCGTTCGATGACATATTTATGTGGTTTTGGTCATGACCTAGTTACTTCAATTTTCTCGGTTACAAGAGATAGAAATATGGTAAATTTGCATTTAAATCTGGAGCGCTTCTTTGTTAGTCCTGCTTTCAGAGATGCTTTATCAAGTGGTGTGGGATTTAAAGATTGGATTGCGTATGCCAGCAAGGCAAAATTGAGTAGTACTAGAGCCGCCTTGCTACTTGATGCTTACGAGGCTGAATCAAGAGGCTCTAAATGGATTCCTTGGAGAACCATATCCAATCGACTTCTGGTTAGAGGCTTATCTCGTTCGGATCTACAAAAACTGGAAATCGATATTATTTCGAATCCAATCTCAGACGACAGGTTTATTCTGGATGGTGAAATCATTATACGTACTGCTTCAGGGTCCATTAACGCGGTTGGTATTTGTGGGCAACCAAGATACGCGAATGTGATGATTTGGAGATGATGTTGATGTCTAAGGAAGAAGAAAGTTCTACCGGAAAGAATCTAAGTCGAATGGGCGTTGCTCGCTATCCTCCTTTTAGAATACTAGGAAATGAGTACATCTGTGAGGAAATGAAGAGAAATATAACTCACTCTGAAGAACCAATTGCAATTGTTGGTCATTGGGGAACAGGTAAAACTCATTTCGGATATAGACTGTTTTGGGAAATCAATAATCCGAAATTGCCTGATTTAAAACGACAGCTGGTTTCACAGAATTTCGCTCAGGATTCGTTTGCTTTCTTTGTTACTTTAAAGATGCTAAAATCAGCTCAGTATCCATTAACTCCTGAGGGATTACTAGAATTGGGTTTGATTAGTTTATCGAGTGACAAACTAGAAGAGGTGATGACTCTAGTTTTCGAAGATCATAGAATTTTATATGATGATGCACAAGGACAAATATCTGAACAAGATATGGACGATTTCACCAATTTTGTTCGTACTAGAATCGGATTGAGTCAAAGTCCGCTAGATACAAGAGCAATTTTGAATGAAATGTCTGAACGCTTTGGATTCAAGACTTTTGTGATTGTTATTGATGAACTTGAAGAAGCGATTGAAGGAACTACCTATTCTATTGAGGAAATGCATGAATTATTACAAAATCTCAAACAAACATTTGAAAGAGATCGACCGGTCAATATCACTTTCGTATTCCTTGTTGCCGAGTCGGTTTGGGCAGAATACGAAAGAACACTTCCAGCAAGAAGCGCTGTCGAGCGGAGAGTTTCCAGATATGTAATTGAGAGACAACCAGAAAGCGGATATTCTGATTTCATCGATCAGAGATGTCTGCCTGGCGAAATTAAAAATAACCCTATCATAGTAAAGGCTCTTTGGAAAATCTCTGGACGAAATCATGGCTTTTTCGAAGGATTGCTTGCCAATTTATTTGATAGATTCGTACACGATTCAGATTTGCTCAAAGGTGATGAGATTAATCTTATTCAAGATCTCATTACATCATCTAGAATACGTGGTCGATATCTTATCGATACACCTCGTTGGGATGAGATATTAGCACCTCTGGAGGATAATGAAAATGAAGAGGAACTAATGAGGATTCTTCTATACTCTGGAGAGCCTCTGAAAAAATCTGACATTTGTAAGAAATTGAATATAGATTCAGACGATTTTGATGAAATAGTACAATCTATCAATATAGCTCAGGGACGAGATGAGGTTGAGATAATTCAGGAGTTCACAGTACTCTCATTGAATATTAAAGAAGACAAAAAAGAGAAGAGACTTCGCATCACAAACAAGGCATTCTATGAGAACCTCAAAGAAGATGGTCTTGACTTCCCTACATATTTGTCCGGGAAAGGGATGGATGCGCTGTCAAGAACGCCCGAACCTATCTATAAAAATCGTTACATAATTCCTATAAACTCGCTGGACTTCGGTGCCAGACTGCAATGGAATCAACCTGGAGTTTTCTTATCCCCTGTTGATTCAGAAAGAATTCACAATGCACTCTTGCAGCTAAAAGATAATACTGCTGAGAATCTGTTTGGCATTTCCTGGTTGTGGATGGGTCGAATCATCAAAGCTTTTAGAACTCGCATTCCAGCTGATGCTTTGAAAAGTGAAAAGATGATTGATATTCAGGAATGGTTGAGTAAAGATGTAAATCGCCGAAATTCAATCCTACGAGGCTTTGTAATATCACTGCAGGAAGCAAACCTTGTCAAAATAGATGACAAAGGATTAGAAATAGTCCCTCATAAGGCTACTATTTACAGTGTAGAACCTAATGTTGTTATGATTTTTCCGACAGCTGGAAACTTGAAATTATCTGTTCAAATCCTCTTTGCTGAACAGACTATTCCAGATAAGCGGTCTTTGATTATGGAGCACAACAAAAGGAACCTGCCTACAATCTTTCTAACACCTCCCGAGAAAATTGTACAACTTCCTGACACATGGCTTCACATTACTTGTCAGGATCCAGGACTACTTTCATTGCTTGGAACCCACAGTAATTCACAATCTAATTTTAAATCAATTACAGAAATTACATGGGATGAAATAGATTATATTGCTGCAGGGGGTGAAATACTTTCTGAAAGAAAGAAAAGTTACTTTGCTGATATTGATATCCAGCATAGATTCTTGAAATTTCTTCAAAGTCTTGTGGAGAAAGGTGAATGCATCTTTCCCTGCCTTCCAAAAGAAATTAGAAGTGACCAGAGAGATTCTGATGAACGATCTCCAAGTCTTCTAATCAATCGCTCTGTGCTTCAAAATGTAATCGCAAAATATTTGAATCAGAAATGTTTCATTCCTTTAATTAAACATCTTGAAACTAATACTACACCTAGAAAAGCAAGATACTTCGGGGCGATAAAAATCGGAAGCGAGTATCTTCCTTCAGTTGAACCAGTTATATCTGATGAGGGTTCATTTTTATTGACTAATTCTGGAAAGAATATTATCGAGATGTTTAGAGGGCGTGGAGCCTTCTCTGACCTGAATGAACTTGTTCGTACTATCAAGAATCAAAAAATCGTTACTAGAGCGTCTGGACCATCATTAACAGAAACGACAATCGAGAATGTTCTTACTACTCATATAGAAGTGCTGTTTTCAATGGGCTGTTTACTTAAGAAATCAGATGGAAAAATTGAATGTGTTTTAGGTGAAGAATTGGAGTATTTAAACAGAATTATCAATAGATTAACTAGCATTATTGATGAAGTTAAATCTTTTGAAGAAAGACCAGAGAAAAGTTGGAGTGGATTATTGAATTACCTGAAAATAAGCTCTGAAACTGATCTTCTTCCATGGCTTGAGAGCCTTGATCAAATTAGAAACGCATTTGGTGAAAAGAAAAATAATAGTGAATGGATGCACAATCTACGATTAATGATTCCACGAGTGTACTTTTTATTGGGAACAGGAGATCTTCACGATGACAATTCATCTCTTTTCTGGCCGATTGCGATACATCACGAAAAAATCGAGCTTGATGAAGAAGATATATCAAAACAGCACAAATCTTATCGATCTAGATTTAGCACCTCAAATCCACTATCCTGCCTTGGACAAATCCTTGCACATAGTACTAAAGACGTTGATGGGGGCGGATGGGAAGCACTCACACTTAGATCTATGTTTGATTCTGCAAAAGTGTTAATGACAAAATATCATGAGGAGTATGATGAAGTTAAGAAAAGACTGTCCAGTCTCGACTCAGATTTGCAGGAAGTAGGTTTCACATCTAGTGGCAAAGTTCGAAGCGATTTAATCAATCTTCAAAAAGAACTAGATAGATCCTTCAAACTACTAATACGTGGTGAATTGGGTAGTTTCTTGAGTGGAATTGCGGAAACTCTAACTAAGCTTGAGAAATATGAAGAGCAATGGGAGGTTTGTACAATAGTTACAACTGCCTTGGAGGTTCGATAACCATGAGTGATGAAATAATGGAATTCAATCTTGATATAAATACACAATTCAATGGAAAAAGAAGAATAATGATACAAGAATTGACCGCATCGCTGCTCGAATATGGTACTCCCGAAACTATTATTTCAACATATGAGAGCAAGGGATTAATTATTCTGCATAGAGATTACGTCTATCAAACGGAATCTTTGACCTTAGGACAACTTGACGAGATTTTTGAATCCATAAAGAAATGCATTGATACAACTGATGGGGACGAATGGATTGGGAAATTGGAAAGTATTTCTAGACAATTACAAGAATTAAAAGAAAGAACCGACTCATTCTGGAATGAGAAAGACGGTGAAACATGGGATGGACTCGTTTCAACAGGAATCGGTTATCTACTAAAAATGCATCAAATAGTGGATGCAATTGAAAATCTAGAATGTGAAATCGAAACAGAAGTTGATAGTTTGTCCAAGAAAATCTCCCAATTGTCTGTCGGTGCTGAGATGCTTGGTCATAAAAAATTGAAAAAGCCATTGACTAACTGGAAAAAACAAACACTAGGTCCTGTATTGAGGGATTTACACGAACTTGAGCGAAAATTAGATTCATACATAAACACACAACTGGGAAATAAGCCATCATACAGTAGAAATTTCAAGAGATTACTTCTATCATATCCTCAGGAAACTGAGAATATATTGAATCAAGATTTAGGTCTTGCAAAAGAACTAGAAAAATTTAAACTAGTGAAATTTGTTTACTCTCTAACCGATAAAATGAAGAAGCGTCTTAATTCTCTAACTCCGCCTCTTGATATTGAAATCAATGATTTACCCGAGGTATGATATACGAATGAAGAGAATCAATGAACCTAAGACTCGTTGTTGTCTCTTTTCAGACGAGAAATATCAATTGAATCATTTAAAGTATCTAATTGAACGATTACATGAACTAGATATTGATATTGTAGAACCCAAATACTGCGATAGTGCAGATTTGATAATATTCGGATTTTCCAACTCTGAATCAAAGCTCGAAGAAACATTAAGACTATCTTCTGAATTCAATATACCTATTCTGATTCTTGCAGGATACTCATCTAATTCGCTTTCATTGATTCTTAGTTCAGAAAATCATTTTGAAAGAACTGAAATCCAGCTAAGACCAGAGTCATTCTCTCAAAATCTTATTGTTACACATCAGCTTCTTAGTCATGCTAGAGTGGATGAAGAACAAATAGAGTTCAACGTTGATTCTGAATTTAGAATTGTATGTCCATCACGTTTACCACTCGCTATAGCAAAATCTGAGTCAAAATTCCCAGTGATTATTGATATAACATATTTTTCAGGTCCTATATTGACAATATGTACAGCTAGAGTAGAACAACTCCATGCTAATAGTAATCGTTCCCACCAACTTAAACTATTACGAATTCTAATATCTTATCAGCTTCATAGAAATAGAATCGATGACAACCTTACCACAACTCTACAATTACACTCGGATGAAGATAGAATATTGAACTCGGCAATTCTTCTGGCATTTCTATTATCCGGTATGAATGAACTCTCTATGATGAATCTGGAAAACTTAATGAGTGCCATCTATAATGAGATTCCGTGGTTAATTGCTAACTCTTTACCCATTGAAAAATCAATTGAGGAAATTGGGGGCCTTCAAATATCTAATCAAAGAGTCAAACTGGTATCTAATTCCTTGTCCGATACTTTGGCATGGATGCGATTATCGATTCCTGGATGGCTCGAGAAAATCAAGGTTGGTATGAAATACGATGTCTAAGCGCGATGTCCATAATCTTCACGAGTCACTTCTTGAGGTTGTGAAGATTGACTCTTCTCATAGGAAGATATGCAAATCCGCCGCCAAAATCCTACTTGAAGGGAAAGCAACAAAATCACTAAAAGGTATGCCGGTTGAAAGAAATACTATAGCTATTTCTAATAGACGTGCGTATCATCCATCTGTATTCTCAAGCTATATGCTTTGTTTCTCTGCATGTGCATCAGTGGGTCTCGATCAAATAACTAATAATGAATCAATTTATGGAACATTTCCGGTCGAACTTAGTGAAAGCCAAAGGCTCTATTCTTTAGATGATTTTGAACTATATCTTCGCGGGAGATGGATAGCATATGCTGAAAAAATACGAAATGCTATCAATTTAATAAATGGAGCGCCCAGGTTGATTCTACTTGATAATGGGTTAATTCTTTCACAACGAAATATGCCTCAAACTAGTGATTCTGAAGTAATACATTTCTTCCAAAAAACAATGGACCCTGTTGAGGTTGCATGGGATAAAGCAAGAAAAATGAGTGATTCTACAGATATCGTAGGAATAAATAGTTCAATTAAAAGCAAGTTTACTAATGCAGTAATTCAAGGATATACTCTTGAGGATTTTAACCATGATATAGTAAACCAAATTCGTGAATTAAAAGAAGATAATCCATGGCTTGGAGAAGGTCCTTTGATAAGATCATTACTATCAAAGAATGGCACTCGTACAATTTTTTACAGGCTAGGAAAAGAACAACTGGGTGATGTAGTTCCTCGTGCTCTGATTGAAACTGGTGGAATTGTTTGTACATATGTCAGAAGTAAGAATGCAATATTTCAACTTGAATTTCCTTACTACCTCTATGGTGATGATGTATCGCAATATGAGCGACTAACTTCAGAATTATTATGGTTAGCAAATTTCCAGCTATCCGGAATCCCAGTACCTTTGCTTTATGCTCGAGAATTAGCGAAGAAATTCAATATGCGAAAAACATTGAATGGAATGGTTCGAATGGCTAAAAAAATGAGTGGTGTATAATGACTATTAGAGAGAAACCAATTGGAGTACTTGTTGGAAACACAGGTAGTAGTATTTTGAGTTGTGTTCTAGCAGGATCGCATTTAGTAAAAAGAGGTGAATTTCTTAGGATACCTCATAAAGAATCAGAAGAAACAGACCTATCTTGGGTTATATGTCGGGTTTATAAAATCACGCGATCAAGCTCGCTCTTTTCGGAGGATATTGTTGATACATCATCTCTTGGTGGAGCTCGCTATTTTCCAGAATCAGTGAGCGATGATATCATGGCCAAATTAGAAATCATGGGGTTTGTAAATCCCAGTACAAAGTCTCTCACTCACACTCGTCTACCTCTCAAACCAGGTGCTAGAGTCTACAAGGTAACCCGTGATTTAATTACAAGAGTAATAGGTTTCAATCCTGGAACAAGTATAGAGCTCGGTAGACTCGTAGGCTATGAGAGAGAGTCTGAAGCAATTCCCGTCTTACTTGATATCAATAGTCTTGTTACTGAACACTTGGCGATACTTGCAATGACTGGAGCTGGAAAGTCATATGCTGTTGGACGAATTACCGAGTTGCTACTTGCTCATGCAAATGCAAGAATCCTAATTTTCGATCCTCATGGAGAATATGGAAATTGTCTTACTGGTGGTAGTATCAGACCAACAAATACCGAACTTATCGTCGATAATTCTTATAGACTTGAAGCAAAATCTACAATCGAACGAATTCAAAATCTAAATAAACAAGGTGGGGGACTCCAATCATTTGCTCCTGATTCACTAGCTGCAGAGAAGAAGTACGGAGTGGGGAATTTCACTCCGTTACGAATTAGATTGGATCGATTGCCAGAGGATGCACTCAAATCCTTAATTCCTGAATTGACTGAACCACAGCATCGAGTCTTAGGTGTAGCATTAAAGAGATGGTTTGATGAGTTTCCAGAACCACGAAATCCTTTGGACTTAGTCAAATTACTTACTTCTCGTTTTTCAGATTTGAAAGAAAAAATTGATGATGAAACAGGAGCAAAAGGAGCTCTTAGTTCTAGATCCGCTAGTATTGTTGGTTTAAGGCTTAAGGAAATGATTGAGGATACTAACTTATTCTATATTGGTATTGGAAAACCGACTACTATTGAAGATATATTAGGCACAACCTCTAAAACTACACGTAATTTGGGAAGAATTTCTATTATCGATTTAATGAGTATGCCCAATGAGCATGCTCAAGTAGCAGTATCTGTTATTCTAGGTGAATTGCTTGACAAATCAAAAAAAGAGAAAACATCTATTCCTGAAACATTCACAATTTTAGAAGAAGCACATAATTTTATCCCACGAACAAGTAGACCAATAAGTAAAGATATTATAACCAAGGTTGCGAGTGAAGGACGGAAATTTGGTTTAGGAGTATGCGTTGTGAGTCAGCGCCCAAGTAGATTAGATCCTGATGTATTAAGTCAATGTAATTCTTTTATTATTCTAAGAATTAAGAATCCGCAAGATCGAAGTTTTGTGGAATCGGTGGCTGAATATGCATCCAAGACCGACCTAGAAAACATACCAGCACTTTCAACCGGTGAAGGGTTAGTTTTTGGAAAAGCATTCCCCTTTACAGTCCTCGCAAAAATTGGACCTCGGGCAATCGCTCATGGGGGTGTGACTCCTGACGTTATTGCATCATGGCGTAAGAATTGATAATGCATTTAGCTTTGGGTTTTTCATGACGAAATGATTTAGGGATATCGTAGTTTGAATCTGTTCCCGAAACTTCGGGTTGCACTGCAATTCCATTTTAAATCACAAGCTACACAGGTTTCACCATGAGGTTTACTTACAGGATTTGGCCAGTTATTAAGCGATGAACATTGTTCTATTTGTTCAACGACTTTATCAAAAGCGTTCATACCCGCTTTAATACTTTCATCGTCAAACTTCACTTTCATAATAGCACTCTTGGGAGTCACCTTCGGTTTATGCTGTCCTCCCAGCTCCCCTAGAAAGTATACAATTCCTTGCGTGGGAAGTACACCTGTCTTTCTCCTATATAGTTCAGCATAAACTTGCATCTGAAAGATATGCTGCTTGTGAATCGGTTCTCTAGAGGAAGGGTATTTGGATCCCTTGTAATCCCAAATCTCTATATCCGATGATTTGCTAGAATCTCTCACTAATACATCTACAACACCTTGAAGAAGATATTTTTCTTGATCTGCTTGCAATCTACATTCGGTATCCAATACTCGAGGATATAATTTCGGTCCCTCGAGATCATTAAATCTTTTTAGAACTCTTAGTGCATGCTCTCTTACATTACTTATCGAACTGATTTTTTGAGCTTTTAATGAGTTCTCGACTTCTGTGAAGAAGGATTCGATTTCATCAGATGTAGGAATTTTTCCCCGAGTGCTAGGCTCCACTAACCCTCTGTAGTGTGTGTGCGCGCGATCCAATACCTCATGAACGATTCTCCCATAGAATAATTGTACTTGCAATGCTGGTTCATATTTTCTAACTTTGAACGCACCATATTGCTTGGAGCATCTCTGAAATGCCAAAAAATCAGCGACTACACTATATCTTCGTTTTGTGTGTGAGATATCTGATTGACGAAAGTGCTCATCTTTGAAATATTCCCATGCCATAATTGTTCACCTATAGTTTCTGAATATGTGCGTCATAAACTCGACTGGATAGTTCTCCAAACGATACAGTATTCTCCTTTCCTATATGTGCAGGTAATGCTAGCATGATTAGCGCTTGTTTAGCTCGTGAATATGCAACATAATGTAAACGAATTGCATCATGAAGAGCTGAATTTATTGGACTGATTGTGGCAGTTGTGATTGGACTTGTACGATATGGTTGCAGCTCTGTTTCTAAGTAATGTGTACTATCGGGGGAAATAGTCTTGCCCAAAGAACCAACAAACACAATATCAAACTCCAATCCTTTTGATTGATGAATTGTCATTAATGGAAGCATTCCAGGGGGACAAATGACTTCATCATCTTCGTCATCATCAATACCAAATGTAGCAAGGTAACCACAAAAGACGTAATAGAACGATCCCAGCCACCATCTATTCACAGTTCCAGGACTCGTATCATCTGTGAATAGCGCACGACCACGTTGATTACAGAATGCTTCTAATAATCTCGAAAATTTACTTAGGCGTAAGTCACGTATTGGATCATTCTGATATTCAACAAATGGACTATGGGATAGGATTCGATAGAAAATCGCCTGTGTTGATTTAACAATTTGTGTACCAACTCTCTTGCTCAAAATGGACTTTTGTGACTTGTTGACATAATCTCGAAGCTTCTTGTTGTTCTTAGAAATTCGTTGATATGCTTGGAACCAGTCTGTGACTCTATTAGAGATACTATTTTGTGTAATACTCTGTGCTGCCGAGCCTTTCGGATCTACTATACTGATGAATGTACCAAGTATTTCTTTGACTTCGTCGCGATCAATATATGATTTTGATCGTGGGTTGTAAACGGGTATATTATTTTGTTCAAGGGCTACAATATATTTTCCTGCGTTATTCGGTGAATCCTTTGTACTTCTGAGCAGTAAAACACACTGACTATAATCGTCAATGATACCATTATCAATGAAATCCTGAATCGTGTCTGCGAATGTTTCAGCCAAATCATCTCTTTTCTTTCCCAAAATCATGCTGACTGATGGATAATCACGAGACTTACCAGATGAAAAAATAATATCTGGTTTTCCAGCGACACGTGCACTAGCCATACTTGGAAATGATTTAATGTAATCATTAATCCAATCTACAATACCTTCATGTGATCGATGATTATCTACGAGAGGGACCATAGTTGGTTTCACTTTCCAACTCTGCTGGCATCTATTCTCAAAATTAACCATGCAATCAACAGTACCACCTCGGAAACGATACAGTGCTTGATCATCGTCGCCAACAATAGCAATATTGTGAGGTGTTTTTTCTGCTAGTTTGAAGTATATTTCCTCTTGTATTGGATTAGTGTCTTGATATTCGTCAACTAGGATATATTTCAAAGGGAGTTGTTCTGATTCAGCAGAGCCATTGAGAAATAAGTGACCTTGAGGTGTGTCAAGAAATTCAAGAAAGAACCTCTGAAGTCTAGTGAAATCACAAGCATGTTTTTTCCCAAGAATTTCTTCATATTTATCATTGGCCTCAGCAAGCGCTTCCCATTTTCCGCCTGCCTTACGCATACGCTTGATATCAACAGCAT
>SDBT01013558.1_pt1 | contig 13057 bp, 26 predicted proteins | sample 2277101 | NCBI WGS metagenome assembly SDBT01 (sample SAMN10404973, study PRJNA504765) | marine sediment metagenome | isolation source: marine sediment core GS10_PC15, 103 cmbsf | place: Arctic Ocean: Southern Knipovich Ridge | collected 2010 | reverse complement strand
TTGATGTTGACGCTTCTGAGTTTAACGCCATAATCGCCGACCTGACAACGGTAATTATCTAATTTACGATTCATGCGCCAATTCTTGTAAATTCCATCTCCGATAGCACCTACGCCATATTCAAACAACATTTCTAAAACAGCACACTGTTGTTGGCCGAATGGATTAGCCGTATTATTATATCCAGCTTCTTGAATTCGGGCTTTCATTAATTCCCAAATTTCCATTCCCGTATCGTAGTTACTATGATGGATAGCATTTTGAATATCCCCAGATTCAAAACCTTCCCATACATCACATTCAAAGTTATTTTGAGTCATGAAGTATGCCCACCGCGCAGCACCAAACATTAGGTGTGCCAATATGGGACTAAATAGCCAAAAATTGGTCGGTGTTTGATATACTAATTTTTTATCATTACGTCTAAATTCTTTATCACTAAATGGTCCAAATTCTCGTCTGCGACGTTCCGCCGATTCACGTCTATCTAATAACAGTGAGAACAACCCTATTGTAATACGTAGATTATCTATTAATCTTTGATGGCTCTCATGGTCAAAATCATTTGTCATAGACCTTAGTTCATTTGTTTTTGTCGCGTCATAGAGAGACTTATGAACCATAAAGACTAGATGGCCTCCTGCCACCCACGTTTTGTCATCATTTAATCCTTCTAACTCTTCACCATATATAATTGGTAGGTAGGAAATGAAGGCGTCTTTTTTTAGATGTTTTATTAAATACTTTAGTAAAAACCATATATTATCAGTACAATAAGCACGGCAGTAGGATATCGTACTATGTATATGAGCCATACCATTTTTACAAGAAATAATATTCTCTTCTGATTTAGGGCCTTGAGCTTCTTGGCCACCTGTATGTTCAACCTTAATTATACCAGAAAGGAAATTTTCGGCATTTAAAGGTTCGCTATTTTCATTTACAAGAATAATATCTATTTCAGAGCCTAATTCTAGTCCCGTATTATACGGATAGATTCTTTTATTCTTATCACGATAGGTCATACTGTTTGCCTAAAAACTAATCTGATGTTGTCACGTTTGCGATGATACTTTAGTTCGTCAGTGCGAATAATCTGTAGTGTAGTTTTGTCTAATCGAACGTTGAATACATTTTCACCTTGATTAACCAATACACTAAAAGTTGTACTCAATGGAACAATCGCATGTTCCATTTCATATCCGGCCTTTTGAATCGCTATCCGAATACGTTCTACTAGTGCGTGTGTGGCTTTATTCCGTCTCCAAATTGGTCGTCTTTTATATCTAGTCATAATTTACCCACATGAGAAGCAGAGCGACTCATACTCATCAACGGAAATACGTTCAGTGTCACCGACACGGTGACCCTTATTGTATCCTTGTTTATAACAATGTTCTTCCCCTGTTACTACGTTTACTTCTTTGAAAATCCCCACATTACTACTTGACCGAATGGCCGGACCAGTCTTTACTTTGAATACTCCAATACAATTTCCATGAGCACATATCTTCATAAGTACATTATCATACTTACTATCTTCTCCCATAGGTTTATCTGGACTATAAGCTTGTAAAAAAGCATCAGTGGTAAAACTACAGTTAAACCATTCGTTATAGATATTAACTAATTCTGCACTTAATTCACGCCATGCTATCCAAATATCTCCATCGTTAAATCTGATGCGCTTAGATGCTAAGACTGCCCAAATATATCCAAATGTCTTTTTGGCACTACTTGGACTATCATTTTTGACGTTGGAAAAACATTCTTCGATTAATATTTTCAGCATAGTTCTAAATATCCTATGATTTGATGTGTCTCTATTATAAAGTTAGCCACTGGAATTTTACTAAAAGCATACGGAATTTCCGATACTTCCCATCCTTGTTTGCCAACCATTCGTTTTACTACTACTAGTATTATTATTGATGTCATAACACGTACAAATACTAGCCTACCTTTTAAGTATTTACCTACGAAAAGGTAATTAAGTCTATAGACTTTCCCTAAGTTACTGATATATACTTTTACAGGTTCAAAATTATTTATCTTCAGAAACATAGGTTCTAAAAACGTACGTATATATTCTCGTGCTAGACTCTGTATTTCAAATTTTGTTAGTGTCATAATAATAATTGCCGATTGTTTGTCAGTTATAGCTAGGCTATTCCTGACCCGTCAACCGGCAAAACGGGATTTCTGTGTGTCCACAAATACCACCGAGTAGTGACTAAGTAGTACATTCGAACTTAGGTCATCACAGAGATAAACCACATGCCTTCTCGCCTTATGTAGTACTGGGCAAGACAGTAACTACCGGCGGAAAAATTATCTTTGGTATCATTGAGCGTTCTACCTAGATAGTTTTCCTGAGTGTCATAGCCGGGGGTTGGAGACCCGTACTATTATTGGAACGGAGCTTATGCCACACCGTCCCGTTAGATAGCGCAGGTCTTATAGAAATGCCTGACCCGTCATGTAAGGACGCTACTACCTAATAAGTGAAACGTAAAGTAGCACCATGCTACTTACGATTAAGTTTGGGTGCAATGTTTTTCAAATAATATTCAAAGAGTGAATCATCATCACGAATGCGAAATACAGATACATGCATTTGTCTTAGTGCTTTTATGATGCTAAATACGCAACTTGCATACTTAGTTTGTTCAAATCGAGCGCTAATTCGTCTACCATTTGCATTCTTTTTACCGTGTCTACGTATAGAAGCACCAATCTTTTCATTTGGTTCAGCCATACGTTGCCATCTTGTACGAATAATTCCAAGATATTCTTCAGCCCACAATGTACTTTCGAAGAATTTCTTATCTTTGTCCGGTAAGTATATGTATTGTCCATCAATTTTTAAACCATGACGGTCAATAACTAATATTTTCTCTTCAAATTCACATATTAAGATAAAATCATTCCAACAACCTTGTTTGGGCTGCCAACGATTTATCCACGTTGCGTCATTTTTAAGATGATTGCGAGCTTCATGACTATTTGTATCCATAGCGGATTGAATTTCGCGCAATTCATCTCTATCTTCGCGTATTTCTTTAATACGTAGCTCTAATATAGGATGGTCACCCCATTTTCGTTGCATACGTATGAGTCCATGAAGTTCCATACCAGACTCTTGAATATCTTGAATAAGATTACAACGATTAGCTTTATTTCGAATGAATGTATCTGCTATAACATCCAATTCTTCGCCCGAGTGTTCACGAGCGAGAGCAGCAGGTCGCGATGGCTTAGGTGTCACTAACTCTTTAGTCCGAAATACTTCATGAACTATTTGTCCAAATTCCCAAACTGAAGCTGCTTCAATAATTTGAGATTCTAGCCAATCTTGTACATCAAACATTGTACCATTTTCTGTACGAAAATCGTGAATAGATTGACCCGTAAGTTCATCGTACCATCGACCAGTCTCAGCGTGCCGGAATACTTTACACGGGTCTACAGCATTGTGTGGACACGGCTTGTAATTACCGGTTGTGCAATCACGGAAATTGCACAGCTTCATTGTGTTGCTCATGGTTTACCTTTTATATGTGCTGTTGAACTATAGTATTTCCATTGTCCGCAGATGCTTGAGCTACTGGGGCAGGTTCCCAATCAGACTCTAATGTACCCATTGTATACTTAAACAATGCAAGATGTTTTGCTCTGTCTCTGGGTGCTGCTCTCATCATCCGTTCAGGATGATATTGAACACCGGCAACCTTGGTGCCATTTACTATTATTCCGAATGCTTCTAGAATTTTGGCTGTTTCTAAAGAACGCCCCCAAGCAAAAATCTTTTCATTTTGATTTATATCAGCATTTTCGGCTTTTCTAGTTGAATCACCTAACACAAATCCTTGATGATGGAAAGAATTAATAGGTAAGATTTCTCCAACTAATTCTCTCAATGTTGAACGACATAGCATAGTATGTGTAGCATTTTCACCTGTGATATCTACTTCACCCTGTTGGTGCATCTGCGTAACTGTCTTCTCAGCATTGATATTTTGATTAAATCTTTTGGTTATGTCTTTTGGTGCTGCAAACAAAGTTATCAATTGGAAACCACGACAAATACCAAAGATTGGCTTTCTTCTAGCTAGGAATGCGTCATATAGTTGTTTTTCAAACCTATCACGCATTAGGTTACATTTCTTTGCACCGTTCCATGCTAGGTCTTGTCCGTACATCAACGGAGAGATATCTTTGCCACCAGACAAAAGAAGCCCATCCATATCTTTTGCAATGTCTTCAACATCCATTCCTACACATATAATGTAGGGACAATATCCAGCTAATTTTACGTATTCTATATAATCTTGATTACATATACTACGCATCATTTGTGGATTACCTAGATAATCCATCTCACAACTAATCGCTATTCGCATATTTGTTTTCCATTCTCATTTCACATAAAATTGAACTTCTATTTATACGTGCTTTTGGTAGCCAATTAATACGACCTTTAGGGTCTCTATCTTGGCCACGCTTTATACATTGAATATCATACCAATGTACCCCACCCTGCTTTATTCCTAATTTTTGAATTATACCTATAAAGGGTAATAGTTGATGCGCGGCGTCGAATGCTACTACATCACCTACTATATAAAAGGTTACATCGTAAACTGGACGATATATTTTAAGATTATGAGGAAGTTTTATCCGAAACGATTTTCTTCTTCTAATTAATCTTGCTAATTCATCTGTGTTGTAACTATAATATCTTAATGCCATTGTAATTGGTCGGGAAAAAAGGATTCGAACCTTCGTTCTCCGCATTCCAAGTGCGGCGTGATGGACCAAGCTTCACTATTTCCCGGTGTTGTTATTTCTTAATGTTCATTAAATTGGTTGATGTTTTGATAGTAAAGCAGCCCAGTCTGTTTCTACCCAGTAATAATCGGTATCTTCATTCATTCTAGTATGAATAATTGCATTTTTTTCATCGACAAACATAGCTACAATATTCAATTTGTTATCTCTATAGACTATATACATTTTGTTATATGACAGCTTTTTGATTGGGTCCGCAGTGCTGCCCCAACTGCTCTAACACTTATGTACGGTTTAAAGTTTTCGTTAGGATAACAACTTGATTACCAGTACGGTCATTGGGGAATACCGTAAATGACATCCATCCTGATTTATTTAGTATAGATAGCTCAGGTTCATTATCCCTCAAAACAGTCGCTTGTGCCATACTATACCCTGCGAGAATACCAGCGCGTTCGCGGACTTGCAACAATAAACTACCTAATCCCTTTTCACGAAAGTCAGTAGCGATTGAAGCGTGATAGAAAACAATGATGCCACAACAACCAGGCATCTCTGCCAATGAAAATTGTGCAACTTGTTTGTATATACCCGCACCATAGGTCGCAATCTTAAACTGATGACAGTTTTCGTGAGAACTATGAGAGTTAACTTCTACGATAGGTGTTCCACCTATAATTGAACGAAACTCTTGTTCTAAATTTGCGATAATGGAACGAACACCTTGGACAATTGAGAGCGACTTTACAGCAACCGCCCTACTCATTTCTTTATAGTCTCCCATGATTTTTCCTTAATGTATGGGGACAAGTGCTGCGTCGTACGGTGCAGCTCACCGAAAATAAATATTTGAAAAAAAAGCGCCGGGTGGCCACTAAGGTCGGTCGTTCCCGAAGGATACTTTAACACCCTAGCGTTTGGACTTACACCGTGTTACCACCCTATTTATCGGAAGAACTTGAACCATTATCCTGAGCGCTTATGGTCGGAGAAGCAAGAATCGAACTTGCGACCAGAGCGTCCAAGGCCCCGATGATACCACTTCAATATTCTCCGTATTGGTTGGACCGGGTGGACTCGAACCACCGACCTCTACCTTATCAGGGTAGCGCTACTAACCAACTGAGCTACGGTCCATTATAGTTTTGATATTCAGAGTTTTTATCAATAAGTCATTGAAGTTCTTCACCCATTACAATTCGAATAGCTTCTATGCAATGACCTTTTTCAAGCATACGTTCGTATAGACTATACAATCCGTAGTAGTGGTCCTCACTAAGATGTTCGAGGCTGAGAAACCAGTCTGACAACCTCATTCGTTCGAAGATATCACTACTCATTTTATTCAGGGTTATTTAAATCAAAGTTATCTATAGCATATTGCTTGGCTATATACCACATATCAGTATGGTCTTTAGGATTGCGCCCAATAAATCCGCCTTCTTCTGGTTTATCCCAAATACCGATAGCGTGTACCATCAGGTCTTACGATGTATAACCTATCTTGGATGCCACCAAAACCTTGGCCGCCACTTGATTCATCTGGCTGCAATTTTTTGATATCAGCCATTTCAGATTTAGCTTTCTTTAATACTTCTTCTTCTGTATCAGCGCTTATAATAGTATAAGTTCCACTGTCGAATGTATCGTGGCCGATTAGTTTCCACGGGTCAGTAATGATGCCGCGCAATTCAGTCGCGTCAGATTTTTCTTTCATTTGTTTATCCTATTATTAAAGGGAGAAGCGGGAATTGAACCCACACCTGAGACTCTTTCATAGGCGCTACGAAGCTAACCTCATGCGTAAATCACGCCACCGGCTTATCACTAAGCCCTTTCTCCCGTTTTATTGTTTCTAAACGTTCGACAATAACGCCTTCTTTATTGCCACAATCTAAACATTCACGATAGTCCCATTGTTGGCTTTCGTAAACATTTTGAGAGCCACAACTACATCTCCATATAAGATTAGTGTGAAATGGGTCATTGTGCATTCCAGTTTGCCATACTAATCGTGGAGTTTTTATCTTTATTCGTTTCATATTATTTCCAAACTAAACTAATAAAACCCCACCAAAATCTAAAAGATACCGTTGCTAACCTATCCATTTTAAATACATGAATACCTAGTTCATGAAAGTATTTCGTACGTCTGATTAATACAATCAACTTTCGCTTGCGGTATCTAAACAATTGTTTTTCTACCATGGTATCTATCGACTAAAGACTTGTTGGTGCTGAATAGAATTACCTATTAAGGTTTCTAAGTCGCGTAATTCAACTACGTGCCAAGTATACATTTTCACCATTAGAAAATGATGAGGATGCTTATTATTGTAATGATTGTGTATAGCTTGTATTACATCAAAAGCCACACCTTTTTCCGTATAAGGCCCAATATAAATTGATTCTCTTGAAATTGATGTACCATGTACGATAAACATTGTATTATCTTAATTACTCCCTTAGTGAGTCTTTACCAGCCGCCATTCTAACTAAATTACTAAATTGATGTATAATGATGCAAACTTTATCCGCTTCTTCATTTCCGGCTGTTGCTTCTTTATCTAGTCGTTCTACTAGTGCTCGAAGGTGTGTAAATGATATAGCTCCATCATATCCCATAAAGCAGTCTAGTATGATGTTAAAATCGTCTTGTGTTGATTTTCTCATGTTATTGAATGGAGAGACAAGATTTGAACTTGTATTTCGAATGGCCGCTCTGCGCACTAACTTGTACTACTCTCCTATTGAAACGGGAGGCAGGAGTCGAACCTACATTTTCCAGCTTGGCGCTGGTCATTCTGCCACCAGAATTACTCCCGTGTTTTGCTCCGAGGGCACGATTCGAACGTGCGACCAACGCCTTAACAGGGCGCCGCTCTGACCAGACTGAGCTATCTCGGAATCTTGGGTTTTGATTTAATCTTACGTTTCCAGCGCTCTAAACATTTTTTATCACAAAAATAAAGATAACCATCTTCTATCATTGTTGTAGGTTTATGCCGGGTGTTGCACATAGAGCATTCAATTTCAGCGGCCATGTTTATCCTCTATGCCCGCGGTTAACTATTTCTTTAGTAACACTATCTACTATATGCCACCAATCACACTTTATATGATACACTTGACCAATAGCATCTTCTATATTATCAAATGAGTTTTCATAATCATCCATACCACCAGCAGGGTAATATGTATCTCCAGCAAATAACCAGTATTGCTTAATCATCTTATTAGGCCAATTCTGATAGGATAGTAATAGCTTCTTGTAAAGACTCGTATGCATCTTCGGATGTTTGTGCTAAATCTTCTGTGTCATTAGCCAATATGCGCAAATCATCTCTTACTCTACCTAATGCAGAACGTTTGTCTTTTAGTGCTGCTATTAACTTGTCCGTTCTTTTATTTTTAGCCATCTTTAACTCTTCCTTTGCCTTTAAAGAACATTATATGATTTTGAATAGCAACCTTCATCTTATCCATTGCAGTATCTTGGTCTAAATCCCAAGTAACTATATGCCCCATCGACGGGCAGCAAATCTCACATACTGAGCCCTCGGGAGTTTTATATCCCGGTACAGGATTCCATTCGCGCACTTCGCCTACTATAGTAAAGTATTGGCCGTCAACTTCTATCTCTTCATTTATTTGCATTATACAGTCCTGTCATCAAAAATAATAATATGGATGCTATCCGGGTTCTTCAATCCCCACTTTGCCATGATAAACGGTGCTGATGGGTCACCTGTATAAAAACCAATGATGATATGCATCTTGTAGAGAATTTTATTCTTCTCTTCTGTATCTTCTTTTTGGATTAAGTATACGCGCTGCGCGCGTTTTGCATACTCAATTCTTTCAATCTCTGTTAGACGTTCATCGAAGGTGAAGTTCATAGGATGCTATCCTATATGCCCATCTTTTTTCTAATCCAAATATACTCATCGAATGTGAGTGTTATCATTCTATATCCCACATACATAAACAAAAGACCTAAGAGAATCAGAATCATTTTAGTTCCTTCGTTTTTTCTTGAATTATTTTCATTTGAATTGCTGCCGCTTTTCTTTTATTGTCATAATATTTTGGAGCGAGAGGTGAGATTTGAACTCACGACCTGATGATTGGAAATCAACCGCTCTACCACTGAGCTACTCTCGCGTATTGTTATTAGTGACTCTTTACAACATAAGCCCAAGTTACGGGCCACAGGTATACAAAGTGTTCTTTATATTGCACTCTTATCCTGTATCCTCTTGCTTTTTTATCTTCGCACATCTCTGTTATTGTTTGAGACGGAATTTTACTTGCTGTATCTAAGTAAATATATTCTTGTCTTACTGACATACCATCCACCTCAACAGGTTCATCCCAAAAACCTTGTTTACATCTCGCGTGAACTTTGATAAAAATTTCACTAGGGATGGTAAAACGAGCTACGTCTCCAACTTCTTTTATACCTGATGATAGCGGAGGTTTCACTCCGTGGGAAAAAGTAACCACATCTCCATCGTCCCAGATATAAAGACCTTCAGGATTAGATAGGCAGCGGATATAGCTCATTTTATGTTCTATGTGCGTCTTGTTCTAGGAGTCTTGTACCAAACTCTATTTCTTCTCTAGTAAGTTTGCGGTCAGATATATATAGAGCGGCGCATATTGCGGCCCTTGGGTCTTCGATGCTGTCCCACTTATCTAGAATCAGTTGAATTTTTCTTGCTAGTACATTCATTGCATACGTCTTTATCTCTACAATCTTCCAATTATCATCATCATTTAGTTTTCTCATGAATTATCTTCATTTGAATTTCAGCCGGTGATATATTTCTTGTTGGAAGTTGCTTTTTAAATTGGTGTAAATCTTCTATACTTTTTTGTGGTAATAGATATTTGTACATTTGATTAATTTGTGTTTCATCAGCATAATCAAGTAATACGTCACAATCCACTCGTCCCGGCCTAACCAAAGCAGAATCTAGTTTGTCTTTATGGTTAGTAGTCATAAAGATGATTTGACCCATATTAGAGATTACTCCATCTATGGCATTAAGCAGACCCGAGAATGTTACCTTATCTTTATCGTTTGCTTTATCCCTACCGTTAAAAATACAATCAATATCTTCGATAACAATAATGTGGCCTTCACGGGCGGCTGCTCCACATAATATTAATAGATTTCTATCTGATTGAACTGAATTCAAACATAGAACACATATATCACGATTTAGCTCGCTGGCAATAGCCAAAGTTAGAGAAGTTTTGCCGCAACCGGGCGGACCATGAAGTAAATACCCTCTTTTATATGGTATACCACATTTAAGATACCATGCTTTATTATCCAGAAAAGTTTGAATATCTTTGTAGACTTTATCTTGTAAATTATCTTGTAGAAAAATAGATGTTAATTTACGCTTAGGTGCTTTGCCTATCTCTATTAAATAGTCATAAGAACCAGTATAGATTTCAATGGTATTAATATCTTGCTTTGATTCCTCTTTTATTGCTTTCAAAATACTATTGATTTTTTTTCTATTCCAGAAAGCTGTAGAAATAGTAAAACTCTCATATGGCCTTATAAGACCTTCTAACATATTAGATTTTTCTAGTTGTTGTCTTTCTCGAAACAACAAGCATCTCATACCCTGTATTTTAATATAATGTGTACCGGGAGCCGGTACAAAACTAGTATGAGCTTTATCTAGCTTTTTTTGGTCTATATTTCTATCAAAACTAGTGACCGCCGTTACACGTTTGTATTTTTTTTCTGGAATAATACTAGATAGCCATTGATAAAATAGATAATAGATATCGTCTGTATTATTAATCTCTACAACATAAATAGTATGTCGTCTAATTATACGAAATATGTGTATTGGTATTGAGCGGCAAAAATAAGCCAGAGATGAAGCAACGACTACTGTAACGCCTCCGGACGCAAATTGGTTTTTTGATAGAAAGTCTATAATCCATTCAATCATTGTTTATTCTCGAATAATAATACGAAACGAATGATAATAGTCATCAAAATCTAACATTTCAACCTCTAGACCATGTTCTTTTAGGAGTTCATCTACATTTAATAGAACTTCAGTAGGACCATGCGTTTCGCCCACACTTTTAGAATTTTCTACATGGATATTACGGTCAATAATTACATCATGTGTTGTTTTCATTTTATTTTCCGAGTATAGCGGGGTTTACCTTATAGTCAATTAAAGAAGCTAGAAGCATTAATGTAATTGATAAACCTAGGAGGACCATAGGTACCCAAGAATATTCCAATATAACTAAATTTTTATCTATATTGTATAGTAGTTCATTTCCCATAATATGATGACGGGGTTTATCGAGCTTTGCCGTCAAGCTATTCTGGTGGACCTGGCGAGAGTCGAACTCGCGTCCTGTCCGAATTTCATTGTAGTCTCTACATGCTTAGTTTCTTTTGGCCACTAACGCAGGCAAGAATAGAAACCATCTTAGTCGTCGTTCGTAACGTGAACCTATTCGTTAGTCTAATTCCTAATGTCATATGTCTATTCCATCGTCATCGTCGTTGGATTGGCTAGGTCGTGACGTATACCTAGTGTTACAATCTCCTAAGCGAACTTAGGCAGTAACGAGAATGTCAGAACCGAAGAGTGCCTCGGCGTCTTCCATACTCAGAGAATCCGGTAGATTCTGAATTATTTTTTGGTTAGATTTTTACGGAGCCTTCTAACCAACTCCGGCATGCTACTACTAAATCTGTTCGTCAGTCTATACCTTTCAGGCCCTTATAGTTATTCCATTTGAAGAATACACGCTATATTTGTTACTTTAATAGAAGTATGAATAACATTATCAGGTAGTCGCGTTATCATTTTAATCTTTACTTGCCCACCTGTAACTCGGTGTACTATTCCAAATCTTAAAGAATTCCCCCATACCCATGCTATTACATCCGCGCAGCATATCCGACCTGCTGGATTATCATAATTAGGATAAAAGATATGTATCCCACCATCATATTGGTTAAATTTAATTCTAAATTGAGCCTTTGCTAATACCAGTTGGGTTAATTCTACTGTTAAAGGTTGCATTTAATCTAAGTCATTATACTTAGTAGGTAGTTGCCTCCAAGCATCTCCAACTTTAGATAAAATCGGCCTGTTATCAGGTGAAGGATTAACACTTACCATGCTATTAATAGCCCTTCGTCGACCATATTTCAAGAATAGAGGTATACTACTCCCCATTTTACCTTGAATAAATGCGTCTAAATGAATTTCTCCTACTTCTTTTATGCGCCATAAAAATCTTAATGCATCATTGATATGAGAAAAAGTTTTATCTCTTAAATCTCCACTTTTCTTGAACCCATGCACACGAAATTTATATATATTACTCATAATATCGAGTCCAGCCTGATTTATTTAGCGATGGTTCTGATGGGATTTTTATATAGATATCTTTTGCTACTACCTTGCCATATTTTTCAATTGACGAGAATACTCGTCCATTTTTATCCATCCCAACTGTTAGGATGGCACCCTTTTGCTCATATTTGTATTGTCTTGGTGTTGGATTAGTCATGCGTTTATATATTACACCTTCTTATGATTTTTGTTCAACTAAAACGCGGGTCACATCAAGAATTTTCGCGCCAGTTGTATTCCACCTATACTTTAGTAGGTGTATACTAGAAACACTTAGGTCCAGATTGAGTTGGATATTAAAGCGCTGGTCGCCTCTAATACCTACTACAGACCATTTTTTATAAAGAGGCATAAAGCTTACAGGATGAAATCCTAATTCTTTAATTCTCTCTTGAATGTCCGTAGGAATAAGATTGTTGTCCATTATTTATAGCCTTTATTCATAGAAACTATAGAGGTCATAATCATTTGCATATGTAATTGTTTTACTTGCGCCACATACACTACATACACTTTTTCTAGCATCAGAGACATGTCGATTACAACCTACCGTACTACACAAAGGCATGTGTGAATTATTAGGTTTATCGACCGGCATGCGCGGCCTAACTTTATCCCTTTTGGGTGTTTTTTTCTTCTTTTTTTGTTTTGCCATTTTATCTCTCAAACTCTCTCGCGCGCAATGGCTTGCGGAGAACATAATAAACAAAGGAGAGTACTCCCGCTCTACCCAGCGATAGTTTTACGACTATGGCTTAGGTCCTTCCTTGCCCAAGAGAAGAGAAGTACTTTCCAAAAGGCGGGATGACATTGGTAAGGTTCGAACTTACATCAAGTAGCTTTTTCAC
>SDBT01013557.1_pt1 | contig 13057 bp, 11 predicted proteins | sample 2277101 | NCBI WGS metagenome assembly SDBT01 (sample SAMN10404973, study PRJNA504765) | marine sediment metagenome | isolation source: marine sediment core GS10_PC15, 103 cmbsf | place: Arctic Ocean: Southern Knipovich Ridge | collected 2010 | reverse complement strand
GGACATCTCATTGATTATTTGCCCCTGCTCTTCAATGGTAGCTTCGTATTCATCACTCATTTTCGCCAGATGATTGTTGATAACTACTGCTTGTTCGTTGATGACCGTGGCGTGCTCTTGCACTACGGCGTTCATCTCCTCGACATGTTGACTTAATTCAAGTATATTCTGCTCGGTGACCTGGTGGTAATCGTTATACAAGAAGAATCCAGCGGCCATTCCGCCGAGAACTATAATAGTCAGCACAATGTTCCAGATCAGTAAAATTCTGAGCATCGCCCTTCTCCTTGTCAGTAGTATATCACGGGTATACTTCGCGTGGCTATCAGATATTATTGACAGAAAGCTGGCGTCGTACTTATTATATGGATATAATGAAGAACGAATCAGCCGAGGATGGATATAATCTACCACGGAAGATAGAGAAGCCCTGGGGCTTTGAGATCCTCTTTGCCGCAGCCCCCAGATATGCCGGCAAGGTACTCTTTGTGAGGAAGGGTTGCCGACTCAGTTTGCAATACCATAAGGTAAAGGATGAGGTGCTATACGTTCATGATGGCAAAGTTAATATGGAGATTGAACGGGATGGCGAACATAAAGAGTGGCTTACACTCGGTGCGGGTGATTGCGTGCGGATTACACCTCTTACCAGACATAGGCTGACTGCGATAGAAGACACGGTGTTGTTTGAAGCTTCGACTCCTGAACTGGATGACGTGGTCAGGCTGGATGATGATTATGGCCGAACAGGTAGCTAACTAAGGGTCTACTTGACTGAAGTAAAAAGCGATGCCCGGGATTTTTCGTCCCGGGCATCGGATTATCATGACCACCTGAGTTGCACTAATATTCTCTACGGAAGCCGTAGTACCACACCAAGATACCGGCAACAATTGCTGTAACCACCAGAGAGAGGATGATTGCCAGCCACGGTGTTGGCGTTGGTACTGGCGCGGGAACGGCTGGCGGTGCTGGCGCTGTTGGTGCCGGATACACGACTTCTGGCGCCACCACTTGTGGTACCGAAGGTGCGATCACTATAGGTGAGGTCGGCAAGACCGTGATGGTGAACGTGCCGGATAGACCATCGATACTCACGCTGTAGCTACCGGCCTGACCCTGGACGGTGGTGAAGGTTACCTCCTCGCTGGCACCACCAGCGACTGATACCTTCTTGAAAGAAACCAGCTGGCCATTTATCTTGAGTGCTACCTCGTAGCTGCCAGCCAAATCGCCGGTGTTGGCTACCGTGGTGCTGATAGTGACCTTTTCCGCAATGTCAGCCGAGGTTGGGCTGATCTTAAGACCGCTTACCTCAAAGGACGCGGGATTTATCCGAACCAGAGTACTGAAGATGGTGAAGTGGCTCACCCTGGCTGTGATGGTATTCGTTGCCAGGTCAATCTCGATATCTTCAGCGCCGAGTACGACCCATAGACCGGTATCCTCATCGTAGTAAGCAATGGTCAGGTTATCTGGCGTAGCCCCTGGGGGCAGCCAGTTAGGATTGTACTCAAAGGTGAGCAAGGCTGGTGGGTCGAAGGTCGCTCCGGTAGGCTCACAATCGAAGTGGATGCCCATGCTAAATGAGGTACCTGCTGGTGGCATATCCCTTGGCGGCTTTACATTAGTAATGGTTATCTCGCTCAGAGGATCACCTTCCGCAGTAAGACCAATGGTACCACTTGGAATTGTAAAGGTTGCTCTGCCATCAGCAGATGAAACCGTTGCTGATCTGGTGAACTCGCCATCTTCGTTAACAATGTCAGAGACATCCTCTGTTGATGGTACAGATGGTACTCCATCATCTCCACCATCTCCACCGGGTGTAGGAGTTGGAGTGACTGCTGCAGAGAGTGTGAATGAAGAAGTGGTATCATTGGTGAAAGATACCGTGCTACTGCCAACAACAAAAGCTTCTGTCGTGTATGTGCCTGCAGTCCAATCGGATGGTGGTGTCCAGTTAATAGTATATGTAATCGTTGTTTGCCCTTGATAGGCTCCACCATACCCATATCCATAACCACTACCGGTGCCAAGGGGATAAGTGTTCCAGCCAGTCCCGTATGCATATCCATATCCAGAACGAGCACCACCGCTATTGGCATATGCCCAGTTGGCCGCGGTTACGGCAGTGACGCTAACTGTACCAGAAGTCCCTGAAGTGCCTAATGCTGATATTGACGTGGAAGTTCCACCGTTGGTCATAGGCAGGTTTGTACACCTAGCCTTATATGTATTAGGATTCGTTGAACTTTTAATATCCAAATATGCACTCTGTATTGGCAGAATATCTGCACTTTGGACAGTTACTAACACGGTGATTTGATAGGAGGAACCGATGGTTGCAGATGAGGGGGCAGTGACACCTATAGTTAATGCCTTGACCGGATGTGGTGACGCAAACCATAGTGAAGTACCAACGGCTATTACTAGCATTAGTGCAGTGGCGACCCTTGCAAAACTTTTAATGTTCATCGCTCCTACCCCCCTTGTGAGATGATCAAACTGATCTATTCTAAATGGATTTTTAACTTTTAATCCTCTTCTGGGTTTCATTTTGCCTGCTAATACCATTAAATTATCTTTATCAACATTTAAAGCAGCAGCAAGTTTCACTAATATTTTTTTGCTCGGTGGAGGCATGATTCCGTTTTCGAGCTTGCTGATGTAACTGGGATTAACATTTATACTTTCAGCTAATTCATGCTGGCTCATGCCAGTCTTATCCCTCAAATCTTTTAATTTTGGTCCAAATTCCAATTTTGCTCGCGCCTCCAAGTCTTGTGCTACTTTCTGAGGAATCCTACCAGAAAGCCTTACTAATCTCGCCAGATCAATATTTAAAGCTTTAGCAAGACTAGTGAGTATTATTTCACTCGGTGGAGGAAGTAAGCCATTTTCAATTCTACTAAGATATGAAATATCAACTCCAACTCTTGCCGCAAGTTGTTGTTGCGTTAATCCGGATTTAATCCTATACTTCTTTAACTCGGTGCAAAATTTATTATGCTTTTCCATTAGTTATTGCTCCAGAAACATACTTTCATGTTAAATTTAGCTCATATTGATAAAAAAGTCAAGTATTTGTTATGAAATTTCTGGGCCACTGTAAAAAAAATCAGGGATTTGAGTAAAAAATCAGTAGTTCAATAGTGTAAAATAAGTGTGAGAATTGAAAGGGCAGGTATTAGCTATGGATTGGTTATTTCCAATAAAACAGATATTCGAGTTTGTCCTTCCCTTCCTTGAACGCTTGCCCTTAATCAGGGCAATCCTGGGATTTATACTTGTCTTCTTCCTTCCAGGCTTTGCCTGGACACTGATCTTCTTCAAGCGGGTAAATGTCATCGAAAGAATTGTCCTTTCCTTTGGTTTGTCCATTGCCTTGGTAACACTAAGTATTCTCACCCTAAACGTACTACTAGGGATTAGAATTACTGGACTTAATTCTCTGCTGACTATTACTGTGCTCACTATAATACCTGTGATGGTATATTATCTTAGGAGGATACGCAGGTTACATTGAAAAGCTAGGCTACTACTAGTGGATGACAAATCGTATTTGAAGCTGTGGTTTCGACTTTTTCTATAGTTTGAGATATACTTCACCTTGTGCATAAGAGGATAATACCAAAGAAGGAGAGGTTGCTGAATAAAAATCCGTACATATGGGCGGGACTTGGTCTTCTAGTTGTTGGTAGTCTGGTAGGTCTATCGGCTTATTTTTTACTTGGTATAACCTGGCTAACCGCTTTCGGTATCTCGATGCTTATTTTATCATTTATTCTGCTTGCCCTAGGAAGGACCATACCCAGACTGTCACCTGAGGTCAGTGCCCTTATACTAGAAACCGGCATTGCCAATATAGCAACTATAGTAGAAGAATTTGGGATTAGAGCAAGTGCCATTTACCTACCATCGTCATTAACCAGTGGCCGACCGCAGGCTCTTATCCCCTTGCACTCCAATCCATCACTGTCTGGGATGACCAAAACTCTCCCTCAACGGTTTATTGTCAGATATGGAGCCAGCTCTGACGACATCGGGCTGCTGGTAACTACAACCGGAACTACGGCCGTTGGTATGCTGGAGTCAATACCAGGTCCTAACTCATCCGAACTCGAATCCGCATTGACATCTCTGTTCAGGGGAATGCTGGGTGTAGCTGATGGAACCACGATTATTACACGTGAAAATCACATTAGTGTAGATATAAATAAACCCCGTATTGAAAATAAGACTAACTGGTCCCACCAATGCCTGGGAGGACCTTTAGCCTCAATAGTTGCCTCAGTAGCTGCGGAAGCCTGGGACAAACCAGTTATCATCAAACGAGAAGAGCAACATAGGGGGAAATACTCTATTGAACTCGAGGTAATAGGGTGAAGATATATAACAGCTACATCCTTATTATTGCCATCTTACTTTTACTAACCACCGTTATCCTGATTGCCACAGGGCAGAATTCGCTTGATGTCTATTACGCCATCTATATTATAGAAGCTCTTATCGTTACCGAGTTATATGTATATTTCAATGCCAAAGCCCGTCGTGGACTGAACTTTGTTAGCACCATACTATTTGCTGGCTTTTTATTTATTGTATCCCTACAGGTTATTAAGATATTGGCATAAATATTGGTTAGACCTAACTTACTATGAAAAGATTTGCTATCGCACTCCCCATAATACTTTTACTGGCAGTGCTTTCCTCTTACTTTCCCGTGCTTGCCCAGCCCACTTATACCCCTCACGAGAACCCAGTTACAGCTAAAGCCTCCCCAGAATTGGCATCGCTCCTTCTCTTCTATGGTAATGTATTTGACCTAGCAGCTATTGGCCAAGACCAGGATGCTCAAAGCATGCTCGACGAGCTAGAATACGCTAATATCCCCGATGAACTGCGCTATCTCATTGACCGTTATAGCCTACTGTCTCGACAGTTGATTACCACTCTTGATAGTCTGGAAGCTATTCTTGATGAGGCATCAACCTTACTTTCGCGTTACCAGATTAGTGAGGCTAAACAAAAACTTGACGATGCTGAGGCAACTATCAATAGCGCCCAAATGGTGCTGACAGATTTTGAGGCAGCAACCAACACCCTGGGTGATAGGCTAGGTGTTTTGGCGGCTACAGCCGGCAGCCCGATTAGACTAGCCTATGACCGTCTGGAGCAGATCATGCATCGGCTGAGGCGTCTTATTGATGAGCTTAACCAACTTGAGCAGAGCCTGGCTGAAAAACACAAAGCTCAAACAGTAGAGCTAATACCCACTGAACTCAGCCTCAATATTGCCCCGGGATTAGTTTTCGTTGGCGGCAGTATTACTGCCCAGGGTAGACTTATCGATGATACCGGCCCCTTGCCTGGAAGAAAACTAACTCTTCTTGTAGACAATGAGCCACTAATTATCACCACTGGTCCTGATGGTTCATATACCAGCAGTATAACCATACCCTACAAATATGTTTCCAGTATGAGCCTGAAAACCGTTTATGTTCCCTCTGGCGATGATATTGGCACCTACCAGGCCTCTGTCAGCCCACAAGTGGAAGTCAATACCAGCTTATATACCAGCTTCTATCCCACCTACCTTGAGGTCTCAGCCCCGGAGACTGCCCAGCCCGGGCTACCTATTTTGGTTAGCGGTCAGGTTAGCTCCCCTCCTAGCACCTTTGGCCGAACTGTCAAGGTACTTCTAGACAATAGCCTGCTTGCTGAAGAAATAGTGCCAGAGCAGTTCAGCCTTCAGGTAACCATTCCTCAACAGGTTTCAACGGGAAAACATAGCCTAACCGTGGTGGTTGCTCTCCAAGAGCGCTATTCTGGCGCTTCAGAGAGGCTGAATATCAATATTTCAACGCTTCCAATACATACCGATATAAAAGTCCCGCCACTCGTTGCTATTCCCAGATCAGTCCAGATTACTGGTAAGGTGCACCACAACCTTGATCCTATTCAGGATGCCACGGTAAGCCTCAATTTCCGAGATTCCTCAATCGCAGTTAAAACAGCTACTGATGGCAGCTTCACTATTACTGTGGAAGCACCTCTTGACCTGTCTTTGGTTGGTCCCCAGGAATTAATAATGAAAATTGAACCGGTTGAACCATGGTATGCTTCGCTCCAAATAAAGAGACAGATTATCATCATAAACCCAGTAAATATGGGCTTGATGCTGATTGCTTTCGTATCCTTGGGACTACTGGTATTTACCAGAGTCAAAGCCAGACCGGTTAAACCACGGGAAGAGCTAGCCGTTTCCGAGGCTAAGCCCCGAGAACTACCTACCATCGGTCCACCGCCAAGACCCAAATATGAATTCACCGGCATCAAGGGTAGAATATTCTCAGCCTATCTGGATGGACTTGAGGCTGTAGAGGAGGTAACTAGTATTCCGATGGCACCACATACTACCCTCAAGGAGTTCCTTGACGCGGCCATTTCTCTACTACCAGCGGTTACCAAGCCTTTCACTGAGCTAACCACAGTTGCTGAAATTGCTCTCTACTCTGCTCATGTGCTTGATGAAGATACAGCAATTCACGCTGAACAGCTTACCGTCAACATTAAACAGGAATTACAGCATGGAACTACGTAGATTTTTAATAATACTCACCATATTGCTGGTTCTCATACTGACTATCGTGGTATGGTTCTTTCCGTCAAATGAGGATTTCCGAACCGAGAACCCGTTTTGGAATGGCACCAAGGATATCAGTTCAATAACTCAAGTTTCATCACTGACGTCCTTGTCCGACCTCACATCAGCACCTCAGGGGGTAGCTCTCATCCTTATCCCCTACCTTGATTTTACCCCCGCTGAACTTGAAGAGCTGAATAGCTTTGTTACCAAGGGAGGGACTCTGGTTTTAGCCGATGACTATGGCTTTGGTAACCAAGTCTTAGAATATCTGGGGGTTAAGGCACGATTCTCAGGACAAGTCCTCCTTGACCCATTATTCAACTATAAGAATGATTGGTTCCCGCGGATTTTTCACCTGACACCGAGTGCGGTAACTGCTAACATCACGAGCCTGGTTCTCAACCATGCCACTTGCCTCATCAATATAGAAACCGATAACATCCTTGCCCTGTCCTCCGCGTTCAGCTTCCTTGACCTTAATGGCAATCAAGCATGGGATGAGGATGAGCCTGCAGGTCCATTACCAGTAATTTCCCAACACAATCTGGGCACTGGGCAGATAATACTTGTCTCCGACCCCAGCATCTTTATCAACAGTATGGAGACTATAGAAAGCAACTACAACTTCATTCAAAACGTTGCCACTATTACCACATCCGAGCTTCTTATTGACCAATCGCACCTACCACCATCAAGCCTCCACCAGACTAAGAACCTATTGGCTGACATCCATGGCTATCTTGTCTCTCCGGTAGGAACACTGGGGCTGGTAATAGTGGCATTGACCATAACGCTAATGCCTTTATGGTACAGAAGGAGGTTATAATTGGCTACAAAACAGAATAAGATACAGGAAATGCCGAGCAACATTACTACCGAGGTATCCAAGATAGTAATAGGCAAAGAAGATATAAAGGAGATACTCCTGGTGGGCTTGCTCAGTCAGGGGCATGTGCTCATTGAAGGGCTCCCCGGTACTGCTAAAACTACCCTTGCTAAAACCTTTGCCCAGGTTATCGGCGGCACTTTCAAGAGAGTGCAGGGTACCCCGGATATGCTGCCCGCTGATATTATTGGCTTTTATCTCTATCACACTGACGGCAGCTCCACGTTTATGCCCGGTCCCATCTTTGCCAATGTGGTTCTGGCTGATGAGCTGAACCGGATCTCCCCCCGTACTCAAGCAGCCCTCCTTGAGGCGATGCAGGAGCAGCAGGTTACCGTTGAGCGGGAGACCCACCCCTTAAAACAACCGTTCATTGTCATTGCCAGTCAGCTACCCTATGGTGGCGCTGGAACGTCTCCCCTTACTGAGCCTCAGATAGACCGATTTATGTTCCGGATATGGAGTGGCTTCCCCAGTGCAGAAGAGGAGAACGAGATTCTGCGGGATATTGATAAAATCTCAGAGCCGCATATCTCGTCAGTAGCAACACCGACTGATATTATCCAGTTGCAGCAGGAGGTCAAGAAGGTATATATTGCCGATAGCATCCGCTCTTACATCATTGAAATCCTTAACAGACTGCGCCAGCATCAAGACCTGTCCCTCGGGCCCAGCCCCAGAGGCGGCATCGCTGTGTTCAAGGGGTCAAGGGCGCTAGCCTTTATTCAGGGGAGGGACTTTGTCATCCCCGATGATGTGAAGAGGCTCCTTATTCCAGCCCTTTCCCATCGCCTGCGAATCAGTGCTGAAGCTGAAATGGAGGATGTCAACGCTGAGGTCATAATCAATCAAGTAGCCAGTGAAGTTCCTGTACCAAAGATGGAGCCATGATTAAATCACCAATTAGATTATCATGTCAAATTTACCTGCTACTTGTTCTATTGGCAGTCGCCACTCTGTCATCGCTGCTTTATTCGCCAGTAGCCCTAATCTTGTTATTGGTGGTGCTATTTATCACCTTTCGTCCGTTACAGCCGAGGCTCAACATGGTGGTCACTATGGCGGCTATATTCATCCTACCACTGCTATTAGAACCGCTCACGCAGTACCTAATATATACGGCGCTGTTTTTCCCAATGATGGGGCAACTTATAGCGGTAATAGCCACTCTTCCCGTTATACATCTCCTGGATTATAACTTGAGGCAAAATGCTCAAAACATGACTATAGTCCATAACATAAAGAGCAGACATACCACCACCACTCTCAACACTCTATTTGTTTCCACCTTTTCAATACTATTGGTATCACTTGTCATTAATAACTCTGCCCTGTTGTTTACTACCATCGCGCTTGTTTTGTATTTGCTAGTTATCCTGATACGAGTTCTCCTTGCCATTCCCAGGTTGCCCATTGATATATCCACCATACGGAAGAGGGTTATTGCCGGTACTGCCGCTGATATTTCCCTGCACGCTATAAACAAGGCATCTATAAGGCTGCACAGCCTCATCGGCCCAGTCGACTCCTGGGTCAGAATCACGCCTCACCAATTTACTCTAAATGGAGCCAAAACGGAGCTAAATCTTAACATCACCCCACCTCTGGCTGGACCATCATACCCTCAACTCCAAGCATCAGTTATAGACCCCCGCGGGGTTATCCAGGTGAACCAGCTACTTCAGCCGGTGGAACTGCACGTAATCCCCAGGGCAAGATATGCTGAGTGGCTGGCAATGCGTTATCTGGAGCAGGCGGGGGCCAGGGGCGCTGTAGCCAGCACACTCCCACCTAAGGCCAAGTTACCGCTGCGCAAAAGGGGCGTGGAATATTTCGATAGCCGAAACTACCAACCTGGTGACCTGCTAAAGGATATTGACTGGAAACATACCCTGAAATTAAACCAGCTAATAGTCAAAGAATACATTGAGGTTGGTGGACAGGTAGCCATAATAGCGGTTAATCTTTCAGTTACGGATGCTGAGGAAGCAGATAAGCTAGCCTTTAATCTAATAACAACGGCACTAACATTGGCGCAAGAAAGCATCCCCACCGCACTGGCTATCTATAATCACCAGAAGGTTATCCTTACCACGCCTGTCAGCGACTCCAGGGAAACACTTAAGCACACGCTGTTAGTAGTAAAGGATATCACCTCGGTAGAATTTGCTCAGCGGTTTTTACAACCGCCTGACATTAGTAAACTCAGGCGAAATATTACCCTGCTTAAACGAGTGACATCGAAACCAGCCCAGCGATTGCTCACTATGCTTGACTTTGAATACCAAGCTATAGAGGAGGCAGCTAAAGGACACCCAGCAACTATTGCCCTGTTACGGAGCACCAAGCAGGTATCACCCCCGGCCATGATAATATTGGTGTCTCAATTGAATCATGATGTTGAAGCTTTACTGTTAACTAGCAAGCAACTATTCAAAAGAGGATTTACCACAATACCTGTCGCAGCGGCCTAGTTAAAAAATATAGAGGATCTTTCGTGACAGTTTTTTGTACGTCCAGTTTAGTTTCGCAACAATTGGTAATTATTATTGTATTGGTAGATATCTGCCGCAGAACACTCACACAGGTTCGACCATAACTGGTTTGGTGTTTAGGTAAGCGGGTAACGAACTAAGAAAATTGGTGAAAGACTAGGGGTGCGATTATAAAAGTGTGCTATTCAGTAGTGATAACTACTCTGGTAAATCAAGCAATAGGCGAAGTTGCTCTAAATAACTCTAAACTGCCCCTTCTGATCATTTCCAACCGCGTGTAGAGTAAAATTTACTATGCTCTCTCGCACCTCATTATACCTACAGCAAATGCGGGAGTTCTATTGGTTTCATTCCTCTATTTCGAACAGGTAGACATTCTCTCTCACCTCTTTCAGGTCAGGGTTAGAGCATGGTTCCCTGCTGTAAACAATAGATATGCCATTTTCACTCAAGAAGGCAGTATCTCTGCAACCTCCGCTTAGAAACTTGTAGGCTTCTTCATCAGTGGGTGTTGGGAATGCAATGATCCGAGTATAGACGCTCCTTTCGGTGACGGCAGTAAAGGCAAGAGCTTTCCATGGGTCGAGAATTGCTTTATCATAGCTCTCATTAATATTCTCCTCAATCCAGATAAATGCCTGATAATCTTCATCGTCAATCATGTGATAATAAGGAATATCTTGGCGGTCTGTTATGCCTATATACAGCAGTGGAATGATAACAGCCAGACACAAGAACTTACCTACATTCTGTATAATAGGAGGTATGTTCAGTCGATCTCTGATCCCCACTGGTATATTGATGTTTTTCAGACCCGATAGTCCCGCTCCGGCAATAATACTCATCATTAACATCATATACATTAATCCACGCGTATACATTGTGTGTAGCCCAAAATCAAAGGTAAAGAAAGCAGCCAGCATTACCGTTAATGCTAGCATACCAAATATGAAGCCGTAATTTTTGCTGCCACCTCTTATCGCCAGCAGATAAACACCTAGTAAACAAAGCAGAGTAGGAAGATAACCGTAAGTTTGCAAAATCTGTGGGATATCTATCCATGTTGGAAGAGGCTGTAAGGTGAATTGACTCTGCACTACAGCTAGTAGAGTATTGAAATTTAAAGGAAGAAGTGCCAAGAAAGGGACAACCAGTGCAAGTACTACTCCAAGGCTATGCTTTAAGTCACTTTTCAGATTGAGCAGTACATAAGGAATAAGAATAAGAACCAAACAAACTGCGGAAGGAGCATGCATGGAAAGCAAAAAGAAGCTAAAAACAGAGACTACGAAATAAGCCCACCCGTTTTTAAAATAAAAAGCTATGAAAAGAGCAAGGGGTATAAAAAGTAGTCCTAAAGCGACAGGAACCAGAAAGCCAGGGCCTAAAATTCCTACCGTAGTCGGTATCAAACACGTTAGAAGGGCAGCCTCCCAACCAAACTTCTCACGCTGAGCTAAGATATACACCGAGAGGACCGTGATTATGAAGATAATGCCAGGGAAATACCTGACAATGGTTATCCAAGAGATACCGCTAATATTGTGGAATACACCCCAGAGTAGTTGGAATCCAATCTCTAGGGGAAAGGGAGAGCTGCCTGTTTTAAACATTACGTTGGAGTAAATTATATGAACCCACTCGTCAACGTGAACAGGGTAAAGATAGTTTTGGTGCGGAATGAAAGCTGTATAGAATGCCAGTGCCATTATCGGCAATAGCATGTAAGCCGATTTTGGTATATCATTGACATTATGCCTATTCACGTGCTAACCAATTCCTTACGCAAGATGTCAGGGTAATAAAACCATTACGGAGCATTTCACTAATGTTGCGGTTAATGGTAATCGTTACCTCCGTGTCATAAATAATCAAGACTCTACTTAATTCACATTAATCCACAGATGAAGTGACCTATAAGTTTCGCTCTGCCTTTGTCTATATAACAAGAACTCCACCTTCTGATTCTCGCCGGTGTGCGTGGGGGCGAAGCCAATTTCACCTTCCCATTTATCGCCATGCTCCAGGGGGGTAGCATTCAGGCGGGATACGTTCTGCCCGTTATAAGCGATGTTCACCGGCTGGCCGTCAATCTGGATAGAGACGGAATAGGTAGTCTGCTGCTGTTCCTGGTTCACGATGCCCAGGATGACCCGGCCGGTAGTGCCGCTGACGGCGGTAGTAGCATCGCCGTACCGCACACTGACCACCTGGTTTGCTCTCAGTGTAAACTCGGCCGGATAATCGATTGCCTTGCCCTCTAAGCCCAAGATATAGAATTCGGTAAAGCGCTCACCAACTTTAGGGGAAGAGATTGTATAAATAAGCACGCCCACTGTACCCAGGATGGTGAGGACCAGGACAATACTGAGGGCTTTGTTCAAAGGGCTTCCTTCCCACGCCGGGAACTTCAGATGATGTTCGGTGATTAACTTAAACATACCGTATTGACGCTGCCGCAGCATGGCAATCCCTGAGAGGATGAAGATAAAGGCGGAAATGGTAAACAACACCGGCTCCAGCCTGATTCCCCAGGGGGTGTAATTTAAGCCCAGGCCGATTAAAGCGGTCACCGCGATGCTCATACCGAAACTGAGGGCAATTTTCTCAATCCCGTCCATGCCTCCTGTACGGGCAAATAAGGCCGCAACCAGTACATATCCGGGGAAAAATAGGAGAAACGGGAGACCAAACGCGATTCGTAAGAAACTAGAGGGAATGACCACAATAGCCAGAACCAGCAGGACGGTCAGGATATCTATGATTAAAAGTCCGTTAGGTAGCCTAATTTTCAATTGCACGCCTCAATAATCACGGATGGCTTTAAGTCTATTCTAATGCCCTGCTGAGAACATGGTCAAGTATAAACGAGGCAAGTATGCCAACCTGCGTCAGGAAGCTGTTCTAGTGCTTGACAAGTCGGATATATTGATGTAAATTATAGCCATAGGGTGTAAGGGTGGATATAGAATTCTCGTCAAATCGTTTGGCTAGCGCAAGTGTGAACCTATCAGAAGCTAGTCG
>SDBT01013556.1_pt1 | contig 13057 bp, 11 predicted proteins | sample 2277101 | NCBI WGS metagenome assembly SDBT01 (sample SAMN10404973, study PRJNA504765) | marine sediment metagenome | isolation source: marine sediment core GS10_PC15, 103 cmbsf | place: Arctic Ocean: Southern Knipovich Ridge | collected 2010 | reverse complement strand
AGATACATTAAATATTTTTTAACAATTTTTTCTTGTTTTTCTTCAAGAATCTTTCGATCTATCCAAAAGAAAACAAGTCCTCCAACAAGGTTTGCAACAACAACCGCAATAATGTTGTCACCAAGAAAAAAGAATATGAATGCAAGAAGTGGAGTTGACAACTGCCACCTAAGTAAATATAATAAATATTTTATACTAAATCGTTGAAGCATAGAAAAAATAAGATAGCTCTTTTTTTATATTTATTGTGATTTAGAGCCTATTAATGCTTTTACTATTGCTTCGCCAAATTGTTTTGCGGCATCAGGTCCGTTTGAAGTAATTATTTTGCCATCAACAATAATATCTTTACAGACATATTTTGCACCTTTTTCATGCAGGTTTTCTGCCTGACCACTTGAAGCAGTTGCTTTCTTTCCTTTAAGCAATCCTGCGTTTGCAAGAATTCCAGGTGCAATACATATTGCTGCGAGAATTTTTCTTTTTTCAACAGTCTCTTTTGCAATTTGTCTTGCTTTTGCGTCATCAAAATAAGCAGAAGCACCTGGACCGCCAACGAAAATAATTACTGCATAATTTTTGATATCAACATCTTCAAGAGAAATGCTTGCCTTAGCTGTTTCCCCGCCTACTCCAAGAACTGTTCCTGCGTTCCTGCTTGCAATAACTGTTTTTATGCCTGCTTTTTCAAGTATTTTTTTTGGTTCAAATAACTCTTCTTCTCTGAAATTTTTTGGAGCAATTATAAATAATGCTTTTTTTTCTTTAATTACCATGTTTAATTTTAAAGCGGAACTTTTTTTAATAAGTTTCGGATGAATAAATATACGCTTGGAGGTTTTAATCATGCTTGTAGCAACATCTGAACAGCTTAAAGGAAGGGAAATTATAGAAACTTTTGGTCTTGTAATCGGCAGTACTACCAGAACCCAATTGGCTACTGAAGAAGTAGCTTCAAATATCAGAAAATTTATTGGCGGAGAAACCGTTGAGTATACTGATGGTCTTGCACTTGCAAGAGAAGAAGCAGTGCAGAGAATGATAAAAGAAGCCGAGGAATTGAAAGCAAATGCAATTATTGGCATGCGCTTTTCTATAACTGCTGTTACACTAAATATTGTTGAAATTGTGGCATATGGTACTGCAGTTAATGTAAAAAACTAATTTTTTGCTTAAGCAATTTTTGTTTTAGTTCTTGAATACAAAATAAATTATGGCGTGTATTGAAAACTTTTTTCCATACATTAGAATTTCAGCCCTGAAAAGTTTTGCAGTTGCATAAATTATAAACGCAGTTGTAGCACACAAAATTCCAAGACTTAGTACTATATCAAGCGGAGTCATTGTTCCAAGGAAAATTCTAATCATTGCAGTTATTGGTGCTGTTAGTGGAAAAAAAGTAATTACTTGTGAATAAAAACTTGTTGAATTGTTTGTAATAAACATAGTGCTCAGTGCAGGAATTAATACAAATCCTGTTAGCAGGGTTCCAATTTGCTGAGCCTGACTTCTTGTTTCCATAAGCACACCAATTGCTGCCAACAACGAAGCATAAAGAAAATAACCCAGTATAAAGAACAAAAAGTATAGTATTATTACCTGTGTTCCAAGAAATGATGAAAAAATTTCCGCAAATATTTCCGGAGCAATCAGGAAAATGGTAAGTACTCCTACAATAATCCATGCAAAAAACTGAATTAAACCAAGCATTGAAAGCCCTAATATTTTGCCTGTTAAAAGCTGTTTAAATGAAACAGATGAAACGAGAATTTCAAGAATTTTATTTTCTTTTTCTTTTGCAATACCCTGCAGCATAAAGTTTGCAGAAAGAAATATTGAAAGCGAAAACACCATTGCAATCGTGGACGGGAATGCAAAAAAGTAATAACTGTTTTCCATCAGTTCAAATTGCATTGGGCTAAATTGCAGACCGGAAATTGCTAATATTATTGTAAAAACCAAAAGAAGTCCTGGCAATACAAATGCAAAAAATTTGTATTCTTTTCTTGCAAAATTCATTTTGAATTCCTGCAATGCAACCTTTATTGTTTTATCCACTGTTCTGCCTCCGCAACTTTAATAAAAATTTGATTTAACGAAAGTTCTTTAACATTAAATTGGGTGATTTCTACATCTGAGTCGACAAGTTGTTCAAGAATATGCTTTGGAGTAGTATCAACTCTCAAAAAGAGCTGTGCTGAATTGTTTGTAATATTTGACCTTTCAACCCCTTCAAGTTTAGGTAAAATTCCTTCAAATCCAACAAAAACACAATTGCTTGCATAACTTTTTTTAATCTCGTCAATTTTACCGTACAAAACACGCTTTCCATGATTTATCATCAAAGCACGATCGCATAATTCTTCAACTTCATTCATCATATGAGTGCTTAGAATTATTGTTTTCCCAAGTTTTTTTTCTTCAAGAATAATATTTTTAACAAGTTCTCTGTTTGTTGGATCAAGTCCTGAAAAAGGCTCGTCAAGAATTAAAAGTTTCGGATGATGAACAAGTGTTACGCACAATTGCACAAGTTGTCTTTGACCTTTGCTTAGAGCACTAATTTTTGCATCTGACTTTTCAATTAAACCAACACGATTAAGCAAGGAAAGACCATCCAACTTTGCGTCTTTTTCAGTTGAACCTTTTAATGCTGCAAGATAGCAAATATTTTCCATTACAGTTAAATCGTCATAAAGCCCTCTTTCTTCAGGAAGATATCCGACAATTTCTTTTGTTTTTTCGCTGAAAACTTGTCCAAAAATAGTTATTGTTCCATTATCAGGTTTTATAAAATCCAAAAGCATTCTTATTATAGAACTTTTTCCGGCACCGTTTGGACCAAGCAATCCAAAAATTTCACTATTATCAACGTTGAAGCTTACGCCATCCACTGCTTCAACTTTATCATAAGATTTGAAAATGTTATCTACAACAATGCAAGCCATATTGGTAATTAAGAGGACTTAACTTATTTAAAAGCACTTTGGTATCCAGCTGTTTTGTCTTAAATTTTAATTATTTTGCTTTGAGTTCGTTTGCTGCTCTGATAAAATAACCTGCGGTCCAGGCAAAAGGTCTTTCGCTTTTTAAAAACAGTCCGTTTAACGGTTTGCCTTTTTCGTTAAAAACCTCGTGGGTTATACCGTTTTGATTTATTAGCAAGGCTACATCTTTTAGTGCATGTTTTGCTTCCTTTTTCCATCCAACTTTTTGTAAGGCAATTGCATTAAGGCAACCAAGCCATGGCCAATTAAAACCATTATGATAATGGTATTCAAGTAATGGCAACAAAGTTGGAGGAATTCTCCAAACAGGATATGTAGGATAATTTGTTTTAAGTGGAATTTTATTAAGCTGATGTTGTTTTATTTTGTTTAAAATCATCTGACCTTGTGCTCTGTCAGCTATTTCAAAATCTATTGCTAGTAAATTTCCATCGGAAGAAAAGAAGTCATGCCTTCTAAAATCAATCCAATCAATGTAGTAATTTCCCTCCCAAAATTGCTGGTTTATTTTGTCCTTGGTTTTTTTTGCAAGCCCTTCAAACTTTCTTTCCAAACTTTCATTTTTTTGCAGTCCTGCAAGCCAGGAAAATTCTTTCAATGCCTTATAATAGCAGCAATTTGTGTAAAGAACATTTCCGAATTTCAACACTGTTTCAGCCCAGTTTGCAAAAACCCTTTCTTCAATTAAGGCATCATTGTCCCTGTCTTTGCTTAAAAGAAATTCCATTGCTTTTTTTGCTTTTGGAAACATTTTTGCAGCAAAAGCCTTGTCGTTTGTTTTCTTAACATATTCTGAAAGTGAAATAACAAACAATGCAGTTGAATCAATTACTGAGCCTACTAAAAGCTTGTATCTTGGTTTTAAGTCAAGGCTTATTTGGTTTGGAATCACACCATTTATTTTTTGTAATGAAGCAAAGAGTTCAAGGTTTTGTTTAACCTGAAGTACATCATCTAAAACAAGCGCACCATAAGATGCAAAAAAACTGTGCCTTGCCCAGTATTGATTAAACCTTTTACTTTTCCTACCTGCAACAATTCCTTTAGTGGTATAGCAACGCCGCAAGTCATTCAAAGAAATCTCTAACGCGCTTTTTACCCCTGGATGCATTGCTCCCAACACCTATAATCTAAGGGCTTTGAGAAATATTAAACTATGGTTTGTTAATCAACTAGGGCATTAAGTTCACTATTAGAAATCATTTGCTTTTTATTCAATTTCTAGTATTTCTGCAATGCCGTCTCCGTCCAAGTCTGCCCATCCCATTTCTCCCCTGCATACTTGAAGACCAGGCATTTCACTTAGGGGAACATCGTCTGAAGAAATATCTTCTCTTCCCGCTGCCATTAATTCTCCGCGCCACTGCAAATCTGCACCTGTGTTATTATAAATATCCCAACATCCAAACTCATGTGCTAATTCATGTGCAGTTGTTGTTGATCTTTTACCGCTGAGAAAAACAAACCCTGTTGAACAATCTCCTCCAGCTAAATTACACCAGAATGTGCTGTACTCTCGAGAAATCACTATATATTCATCAAAACTTTGGTAATCCAAACCACAGTATTCTGCAGCTGCCTCTGCAACACTTACTCCACCTGTACTACTTGCAACTTCTTCTTCGCTTAAATTCAGCAGCGCAGAGTTGAACTTCCCATAAACTTCCCACTCAAAATTCAAGAAATCTGAGGGTTGGTTTAAATATCTCTCAGCCATTGCATCGAAATATTCTTCTACTCCTTCCAATTGCTCCTGCGTATTTCTAACAAGGCAAGGACTGGTATCGGCTTCATCTTTTGAAAAAAGTATGACTAGAACTTTTTTGTTTCCCTTTGCAATGTTTTTTTGTAGTATTGATTCTTTGTTAATGCATTTTCCGTCAATGCATTTTCCTTCCAAACACTCGGAATCTGCACAGCAAGAAAAACCCGGATAAAACACATTATCGCAGCATTTTGACTCATAATAGCCTCCGTAAAGATCGACCATTGGGAATTTTTTTCCATTGCAAACTAAATAATCCTCTACAGGATCTATATCGGTCACTGGCAAATTCAAAAGAGCTACTACTCCCTTTGCAGGTATTCTTAAATCAAAACCCAGCAAGTACCTTTGTATGAAAGATGGGACTGGTTCCTGAATTCTAAATGTGCTTGTGAAGGTTTTGGTTTCGTAAGGCTGCAAGTTTAATGATATTGGGTTTGCTTTGCTTGCTGAATCGTCTGTAAGGAGGTCTGAAGAGATTTTCTGGCTCAGTTCTTTAACATCATAATGGTAATTGATTAACATTTGTTCGCCTGTTTTATTTTGCAGAATTGTATTCACAGTAATAATGTCGCCTATTCCAAATCCTGTTTCCGGATATTCAAAAGAAAGCAAAATGAAGGGGTCGCTGTATTCCTTATCTAATTGCTGCAAGGGCACAAATCCTTTGTTATAACATACACCGTTCCTGATTTCTCCACCGCAAGAGTACATTGTTTCCTCGTTGCAACGGCCATTTGAACAGCCTTGCTGGCAATCCATTGTTTTTTGCCAGTAAAATTCTGCTTTACTAGTGCCCTCCTTTCTATAAGTGCATATGTACGAATCGCCATCAATGCACGAGATTTTACCCTCTTCTGTTTCATTACAGATTTGGGAAGTTTGGCATTCTACATCTCCTGTGCACTGGTCTGGTCCCACCCCCTGCACTTCCGCACATGCCTGATTTTGGCATTCTAAGTGTGTTTCTGTTGATGGTGGTTCTGTAGAACAGTCTTCTGGACAATTAGTGCTGTTTTCTCCAACTTCACAAATTCCATTACCGCAAACAGGCGATGGCGGTTGTACACAACCACTTAGTGCAATTGCTACTGCAAGTAGAACAATTAGTAAAAATAATTTCTTCATTAGTTAACTATTATATTTAATTTTATTTAAAGCTTTGTAATATTTCAATAGTGAAATCTTAACGTTGTTGAGAATTAACAAGATATAGTATTAAACTATTGGTTGTTTAACTAAGAATAGTTTCTTCTTCAAAAAGTGTTTAAATTTGCTTTGGCTGGATTAATATTTTTTACAGAACTTTATCTTTTTAACTGTTTTTTCTTAGTACGTATTAAAAGATTGTGGTGTAACAATATTAATGTGGTTTTGTAATTGAGACGAATATATGTTTGTGTTCCAGTTTATCAAACAGTTCCTGCTGAAAGCTTTCAAAGTATTCTTAGAGCCTGTTTAAAACTTCAATCCAAATACAAGAAAATTGGCACTTGCTTTTGCAGTCACACTTATTTGCCTGAAGCCAGGAACGTTATTGCAAATAATGTTCTTCAAACTTCTAAAGGAGATGATCTTGTTTTATGGATTGATTCAGATATGGTTTTCGATTTTAATCAAGTTGAACAATTGATTGAAGTTTTTGATTCCAATGACTACGATTTGTTAAGTGGGTTATATTTTACAAGAAATAATAAAGAAGAAAGAAGGGCACATTTGTACTTTGCTACAGAAGAAAAAAGTAGATTTAACGCTGGTGTTCCTATTGATTTGCCCAAAACAGGAATTGCTAAAGTTGATGCTGTTGGATTTGGTTTTGTTGTAATGAAAGCCAAAGTGTTACAAAGACTTAAGAATAAGTACGGGCGAATATTTGATTGTGAACTTTATAAGAAAGAATTAGTTGGAGAGGATATTATTTTTTGTCAGAGAGCTACAGAACAGGGTTTTAAAATAGGCGTAGATGTGAGTATCACCATAGGGCATTTTGGTGCGATTGTACAAGACATGAATTGATTATACTGTTTATATTGGTTATTAAATTCCATAATCTTTTCCGATATAAATCTTAGTTAAAGTAGAAATAGTATTAAACTTTCGCTTGTTAATCAACTTAGTCATTAACTCCACTATTGAAAATAATTTGGGCTGGTTTTATTAAGGACAATTTTGACCGCTTTTCCAGGAAGAAATTTTTTGTATTAGGGAAAGCATTGGAAGACTGCCTTGCTTCCACGTTACAATATAGTTTGTTAAGGCTGTTAGGTTAACGCACTCTGGTTTGTTGTTTTCATAACTTGCTAATATTTCTTGGCCTGTTAGTGCCTTGTCATAGATTTTTACTTCGTCTATTAATCCGTTAAAATTGTTTCCCCAGGGGTTTTTTCCGATATAAAGGTTCCTTGCTGGATTCGTCGCAATGCTTTCTGAAAAAGGTTTTGACTCCAGCTCTTGCCCATCCACATAAACTTTTGCTGTGTTGCCATCATAGGTTAAGGCATAATGGTGCCATTCAGTATCGTTAATCAAATCAGTTGTAGGAACAATGCTGGTATGCCCGCCACTGCCTTCTACATATGTATTGATTCTTTTCTCGTCTGCAATAAGTGAATAGGTTATGTGCTTTAGAAAAACATATCCTCCAACAGCAGCATCATTCTTTTTTGCCCAGGCTGAGAGGGTCAGCTTGTTCATTCCATCCAGGGTTTCATCGTGGTCAACCAGTACATAGCCGCCGGAATCCGTTCCATCAAAGGAAGCAGCCTGACCTACCACGCCCAAACCATATGATTCAGAACCTTGCCATTCCCCATGGTTGTTTTTACCGGAAAAATCTAAAGCGCTGCCGTCAAAGTTTTGGTATAGCACAAGATTTGGAACTGCTGACGGTAAAACAGTGATATTTTTCTGGTTGCTGCCACTGTTTCCAAGATTATTTATCACAGTTAGTATGGGAGAATAATTTCCCGAAGAATAAGTGTGCGCTACCGTCTGCCCTTGGGCAGTGACTCCATCTCCAAAAGCCCAATTATAACTGCTTATGCTGCTGTCACAGGACAAGGAATGGCTTGCGTCAAACTGGACTTCTAATGGTTCATAGCCATAAGTCTTGCTTACGGTGAATACTGGAACAGGGTTCTTGTTTTCGCATCCAATGCATGGCTCTGAGCCAACAAAGCTTCCTGTTGAAGACATAAAGCAGGGGTCAGATATATTCGGCGGCTCTCCAACTGCTAAACCCTGCTTTAACCTGAAATCATTTGCATCGTAGTCAACAAAAAGGTTTTCAAATTCTTGGGTATCATTCAGCGCTATTGTTTTATCACCTTGAACAAAGCCAGGCATGCCACTACCCAAAGCGTTAACAACATTGAAGTTTTCGTAAGCGACTGTTACGCCCTCGCTAAAGGCGAAACCCATCTGAGTCACAATATTGTTCTCAACATGCAAGTTTGTTATCCCTCTTCTGAAAATGGCATTGCCAATAACTGTGTTATTTCTAAAAGTAAGATTTTCTGTCTCCCCTACGTGGAATTCGTGAGCGTCTCCTCCATACATCAGGTTGTCTTCAACCAGAATGTTTCTGCTTCCAGGACCACCTTCTACCTCTGGAATAAAGCCGTTCCACAGTATGATTTGACCACTGCTATTGTAAAGCGTGTTTCCCCTGATTATGACATTTTCAGTGTAAACATACTCGCTTGAACCAGGATACACGCCTCCTGGATTGTAAAGCTGTATGTTGTCTGCATGTGCTCCGGTCCTAATGTAATAATCTATGTTTGATGGCGCATCACCCGCTGGGTCTTTTTTGATGGGTCTTACTAAAACTATTTCAGTGTCACTGACCACTTTTTCCACAGTATTCTCGTTGTCTCCTATTAACGTGTTATTTCCGCTTAAAACATAGACTTCCATTGAGGTTGTGACAAAATTTTCTCCAGGAGTATTCCATTTGGCGTTGGGATTTGTCATTGTTTTTCCATCTTCACTCCACTTTGTTTCAGTAGGGTTCTCTGCAAGAACTGGCTTGTAAACGACAAGGTCGCGTATGATGTTGTTTTCAAAGATGCTATCTGCAACCGCACTTCCTATGATGCCGTCACTGCTCAAATCATGAATGTTACAGTTCCTAATAGCCCAGTTTTTGCCCCAGGCTGCAATTCCAACACCACAATTGGCTATTTCACAGTCTTCAATAGTAACATTGTTGCTGTTCCTACTGCGAACTGCAACCTGAAAGGCACTATTTGGTGCCGGACCTATTCCGTAAACTTTCAGGCCTTTGATTTCAATATTGTTGGAATACCTGAGGTTCAATGCCCAGCTGTAGTCATAATCATTATAGCCTAGTCCGATTAAAGTGCAGTCTGTGAACTTAATCCAGTTGCTTGAAATAACGGCTATCATGGGATGCTGTGGTTCCAAAGGGGCATCTGGTTGAAAGCTAATGCCTTCAAAATGCAAGTACTTATCATAAGGTCCGTCATACCTGCCAATCCACAGCTTTGAAAAAACTGGCGTTGCACCAGAAGCCGCTTTCCAAATAAGCCAATTGGTTCTTACATTAGTTTCATCCAGCAATTCCCCGTAGTTTCCGCTTGCAAGCAAGAATGTTATTTCCTCACCTGGATTTGCTTTTGCATAATCCTGTGCTTGGCTGAAACTGTAGTCTGCATTGCTTCCGTCAACAGAAACTGTATAAGTGATAGCGCTTGCATTGCCAAATAAGGAAAGCAGGACTATTGCTATTGCAATTTGTTTTTTTGCTTGCATTTAAGTTAAATAATGGCTTATTTACATTTAATTGTTTTGATTGTGTTAACAACAGGGTAGTTGGCTAATTTCAATAACTATTTCAGAAGATTTTCTAATTAAAGTAGAAATAGTATTAAACTATTGTTTATCTTCCCGAAAGTACTTTAATAAAATTTCACCTGCTTCATCAAGATTTTTTCCAAAAGAGACAATTCCTTCTTCATGACCTGCCATTACAAGTATTTTCTTTTCTTTAACATCTGTTTCTTTAAAAAGTCTGATTACTTCTTCAGCCATTTCAGGCGTACCATATTTTGCATCTTTTTTTGTAGTTGGCACTTTTTCAAGCAGCTTTTTCCAAAAAGCAAGATTGTGAACATGAATTACAGCATTAATGCTTTCATCTGATTGGTAAATGACTGCATGAGTCATGGCCTCTGAAGAAGCTTTAATTGGTCCTTTGCATTCAACCCAATTTTTTTCAATACTATAATCAGTTACAATTGTGTAATGTTCTGGTCCCAATGAAGCAAATCCACCAGTTGCAGTGCCTGAAATAATAAACTGATTTTTTTCAGGACCCCTAACACTAATATTTCCAAAGCCAATTCCGTTTTCAAACATTCCAATTAATCCAAGCTGGAACATTTTATCACGCCAGGAATTAATTTCACTTAATTTGCTCTTAGAAATAGGATCTGCTTTAATCCAGTTACAATTAAACTTTACATAGCCTTCTTCTGTCATTAGATTCACTTTTTTTCAGGAAACAATTCCAAAATGCTTTTTTCATCTGCCTTACATATTCCTCTTTCACAAATAAGACCTGTTACAAGCCTTGCAGGAGTAACATCAAAACCATAATTTGCAGCAGGGCTTTTTTCAGGCGTTAATAAAACCTTTTTGAGTTCGCCGTCACACATTCCCTGAATATATTTTACCTCTTCGCCACCTCTTTGTTCTATAGGAATTTCCTTAACTCCATCCCTCATAGTCCAGTCAAATGTTGAAGAAGGTAAGGCAACATAAAAGGGAATATTATTGTCCTTTGCAGCAAGTGCTTTTAGATAAGTTCCAATTTTGTTTGCAACATCTCCTGTGTAAGTGGTTCTGTCAGTTCCAACAATACACATATCAACCAAACCATGCTGCATTAAGTGTCCGCCGACATTGTCAGGAATAATTGTATGAGGCACTCCATGCTGTCCAAGTTCCCATGCCGTAAGTCTTGCACCTTGATTTCTCGGTCTTGTTTCATCAACCCAAACATGAACCTTTATTCCTTTGTCAAAAGCTGCATAAATTGGAGCAGTTGCACTACCATAATCTACAAACGCAAGCCACCCTGCATTGCAATGAGTCAAAATATTTACTACATCTCCTTTTTTCTTTGCAGCGATTTCCTCAATTATTTTAAGACCGTGTTCTCCTAACCTTTTGCAAAATTCAGAATCTTCATCAGCAATCTTTTTGGCTTCTTCAAAAGCAATCTTTACCTTTTCATCCTTTCCCTTGCCTTTTTTCATTGCCTTTAATTGCCTTTCAACACCCCATGCAAGATTTACAGCAGTAGGTCTTGTTGCCTTTAGCTTTTCTCCAGCATTCTTTACAAAATTATCAAAATCTTCTTCAGGCGCTTCCATTGCAGCAATATACATTCCAAAACCAGCGGCAGCTCCAATTAAACCTGCTCCGCGAACGTGCATTTCTTTAATTGCTGCAGCAACCTCATCAACTGTTTTCAAATCTTCGATTACAAACTTGTGCGGCAAAGGTCTTTGGTCAATAATTTGCACGACCTTGTCATCGCCTTCCTTTGACCAAATTGTCCTAAAATGCTTTCCTTCAACATTCATTCAATCACCAAAATTTAGTCTAACAATCCTTAAAAATCATTCCCATTCAATTGTGCCAGGTGGTTTGTGTGTAAGATCAAACAAGATAGCGCCAATTCCTTCCAAAGTCATTACCTTATTCGTGATTTTTTGCAACACTTTTTTATCCAATGGAAAAAATCTTGCAGTCATTGCTTCCATACTATTAACAGGTCTTAATATAATTGATTCTCCTGCACCATTAACAGTTATTGGAATCATTACTGTTGGAAACTGCCAAATATCACGCATTAAACCTGCATCAGCAACAGCTCTCATTACAACCTCATCAGCTTTCTGTAGAAGAGAAATTCTTTCCTTGGTCAAAGTAGCTTTAATTAATTCAATTGAATCAATGTCATTAGGTGCAAGAAGCCTGAGAACACGGTTAATTTCTTTTATTTCGTTGGTAATCTTAGTGCTTGTTTTTTCAAAGATTTTCCAGTCAGCTTCTCCAATCAAAACACAGGGATGAGCATAAGTTCTTGCATCCCCTTGCACTCCAACACTTTTAATTGGCAAAATTTTTGCCTGCAAACTAAATTCATTGGCAATAACTTCTGCCTTTTTTTGAATATCACTCAGGTCTTCTGAAATTCCATCTGAGCAAAGACACCTAATTGCCAAACCAGGGCCTGGGAAAGGGTGTCTCCAGACAAGTTTTTCAGACAATCCAAGTTCTTCTCCAAGTTCTCGAACCTCATCCTTGTAAAGAAGGTTTAAGGGTTCTACTACAAGACCTGCGTCAACCAATTTCTTAATTGAATCAACTCTGTTGTGATGGGTCTTTATTGTAGCAGCATACTTGCTTCCTGCAGTTTCAATAGTATCAGGGTAAATAGTGCCCTGACCAAGCAACCATTTTTCAGGATTTAAATCAAGATTTTTAAGTTCCCTATTTTGAATATCAATAAACTTTTGTCCAATTGCTTTTCTTTTTTCTTCTGGGTCAATCAGTCCCTTAACACATTCAAAAAATTCTTTTTCAGAATTTACAATATGAAAATTTCCAAAACCAAGTTTTTCAAGTTGCCTTCCAACCCAACTGCTTTCATTTAACCTCATAAAGCCTGTATCAACATGCAGTGCATAAATTCTTTTTTCTCCCAGTGTTTTGTGTAGTAATGCCAATGCAACAGTACTGTCTACTCCTCCTGAAGCAAGCAAAAAAACGTTTCTCTCACCAACCTGTTTTTTTATTTCCTTGCATTTCATTTCAATATAATTCTTCATAGACCAATTCTTTTTACACTTGCAAATGCCTAAAACAAAATTTTCCAAAATCTTCAAACCATTAGGAGTATGAGTAACTTCTGGATGAAATTGCAATCCAAAAAAGTTTTTCTCAAGGTTTGCGATTGCTGCAGTATCACAATCACTGGTTTTTCCAATAGATTTGAATCCTTGAGGCAATTCTTTTACTGTGTTGTCCTGTCTTCTCTGATTAGTTTGTGTATGATCTCAACACTCAAACAAGCTTTTTTCTGTTTCAATTTGTAATTCAGCTGTTCCGCATTCTTTTACTTTTCCCTGTTCAGCTTTACCATCTAAAAGAAAAGCCATTAGTTGTTCGTCATAACATAATCCACAAACAGGTTTTCCAAGATCAAAAATTTCTTTGGCAACTTTTGGAGCACTTTGTTCATTTACAG
>SDBT01013554.1_pt1 | contig 13058 bp, 4 predicted proteins | sample 2277101 | NCBI WGS metagenome assembly SDBT01 (sample SAMN10404973, study PRJNA504765) | marine sediment metagenome | isolation source: marine sediment core GS10_PC15, 103 cmbsf | place: Arctic Ocean: Southern Knipovich Ridge | collected 2010 | reverse complement strand
CTGCCAAAAAATGACATGCGATTCGCCGCCTAGCGGCCGCTCATACAATCCCGTGTACATTTCCCATTCCGGATTAGGTGTTTTCGCTTTATCCGGAGATTTCAGAACCTCTTTGATAATCGGCGCCATGATATCATAGGCCATTTGCGTATACATTTTGCTGCTAAGACTTCGGCTATTCGTCATAAAAACCGCTGCAATTTTTTCTTCGGGCTGTAAAAGCAGATGTGAAAGATATCCGGGACACGATCCGCCATGTCCCACAAACGTCTTCTCTTTGTCACGCCAGACCGCAAAACCAAGCCCATTTCTGCTCGACCAATCCTGATTTAGCCAGTGCACACGATGCATATCCCGAAGGGTGTTGGCAGCCAATAATTCATTCCCGTTATTTTCGAGTATACGGAACTGCCACGATGCAAACTTTCCCAAATCCACAACCGTGGATGCGAATCCTGCAGCCGGAGCAATACCATTTACCGTATAAAACGGCATCGCAGGACGTGTGCCGTCTCTTTTAAACGAACCATATCCCGTGGCCAATTGTCCCTTTTGTTTCTCGATAGGGATGTCCGGTGTGGTGTCGGTGAGGCCCAATGGCTCGAGGATGTTTTCCTTCATATACTCGGCATACGGTTTTCCCGAAATTTTGGCAATGATTTCTCCGGCAAGTGAAAGGCCCAAGTTGGAGTACTGAAACTTCTTTCTGGCAGGATAAAGTGTTTCCTGTTTTGAGAGATGATCAATTATCTGTTCACGTGTAGGAAACGAAGCCTCTGTCCAGTATGGAAAATCCGCTTCTCTCGGAAGTCCGGATGAATGAGTCAACAGTCCCTCGATTGTGATCGGCGGCGAATATTCATACTTTTGTTTGATATCGAACCAGGATAGATGTTTTTTCACCGGATCATCCAACCGAAGCAGACCGCGGTCACGAAGTTGAAGTATCCCTACACTCGTAAACAGTTTAGAAATGGAGCAGATGCTGTAAATCGTCCTCTCTGTGGTTGCTTTTTTGGATTCGATATCGGAATAACCGAAGCCGCTGGCCCAGATCATTTCCTGATCATGAACGACACTCATTGAAATACCGGCGATGCGTTCGAAGTCAACCTGAGCCTGCACCCACATTTCCAACAAGTTGATTGCAGATTTCACACGCGGATCTTCCCGCAGGTTCTGTGCCTGTACAAAACACGGGATGAAAAGAAAGGCTATTAAAAACCAGGGGATTCTTTTTTTCATGGATGTCCTATGAATCTTGCTTTGGTTTTTTTGAATCGTGTTTTTGCTTACGTTTTGATGTTTAACTCTCATTCTTCACCTCTTTCCGCCTTATAAAATTCTCTACATCAATCCCGACTCCATTCACCTTGCTATAATCCTCTCCGGGCTCCCTTCTATGATATAGCGGTTCCAGCCAATCAAATGAGCCACGACGTCTCTCGGAGACCAATGATCAAGTCTCTTAGAGAACAAAACCATATCCTATCAATGTTCATTTTACATTGCAATAATCGTATCTGAGAGTTTATATTGGTGTCAGATTTTGTTTTATTCTGGATCAGAACAAGTTAAATGACTCGTTTTAATTGTTTTACCCTTGAGGATAGATACAGAGAGCCCGGTAAAGGAATTTATGGATCCTCAGCCTGTCGTGGTGACCCGGCAGTCAAGGCCTATCGCTTGGCCCAACGCGGGTTCCTCCAAACGGCTCCTGGTGCTTGCCAAACGGCTCGGGGAAGCCATCTTCTTTTTAGAGAAACAAGAACCGCTCTCAAAATCCAAACCTAAATGAATTTATATTGCATTCGATAGCTAACTTTGATCATATGGAGGAATCCATTTGATTGAGTGAGGTTAAATTGGAAAAAATAAAAAGAAGAATAATTTTCATTGTATTGATTGCCATCTGTTTGGTGGAATCTTTTTTCCTAATAAAAAATGTTTATGAAAGAAAACAAGGGGCAGCATCGGCAAAAGTCGCTTCAAATCGGACTCAAAGCGAATCCGTTCCTATAAGTGACGGGCCCTATGTATTCTGGATGGATAATCGTGTTGTAGTCCAATACATAAGTGATGACCAAAAGATATCCCAGCAGTATGAAATCAAGGATTCTATGGAGATAGCCAATTCATATAAAGAATCCTCTGACACATATTCCATATCCGCACACACTCCTGCACCGGAATCCGATAATTATTCTGGAGTATCTAAAATAATAGCCATTGGTGACATTCACGGAACTTTCGACAGTTTCATCAACCTCCTGCTTGAATTCGAAATAATCGATAGTGATTTGGACTGGAACTGGGGAGATGGTCATTTGGTGATCACCGGAGATATTTTTGATCGGGGACCAGGTGTTAATGAAACACTTTGGTTTGTCCACCAGCTAGAAATAGAAGCGAGACAGGATGGGGGTTGGGTTCATTTTTTGCTGGGTAATCACGAAATCATGGTCCTGAGAGGAGACGATAGGTATGTCAATGAAAAGTACACTCGAGTTGTTGCTCGGAAGCTGAAAATCAAAGTCGCTGATTTGTATGGACCCGAAACAGAACTGGGCCGTTGGTTAAGAACCAAAAACGTGATAGAGAAGATTAATGACATTATATTTGTTCATGCAGGTATTTCCCCGGAACTGATACAACATAACTACACAATACGAATGGTCAATGATCGGATTCGTCATTCAATTGACGCGCGGGATTATACCATCCAACTGGAAGAAGAACTGTTGTTCCTGTATGGATATAAGGGCCCCTTTTGGTATCGTGGTTATATCAGGGACTGGCAGGAAATCCCGATGGCGAATAGAGATCAGGTGATTTCTATCCTGGATTTTTATGATGCGAGCACAATAGTTGTTGGGCACACAACCCAGGACCAGATTACAAGTTTTTACAGTGGTCTGGTATATGCCATAGATACCGGCCTATATAGGGGGTCCAAGGGCGAGGCTCTGTTGTGGGAAAATGATTCATTCTTCCGATTGAATATCTCATCAGGAAAAGAAATATTGAATTAACCTACGGAAGAATAATGTCCATGGTATCAATAAAAACCCGATTTCGACGGGCCTCAGTCTGGATGGCCTTGGGTGCATTGGCCTACACTATTCACCTCCTCATGGGATCGAATTCCAAGCTGATGGAATCTGTTTACTCGCGCCTGATTTTCCCGGCCTTGCGGTATGTCTGGGATTACACATTTGGCTTTTCGCCCATCCCCTTGATCTATCTTTTCACAGGTGGTCTCCTGATATGGTTCATGATTTGGCTTTGGAAAGGATGGAAAAGAAAAACATCAAGAAAGAAATCGAGTTGGTGGCGCCGGGTGGCCTTCTTTTGCCTCGGTTTGGCCCAGGCCCTGGGCACGTTGGTCTTCCTCTTCTATCTCTTTTGGGGATTCAACTACAACCGTGTGCGCATCGAAGAGACCTTAAAACTCGAAGTCATTCCACTTGGTTCTGAAGCGATTCGAGCGGAGGCAGAATGGGCCTTTGACATGGCAGTAGAGGCACGCGAGGCCATCCCCGGTGCAGGAGAGGGTACCCTGAAAGCCGAGATAATCCCTAAGAATCTGGAATCGATTATAAGGCGCGGTTTAACTGAGGTACTCCGTTCTATGGACTATCCCACTCCGGGAAGAGTCAGGGGCCGTCTTCTCTGGCCTCCCGTTGTCCTGATGGGATTCGGAGGATCCGGCATTTATATCCCTTTTGTTTTCGAGGGGTACACCTCGTCTGGAGTTCTTCCCGCCTCATATCCTTTTAATATGGCCCACGAGATGAGTCACAGTTTCGGTTTCACTGACGAAGGAAGCTGCAACTTCCTTGCTTGGCTGGCCTGTGAAGCCACTCAAGTTCCTGTTGTTCAGTATTCGGGCCGGCTTGTCTACTGGACCTACATTGCCGGGGAATTCCGCAGGGCATTTCCCGGGGAGTATAGAAAGATATGGTCTAGTCTGCCCCTTGGGATGATGGCCGACCTCAGGGCCTCAGCCGAAAACTGGCGGAAATACGAAGGCCGTCTCTCAAGAGTGAGTGAGAAGGTCTATTCGGAATACCTTAAGTCCCAGGGAATAACCGAGGGGATCCAAAGCTACAACCGCCTCATCCTCCTTGTCTCTGCCTGGAAGAATAAAAACCAAACTCAAGACGAGAAATGAAAAAATCTATATGGATGATTATTTTTCGCGACCTGTTGCCTGATCGATCTCCGGATACGTGGCTGCTAGCTGCCACCAGTACATCATCGGTCCGATGGGACTGATACTCCAGGAATCGTACGTCGCTCCCGGAAACGCATCACGCCATTCGGGAAGATCCTGTTTGCAGGCATGCATCGTGACCTGATTTAAATCCCCCTTCCTGAAAAGAACGGCCGCTTCCATCGGGTAGTATTCTTCGGACGGTGTAATCCCTTCCCCTCCCGCACCCCGGATCATCGGGAGTGGGCCATTATCGTCCTCCGTACCGTGTCCCGCGAACCAGAACGCCCTCGCCTGCGGGTCATCGAGCACCGTCTTAAAATCTCTGTATGACGCCGAATGGTTGATAATCACGTTATAGCCGGCTTTCTCAAAATCCGACTGCGCTTCATCCGCGGCGTTGATGATAGCCGCCTCATAGAATGCCGCAGGTCCCGATATGCTGCCGATGAAAACATAGGCGTTCCACACGTTTTCGTCATTTTCGATTTCTTCACCGTACATGGTCGGAGGTGGCGTGTCCTTGGGATCGTCACCGGGATCATCATCCGTACTCTCTCCTGTTCCCGGATCCCCGCCAAGACCGATTTTAATAGTCATTTGAATTCCCCATGTATTCCAATTGATAGACGGGGAGAGGCCGTTTTCGTGTGGAGTTTCACCAATAAACATAAAGGGCCGATTGTCGATATTGTAAAACAACAAGGGGGCGTCAGGATCAGAATTCCAACTCCCACTGTCGCTTTCATCTTGATATATTCCTCCCAATTCATCATTAGAATTTTGAAGTCCCCACTCCCAGTCTCCCTCTGCTGATCCCTTCCAGTTTTTAAAGTTTGCCAAAAATAAAAAACTGTCAATGCCGATTGTCATCCAAGGAGTCACATTATAATCAATACCTCCACTGATTTGGGCTCCTAAAGTTGAAGCTCTCCAGTTTCCATTGATGTTTGTTTTTGACCATTCATGATCCCAACCGTTTGCATAATAAGGTGAAGTAAAATCCAAACTATAGTTTCTCTCTTCACTAAAATTGCGTTCAATCTGTGCGAAAATCGGTCCAAACCCGAAGGAGAATTCAGGAGTGAATTTCCCAAGAGAATGGCGTGGATTCGAGGAGTAAGAAAAATTTACGAACAACGGGGCCGCACTGAGCTTGAAATCCTCAATATAAGCCGTCGAGTCCGTTTCGGTCGTGGTGCCCCATTCTTCAACCTGTAATGCTTGGATACCATGTGAATACTGGATATCATTGTTTTTTGCACCAAAGACTCCGGAACTTATCCCAACACTAAAATCATTTGTAATGTCAAAGTTGACTCCAAACTGAAAATGAGTATTTGTCTTCAGTGGATCCCAGTTAAACTCACTTTCATAACTGGGAACGACTTCTGAAAGATCAAGTCCTTGCCTTTTCAACTTACCGGAAGAATGAGGAGGCTCTCCCATTGCCGTTATGTAATCCTTGGTTTCGATCCGCAACTTTTCCAAATCCCCGGCGCCCTTCAAAAAGAAACCTGGACCACTAAAGAGTTTTAAGCTGACTTTCTTCAATACGCGTGATAAAAATGAACTGGCATCCGGTAAATGGTGAGTGATCTTCACAGCCGGTACATCGGGCAGTTCCATGGGGCGGATGGGAATATTGTTTACTTCCAGTAACGTGTTCCCAGCATGCAGGAGTTCCGCTGATGAGATAATATCTTGAGTCTTCACTCCGGTAAGTATTTCTATTTGAAGAGGCAAAGACACTTCCGGTCCTTCAAACTTGAAAATCCCTCGCGTTGTTGCGTCCAAACTCCAGCCGTTCGGTAGAGTTACAGCCCGGGCATTTGCATCCCATCCATCACCAATATCCAGGTTGACTGCATCGATCCGGGTAGTTTCCGGTCCCAGAATTCTCAAGTCAACACCGAAAAATTCTGACTCACCCTGAGTTATCTCGATAAATCTTGCTTCGATGGTCACCGGCTGTATTCGTTGCCGGGCATACCCGTTTGATCCGGGCATCAGCATGAGAAGGATTAACATAAGCCAGTTTAAACTAAAAATTCTGTTTGAGAATAACATAAGACCTCCTCAGTATTGCTTTTGGTTTTTGATATAAATAAATTAAAGCCATCGAAGTGCAACCAAGTATTCATGAAAATGCCAGTCTATCTTTCCTAATCCTATGCCTGCATAATAATTCTTATAAATTAGATAATATTTGTCAAATTAATAATTAAAGTGTCAACCAATTTTATCCAAAAAATATCTAGCCTCCCCTTTCTCTATCCTTTCCTCCGCTCCCAGTTTGTCTCTCAAGGCTTCTAAGCTGATTAAATAATCTGTAATCAACCTCTCCCCGTGTGATATTGTGTGAAAAATTCGATGGGCATATGCTGAAAATATGGTAAAGGGACCGAAAGGAAAACCATCGGCGTCTTTCGAGTGAGTGAGAAGTAAACAAGTCATCGCTTAGAAAAAATCATTAAGGTCTAAATTTATCTGAAAAAGAACCGTGTGATAATTTTCCCCTTATAATGTCGTCTTTAATTATGAGGGATTATTTTCCCTTTCTATTAAAAGGAGGTTTTATCATGCACCATGTCCACAACAAGCACCTATTGTTTTAATTCCCGCTAAATTTAATTATAAAATTAACAATGAAATACATTGATCAACGGGTAATAATTCACCATCAAGCCAAATGTTTACATGCCTATGATGTTTAAACATCTCCTCTCCTCTGCTTTTTTAAGTGCATAATTCCGTTACAAATTTTGTAAATAAAGATTTGGTATTTTAAAAGGGGGATTTTTTTATGTGTAAAAGGGTCTTATACCGGATACTTTACTCTCTACAAAAAAGAAAACTTTTCTGACAGCCATTGTTCAAACTATTTCAAGGAAAGCGGACACTAGGGAAAACCTTCATACTTAGTTTTTTTACTCTTTCGGTCGTTTTCGCCCAAATACAACTGGGCACCGATATAGACGGCGCAGCGGCGAATGACTATTTTGGTTATTCAGTTTCATTATCATCTGACGGCAAGAGGGTTGCCATTGGAGCCTACGGACATGATAATATCGACAGCAATGAAGGAAATGTAGGCATATATTCAGAATCCGGAGGGATATGGACACCAGTTGGCAGCAAGATAAATGGAGAAGCTGCAGGTGACAAATCAGGGTGGTCGGTTTCTCTATCATCCGATGGGAGCCGGGTCGCCATCGGCGCGCCTTATAATGACGGGGGAGGCAACTCTGCCGGACATGTACGAGTATATTCAGAATCCGGAAATGTATGGACACAGGTAGGCGGTGATATAGATGGGGGAGCTGTCAATGACAATTCAGGTTGGTCGGTTTCATTATCATCCGATGGCAGCCGGGTCGCCATCGGTTCCCCTTATTATGACGGGGTCGGAAGTGACAGGGGGCGTGTACGTATATATTCAGAATCCGAAAATGCATGGACACAGGTTGGCAGTGATATAAATGGAGTCAATGACTATTCCAACTCAGGCTGGTCGGTTTTTTTATCATCTGATGGCCGCCGGGTCGCCATTGGTGCACCTTATAATGAATTGTGGGGCGAAGATAAAGGGCATGTGCGCATATATTCAGAATCCGAGGGGGTATGGTCAAAAGTAGGCGGTGATATAGATGGTGAAGCTGCAAGTGACGAATCAGGCTGGTCGGTTTCATTGTCATCTGATGGCCGCCGGGTCGCCATGGGTGCGAGATATAATGCCGGAGGAGGCAGTAACAGGGGGCACGCACGTGTCTATTCTGAATCCGGCGGAGTATGGTCACAAGTAGGCAGCGATATAGATGGTGAAGCTGACGGTGACTATTCAGGTTGGTCAGTTTCATTATCCCCCGACGGCAGCCGGATCGCCATCGGTGCACCTTATAATAATGGGGAAAGCCCCAACAGCTCTACCGGGCATGTGCGTATATATTCTGAATTCGGCGGGGTATGGACACTGTTGGGCAGTGAAATAGATGGAGAAGCTACGGGAGACAATTCAGGCTGGTCGGTTTTTTTATCATCTGACGGCAGCCGGATCGCCATCGGTGCGCCTTATAATAACGCGTCAGACGAGAGCGATTCCGGGCATGTACGTATAACCGTCCTTCCAGCTCCTGAGATAAACTTGAAGCAGGGAGAAACCACTATAGCAGATGGGGGGAGTTATGGTTATGGCAGTAAAGCATCCGGAAGTCATACAAATGTAGTATTTACTATTGAGAATACCGGAACATCAGATCTGAATTTAACAACACCTCTGACTATTACCGGCACTAATGCTGATCGATTCAGTATTCAAGCTCAACCGGAATCGCCGGTCCCGGCTTCCGGCAGTACAACTTTTACGGTTCGGTTCTCGCCGACATTAATAGGCCCTAAGACAGCCGCGATTGCAATAGCCAATAACGATAGTGAAAAGAATCCATATGATTTGACACTTAATGGAACTGGAACCGTGGGCGCTCTCAGCTATGTCAAGGTAGAAGACGCCGCGGGTGGTACGGGCAGTGAAGTGACGACTTACAGCATAACAGCGGACCAAACATATACAGTTTATGCGGCAGGTTATGATCGGTTCGGAAACTACATAGGCGACCAAACGGTGACCTGGATAGGATCGGGTGTTTGTGACAGTAATCTGAGCCCCACATCTGGGACTTCCACAACTTTTACGGCAGTGACGGCGGGCACTGGAACCATCACAGCCGATCATAACTCAGTGACTGATGATACAACCGGCACTATTACGGTGGGTGTAGGAGAAGCAGCAACTTTTGTTGTAACCACCAAACATTCAGGTATAGAGACCGCAGGGACTTCTTTCAGTGTGACCTTAACGGCTAAGGATAACGATGGCAATACGGCCACCGGATATACTGGTGAACACAGTATAGTTTGGACCTGGACAGCGACAAATTCACCCGGCGGCCTAGCGCCAACTAAGCCATCAGATGGCAATCTAACATTTACTGCGGGTGCTGCAACAATATCGGGATTCACTCTTACAAATTCAGGTGAAACTCCAACCATAACAGCCGCCGCAAGCAGTGTAAATGGTTCTAGTGCGGCAATAACCGTAAACGATGCCGCTCTCAACACTGTAAAAGTAGAAGACGCCGCGGGTGGTACGGGCAGTGCGGTGACAACACCAAGTATAACAGCGGACCAAACACGTACAGTTTTCGCTGCAGGCTACGATCAGTACGGAAACTACATAGGCGACCAATCGGTGACCTGGACAGGTTCGGGTGTTTGCAGTAGTAATCTGAGTCCGACATCGGGTACCTCCACCACTTTTACGGCCGTAGAAGCGGGTACCGGAACCATCACCGCCAATCATGCCTCTGTGACCGATGATACAACCGGTACTATTACTGTGGGTGTGGGCGCGGCCGCATCATTTGTTGTCACGACCGAACATTCAGGTACAGAGACCGCAGGGACTTCATTCAGTGTGACCCTTACGGCTAAGGATAGCGATGGTAATACGGCCACCGGCTATGCAGGTGCTCACAGCATAAACTGGACCTGGACAGCTTCAAATTCACCTGGCGGCACAGCGCCGACTAAGCCATCAGATGGCAGCCAAACATTTACAGCGGGGGCTGCAACAATATCGGGATTCACTCTTACAAATTCAGTTGAGACGCCAACCATAACAGCCGCCGCAGGCAGTGTAAATGGCACCAGTGCGGCATTAACTGTAAACGATGCCGCTCTCAACACTGTAAAAGTAGAAGATGCCGCGGGTGGTACGGGCAGTGAGGTAACACCATACGGCATGACAGCGGACCAAACATATACAGTTTTCGCAGCAGGCTACGATCAGTACGGAAACTACATAGGCGACCAATCGGTGACCTGGATGGGTTCGGGTGTTTGCAACAGTAACCTGAGTCCGGCATCGGGGACTTCAACCACTTTTACAGCCGTAGCAACAGGTACCGGAACCATCACAGCCACTCACGCCTCAGTAACTGATGATACAACTGGCACTATTACGGTTACAACGGCCGAGGCCGCGCCAACTGTTACGACCAATACCGCCTCATCCTTGGGGGTAAACGGAGCCACGCTCAACGGAACAGTCAACACCAACAATGAAAGCACCACAGTCACATTCGAGTACGGTTTGACCACCTCTTACGGGACGACAGTTACCGCGGATCAAAGTCCGGTTACCGGCACCGCAGATACAGCGGTGAGCAAAGCGGTTACAGAACTCACACCCAACACGACCTATCATTACAGAGTCGTGGGGCTTAATGCGACAGGCACCACCAACGGCGCTGACATGACCTTCACTACAGTAAAGGAAGATAGACTTGTTATATCACCCGGTACAACAGCTACTGATACTGATGGTAACGAGTTAGATATCACAGGAAAAGAAATAATCGTTTATACTGGCGAAGAAACCATAACCATATCTTTCCCTGTAGCTCTTGCTGAAGGGGCAACGCTGGCTTCTCTCTCTGATCCAAACGGAATTGCATTCGAAGGTAATACACTCGTAATTCCGAGTCAATCTGTAGAAGCCGGTAGTTTCAATTTTAGGATAGTGGATGAGGAGGAAACGCTACTGTCGACACTGATCATTGAGACAGAAGACGTTACTGTCACCGGCACTACGGTTACGGCCAAAGTATTATCAATCAACGCTGATGCAGAGTTCACAACCAAAGACTTTACATCGGAAAAATTCTCACTGGGTGAAGTGGCAAGCACAGTAAACCTTATCCTCAATGCCCTCGTACCTGAAGATGCTGAGGTGAAGATAACTACCTCTCTTGAGCCAGATGCGGAAGTCGCAAGTGTGATTGCTGGGATGGGGGATGTTGATATTGCCTATGTGATTAATATTACCAAAACAAACTTGACGAATGATGTTGATATCCAGAGTGCCACCATAATTATGAAAACAGGAGTTGAGTGGGTTGAGCAACATGGCGGTGTGGATGAAATAAAGATATACCGTATCGATCTGGATACCGGGGAACAACAGATACTGGAGGCTAATCTCGCTGGATACGATGAGCAAGGGCGAGCCATTTTCGAGATCGATTCGCCTAATGGACTCTCAACATTCGCGCTTGTAGGATTGATGGAGTTAACGGTAAACGGCATCACGGCCAACGACAAGGTATATGACGGCACCACCACGGTAACGCTCGATACGGGCAGCGCTGTCCTGGAGGGAGTAGACGAAGGAGACACGGTTACTCTCAGCACAGCCTCGGCAGCAGGTGCTTTTGCCGATGCCAACGTAGGAACCGGTAAGACAGTGACCATTTCCGGTCTTACTATCAGCGGCGATGATACTGCCAAATACTCGCTAACCCAGCCCACGACCACCGCCAATATCACGGGCAGGGCCGCTCCAACCGTCACGACCAATACTGCATCCAGTATAACATCAACCTCAGCCTCGAGTGGCGGCAATGTAACTTCAAATGGCGGGGCTTCGGTTAATGCTAGGGGTGTTTGCTGGAGTACCTCGGATGATCCTACAACAGCGCTACCTACCAAAACAACTGATGGGTCAGGCACAGGAAGCTTTACAAGCTCAATCACCGGACTTTCGCCGAATACGCTCTACTACGTCAGGGCTTACGCTACTAACAGCATTGGTACTTCCTACGGCAGCGAAGTAAGCTTCACTACGTCCAAGGCCGCTCCAACTGTTACGACCAATGCTGCCTCATCAGTGGGGACGACTGATGCTACGCTAAACGGTACCATTAATGCCAACAATGAAAGCACCACTGTCACATTCGAATATGGTTTGACCACCTCTTACGGGATAACGGTGACCACGGATCAAAGTCCGGTTACCGGCACCACAGAATCAACAGTACCGACAGTCCATACGACGGCTGTGTCTGTCATCACGTCTAGTTCCGCCCAGAGCAGCGGAAATGTGACGTCCGATGGAGGAGAAGCTGTCACAGCAAGAGGAGTTTGCTGGAGCACGTCTGCCAATCCGACCACCTCAGACAGCAAAACAACCAACGGGGCGGGAACAGGATCGTTCACAAGCTCCATCACCGGCCTTTTGCCTGGTACAACCTATTATGTCCGGGCCTATGCCACAAATGCAAATGGGACAAATTATGGAGATGCCGTCTCCTTTACAGCTGCTGCCAATCTGACAATTTCTGGAAAAGTGAGTGATCCAAGTGGATCGGGAATAGAAGGTGTCATTCTGAGCTTCTTGAACAATGATAGTATGACTTCGACTGATTCAAATGGACACTATTCAAATACCGCTACATATGGTTGGTCCGGGACAGTAAATCCTCAAAAAAATGGATATGTATTTGAGCCTGAGGATAGATCATATTCCAATGTCACACAAGATCAAACTGGCGGCAACTTCACAGGATACCTGCTTTCAAGTGTATCGATCACATCTCCGATATTCGGTTCCATCTTGAAAGGAACCGTGGCGATTGAGGCAGACGCCTCCTCAGCTTCTGGAATAAGCAAGGTTGAGTTCTACATCGACAACAGCAAGAAAGGAGAGGATACGGTTTTGCCCTATCAATACAGCTGGAATACAACACCAGAGTCTGATGGGGGACATGAGATAAAGGTCATTGCCTATAATGACAAAGGCCAAACATCACAAGATCAAGTTAATATCCATGTAAATAATAATGAAGCACCAAATCCAGTGATATCCGGACAAATAAGGGATAGTGGAAATGCTGGGGTAGCTGGAGTGACTGTCACGTTTGAGGGCAGCGGGGGCGTATCAACAACAGATGAAGATGGATTCTACTCACGAGAACTACTCTATGGATGGTCTGGAACCGTAACA
>SDBT01013553.1_pt1 | contig 13059 bp, 31 predicted proteins | sample 2277101 | NCBI WGS metagenome assembly SDBT01 (sample SAMN10404973, study PRJNA504765) | marine sediment metagenome | isolation source: marine sediment core GS10_PC15, 103 cmbsf | place: Arctic Ocean: Southern Knipovich Ridge | collected 2010 | reverse complement strand
TTCTGGAATAGGCGGTATACTACAAAAACCTAAGTAATTGTAAAGTAAAATGAGGTCAAAATGTAGGATAAATGTAAGATTTCAATATTGGAATGTAGCATAAAACGCTAATGTCACAGCACCCACTCTTAGGCTGTCTATGACTGTTATCATTTTAGCTACAAAACAGGGTTTTTCCCATAACATTTTACATATTTTCCCTTAGCTTAGAGAACACTTTATATCGTATCTCCACTGTCCTTTTCACAAATGCAGGGTTCTTAATCCGTTTCTCGTTGTTATCAATATGTTTTAGCCGACTTGATTTTCTACAAATATCTTACATTTCCCTTAAATAAAAATACGATTCATAGTTTTGGACTGTTCTCTCCCATCAAGGGAAATCCGATTAGTTTATTAGAATCCATGCTGTCCAAAATTTGAGCACATTTCCATGAGTAAACTGATTGGTGTACGACTGAATAAGGACCATCAAGAGAAACTGTCTTTTCTCTACAATCTGTATCAGATCGAAAGTGAAACTGACACAGAACGTTTTAGAAAACTGCTTGATGCGATTTATTCAGAGAAACGTAACCTTTCAGATACACCAACTCTTTCTACAACTCAACATCAAGAACTAGAATTACTCGATGGTTGGGACTGTGTGTATAGGGTATTGATCTATCCACACAACAAATTCAGTAAGAAAAAGGAGCCAAAGATATTCTGTCTGAATCCAACAACGCGAGAAATTCTCAAAACCAATGAACTCTACATTGCTATTTGTAAGAAATGCCACGACACGAATGGAAGCATAAACGCACCTGAACTACCGGCTCCTAAGAAACAGGATTCTCTCGCAACGGAGAAAGAGGAGTTTTTGAAGAAAGCACGTTTGAAGAATCGAAAGTGTGTTGATTGTGGTGAGGATATTTCTACTTTTGATGAATGGAAAACTCGCTGCATGTCTTGCTGGAGAAAGAAACAGAATCCAGCATCGCAAAGTGAAACAAAACCTCTTCGAGGGTCACCTATGGATCTAAGAAAACGAGAAGCAGATGCAATTCGGAGAGCAAATGAACGAATGAATAAGGAGGAATGAAGTTAAATTGAACAAACAAGTAAAAGAAGGTGGGAACCACCAACGGCTTGAGCACATTTCAATGAGTCCAAAAACTCAAATCGTGTACCGAAGGCGAATTCCCATTAAGGGAAATAGAAAGACTGCTTTTGAATCTTACGCGCTGTACTATGGAGGTATTATTTCATGTCAGGCGTAATCACAATACCAGTTTTCTACTGCACAAAGAAACGATGTGTGCAGAAGGAACTGAAGGAACCTAGTTCTACACGACTGAAATTCATCAAGAAATGGAGGATGAAAGGTCGCGGTGAAATATGGATGGATACTGGAATATTCGAGTGTCCAAATTGCGGAAAACGCTATCGAAAGCATATTGGATCAGGGAGGGAATCTACTTGAGCAAAAAGTTAGCCTCTCCAACTGAATGTGATCACATAGGAATTCGAATATGTGATACTGGCTACTGGTTTGCTGGAAAAAGGCGCGACATTGGACTTCGATGTGAAGATTGCGGAACTGAATGGGATGTCCAAATCAAACAGGGTTTCGCAGGTGCAACTATCAAACTGCGCTCAGGGAGGGAATCTTCGAAATGAGCCGTCCTAAATGTTCAGTCTGTGGAAAAGAACTAACTGAGCACAGGCAATTTGAAGGTTGGCGTCTTTGTACGACTCATGCAGCAGCAGTACATAATTTCATTGAAGCAATGAAGACCAAACCACAGGGAGTTTGCTTGCTGGTGAAAATGGATAGTTTGGAACAGAGTGTTCTGCTTCTTCGAAATATAATGGAGGCTTCTTCGAAATGACTGACGAGAAACCTCTCTTTGATTCCCAACATCCCGACTTCACAGCCATGCCTTTTGAAGAACTGATGACTACTGATTGCAAAGATGACAAATTCAACAATGCCCTTTGGAGTGAACAATCAGAAAGATTCAATAAACTTGGTATTGCAGATGCAGAACTACTCTCACAAGTTGACAAGTACCAAGATGAAATCGCTGCTCGATTGAAGAAACTCGAATTGAAACTTCATGCTTTGATTATAATGGCTGAGGAATATTCAGACTTGAAAGTACCCTGCAAGAAACAAACTCTCAACGAGTACTTGGAGGATTTAATCAAATGAATATCCAACACGAGATTGAGGGTCTTCTATCTGACATCTCCATCCTTCAATCTGAAAATAGAAGATTAACGGATAGAGTACATAGACTAGAGGTCAAAGTCGGAAACACTACTATCTACAGTCTTCAGAATAGAATCACCAAACTCCAAGAAGACATTGCAAAGTTGAACAACAGAATTTCAGCACTCGAAACCAAGAAGGAGGTAGTTGATTGAAGAATCTCTGTTTTGGATGTGGAGGACTCAAGCGACCCGAACTCTTTCTGAAACCAACTGAAGCAGCAGAACTTGATCGACTGCTTGAACTTGGTGATTGGAGAGCATGGGCAAAGAAAGTACTCGAACTCTCAGCACCCAAAAGACATACAGCATCAAAACTATTGCATGATGCAATTTCAGGTAATCTCACTCCTGAAGAATTTGAGAAACGATCTGAAGAACTTGCTGCAATGCAGGAGGATTCTGAATGAAGTTCAAAGTTGTCAGACGTGTTGCACTTCGCAAACAGTACGAGTTCACAGAGATCCACGCTGAAGCAAAGAATTACAGTGAAATAATGAAAGCATTGGAATACTTAGAGGATTTGGCTGACTATGCGAGAGAACTTGAAGTGATTCAACCTGCTCATAGGAGGTCCAGTACTGGATGAGAGATTACACTCTTGATCTTCAAACCACTGTTGAGTTTGAAGTCGATGTCAGAAGACGAAATCTAATGCGCAGCAATCACTACACGAAAGTTGTCAAAGAGATCATTGACGGAGTACTTCATTATCTGCTCTACAAATCCAAGAAACCAACACGAGCAAGATTCTATCCTATCGCAGGGAGGGTTTCAGTTTGATGTTGCCCAAAAAACCTCAAGACATGGAATCTGACTACAATCGTTTCATCAATGCTTGGGGAAGCATGAGTCAAGTTTTGAAGTCAATAGGAGAAATGTCTGAACTCATTGAGGTTCTAAGTAGGGAACTGTTGACAATCGAAGCCAGTCCTATGAAATTCTATCAGGAACCATCCTTTGAAGATTTGCTCAGTGAGATTGCGGATGCCTACTTGATGATTGACCAACTCTCTTTCATGTTTGGTCGTGATCGAGTCAAAGAGATCATTACTCAGAAACTTGAGAAAGCACTTCAACGAGTCGAAGAATTCGAGGAGGCATCCAAGAAATGAATTGGAAAAGGGCGAGAAAGAAACCAATCATAATTGACTTTCGAGAGGTAAAACCTGATGAAACAGGCATTGAAACTCTCGAAGGCTACAAGCCATGTCATCCTGACCAGCATTTCATCATTCGCGGAATCAAAGGTGAACTCTATCCCATTGAGAAAGGGATATTCTATGCAACCTATGAGGTGATTGAATGAAGGCACAGCCAACTCAAGAGATCCGCTTACGAACTGGCGTCATTTCGAAAGAACCTCACAAGAATGCTCCTTCAGAAATCTTCAATCTGACCAAGCATCGAAGTACTTGGCGAGAACAAAAGATGGGAGTGATTGAACCAACTTGGAAAGTCAAACGTGACATCATAGGATTGCAGAGTTTTCCAGTAATGCCTGACCAAATCATTCTCGAAGATTGTGCACATGAACTTGCTGGCATTGCAAAACTCAGTGGATGCAAGAAAGCATTGATCGGAGGTCCAGCCTTCTTCATGTCAACTCTTGAGATGGCTCTCTGCTATCACGAGATCGAACCTGTGTTCGTGTGGAGGTTGAAAAATGACAATGGCAAATGGCAATTCGGAGGATTTGTTGAAAGCATTCTCGTAGAGAAAGGATGGTTGAATCATGTCGATACTTAGTTTCCTACGAGAATTATTCTCTCGACATCCATGCTCAGGCTGCAAGTACTATGTGGAATCTAGCAATCAATGCACATTCAATCCTATCTACGGAGAGCCAGTACCTGATCAATGTCTAAGGGAGGAATGGGATGTTTGAAAGACATTTGGAGAATCACTCCCAAAGATGAGATATGGTCTAAGCAATGGACCGGCTATGATTCTACTGGCAAAGAATATGGAGGTCAAATCATCCTAGTCAACGCATCTCCGAAATTGATTGAGGCTGTGTCAAAAGCATTCAATGAAACACTAGAAGGAATGAGAGCAAAATGACATTGATTCAATGTGAGAAATGCGAATCTTGGCAAACCTACAATGACCGTCTTACTGGCAAGATTCACTACTCTTGCAAGAAGACAGGTCATAGATCATTGAACAAGTGGAAAAAGGGGAATTGCTCAGGTTTCAAACTGAAAGCAAATCAAGAAACATTGGAGGGATTACTCAATGCCTGAAAGTGATTACAAGAACACTTCAATCCGTATTCTCAGAAAAATCAACTCACGACTAGAAGAGATCAGAGAGGTCGCTGGTTGTAGCATGAATGCTCTATGCGTTGCATTGCTGGATAAGCACGCTAGAGTACTCATGCAAGACCGTGACCTCACCAATATCGAAGACCAAAAAACTCTGCAAAGAGATGTCCAGCAACTACTAGAGGAGGTTGGTCGCTAAGTGACTACTCCATTACAACAAGCAATATTTGAAGAACTAGACAAATACACATCAATAGAGATCATGCGTGAAAACGCCCAAACAATCGCGGATAATGTAGCAAAGAGAGATGATATTGAATCATGCAGTAAAACCTACGTCATGCGCATAATAAAACGAAAAGAGGATTCGAGTGCAAAAGTGCAATTCAAAGTTGAACCTGCAAAATCTGAGCCTGAAGAATCTGATGAGGATGAGGAGGATGGGCCGGATGAATCTACCTATGCTCTTGATCCCTATGATGAACCTGAAGATTCGGACAACTGGGAGTTTGATGCACCTGAAGAGCCTAAGGATGAGGAGGAATCTGAATCCACAGAGAAAACACCAAAGCCCGAAGAGATGCCACTGGATCAAATCTTGTCAAAAGAGAATGTCGAGATGCTGATCAGTGTGCCCTTCAGAATGGCTGCTGATTTCACTGGTTGGGATGGTGCAGAACTCACAGCATCAGAGAAGAAACGTATAACTCCGATGGCTAGGGCAATCATGCTCAAGTACGTTCCTGACCTGATGGCGCAATATTTTGTAGAGATCGTATTCATCCTAGTAGTTGGTGAGATTGTTGTTGCTAAGTACAGGGCTTACTCTACATTCGCTTCAGAACAGGAATCCAAGAAGAAGGCACAAGAACAGGCTACAAAACAGGCTGAGATTGCAGAGAAAAGAAAAATGGAACTAGAGGAGGAGGAGGCTGCTAGAAAGGCTGCTGAATCTCCAACTCCACCAGAAATTGAAGATTCAGGTCGCCCACTCACAAAAGAGGAGGCCGGAAATCCATCTTGGAATCAACCGAGTGGACTAGGAGGAGGAAGTTAGGCTATGGCAATGGACAAAGAATTTGTTCAAGCACTCATGCAGACCATGATGAACGCAGATCCTGCTGAACTGATTAAGATGATGCAGGGTGCAAAAATTGACTTGAAAGCCACGATTGAAGATATTCCACTTGAGATTGGGATTCGATTCAAGAAAGGAGAAATCCATGCACGAGTGAAATTCACGGAGGAGCAAGAAACAGATGGAGATCAATCTAAGACCGACTGATGTTTCAATGGTGATAGGTCAGCGTGGTACGGGTAAATCTGTACTCGCTGATGACTTACTCGGACAATATGATAATGAAGGTCACAAGACCTTTTGCTATGATACTGTTCGAGATCATCCAAACTTCAAAAGAGAGGTTCCAAGCGATGTTTCACTTGAGGATTTCGATTTTTGGGCTGAGAAAATCTACAAAGAAGGAAACATGGTTGCTTTAGTTGAAGAGATAGATATGATCTGTACTAGCAGTATGATAGGACCTTGGTTCAAGAAACTTGTGAGTTTGGGCAGGCATGAGAATATCGGATTGATACTGACTGCACGAAGGATTGCTGATGTTCACAAGTTACCTCCGAGTCAGGCACATCATTTCTTCATCTTTCGATGTCACTTACCGAATGATATTACCTATCTTCGAAAATTCATCGGTGACGATGTTGAACAACTTGCTACGCTTGAAGACTTTCATTTCATGCACTGGAATCAGGGCAAGTCGCAGATCTGCGAGCCAGTACCCTATGGAGGTGGTTGAGAAATGAATCTACCTTATCTTCTTTCATGGGCATTTGCAATATGTTCTATCATTCTCTTTCTTGCTAACTGTCGTGAATATCGGAGGTTTAGAAATGAAAACTAAATGTCCTCATTGTGGAAAGACTGTCACTATTTCGGATGCTTTTGTTTGCTGTGCAAAGCAAACACGGACTGGAATCCTAACTGCATGTTTGGCATGTGGAACTAATTTTATCGTGGAGGTTGATTGATTGAGAAAAGTAGATTGCAAGACACGCAAGTTTAGATCCATCGGAACTCCTGAAGCAGAGATTATTTGGTCAACATGCAAACAGGTCAAAGTTTCAGGTCGATGGAAAGGACTGACACAAGCAGCAAAGAAGATTGCTGAACTAAATGGAAAGCAAATCTCTCGTGAAACGTTACGGGATTTCCTATTCTGCTATCCCAAGAAACCCAAGAAGAAAATTCGCAAGATCAAAGCAGAATATGAAACAAAATGGGATAAGACCAAGGGCAAGCAACAGATCATTGATTGGCACGCGAGATTTGCTAATGTCACGAAATCCACTCTCAAACAAAGGCTGAGTTTTGCAAAGGAATGTTGGAAATTCCTCAAGTACAAAGACCCTATCAGTTGGAATCTTGAAGATTTCCACGCATTGAAGAGAAATCCTGCATTCCTCGACCTCGAACGAGCCAAACAGAAAAGCAGAGAACCAGTGATTACAGCCAACAAACTCGTAATGCTCCGCAGTATCATCAAAGCAGTTGGAGAACTGGCATGGATTGAAGAATTTCCTACAAAAGGCACGAAGAGATCTCCACAGAAAATGGAGTGGTGGCTTCGAAAGGATGAGATTGAAAAACTCAAAGAAGAACTTGATGAGATTGGCACGCTCACACTATTCATCATGGCAATCAACACCGGAGGCAGGATTGGATCCTATTACAGAGCACAGATCAAAGACTTGCATTTGGATAATGAAGGTTCAGAATGGTGGAATGCGTTCGAATCAAAAACCGGTCAATATGTGAAGAAAGTCTTAAACACTGAAACCGTCAAGAAATTGAAGAAGTATCTTGCACTACTGAAATTTGGTGGAAATGGGAATCCTGAAGATAAAATATTTCCAAGAGGAGAACACTTCTATTCAGACCGATTGAAGGCTGCTGGAATAAGGGCTGGAATCTGCTATACTGGTGTAAGCAGTAAGACCAAGAAAATCAGAAATGACATGATTCACGGTCACACACTCAGTTGGCATATTACTCGACACACGTTTGCAACACATATGGCGATTCAGAAAGTCCCTCTGAACTACATAATGCAACAGGGTCCTTGGTCCGATGCATCAACGCTCCTAAGTTTCTATGCAGGCTCAGATCCCACTGAACTCCGAGAATACTTGAATAAATTGAATCTATAACGAAGGAGGAAAACCTATGAATGGAAAAAACGCTACTAGCGTATGTCAAATGATGATGAATTCGATGAGGATTGGTTTCGAAACCTCAATCTCTACAACGCAGATTTGGAGGCTGATTCAGTGAGATTCGATGAACTGATTGAGAAAGCCAAGAAGGATCCTTTCTATAATCCTGCACTCCGTAAGAAGACCAAGAAGGAATCGAAGCCATCAAAGGAATTCAGTGGATACAACTGGACAACCCACAAGAAAAAAGTCAAAGGTCTGAAAGCCAAAATCAAAGAATTGAAGGAGATTGAGAAACCTTCAGAGGAGGAAAAACACACTCTGAAACGTGTTCAAAACCTTCAGAAATGGCATCAATGGGCTTTGAAATACCATAAGGATGGAAAGTCGGATAAGTGGATCCATGAGGAAACCAAGAAGCGGAGGAAAGAAGCGAAGGCCAGTAAATGAGCACTTCAAACTTGCCTATCGTCAATCTTCTCTCGATGAGTTTGTTGAGGAGCCTTCTGAGAATGAAGGCTCTAATCTTTCTCCTGATCTAGTGGATAGACTCTCTGATTTGGAACTAAGATTATCACATCTCGAAGGCAAGAAGGTGTTCACTTCTTCAGAGCCAGCAAAAGCAATGAATGAGATCATGTCTTCAAATCCTCAAATGTCAAGTGTCAACTCTGAATTCAAGAAACTTCTTGCTCTAGGAAAAGTCAAAATCGCCATGTAATTCTCTTTTCAAACCTAAGAAATTACTTAGGAAATTCGAATAGAAAATCTTACAATAGAAGAGCATATAATATAATCTATTCATTCTACATACACTATGGAACGTTTAATTCCCCAACCAAAGAAGGCTCCTCGTACCGAGGTTGCTCATAGCAGACCCTATGTAGCCAACAAATACGGTATAATCGCAGGAGAATCTGTGGTTGGACCACTACCAACAGATCATTTCCTACGCACACTTAAAATGCGTGTAGTCAAAGGAACTCTGACAGGTGGAACAGGCCCAGATTGGGTTGCAGGAGCAGAAGATCTTCTCGTGAAGAATATCTCGCTTTACGCTGAGGGTGGAAAACTCTTCAAAAAGATGTCGTGGGCGGAGATGCAGCAACTATGCATTGCTAACCACGAGAAACAGAGTGCTGGAATGGGCAAACTCTTCTTTGTGGATCCCAAAATCCCAGAAGCAGAACCATTGCCAACATGGCGTTTCACATCATTGACTCTTGAAGTTGAATGGGAGTCACTCACTGCTGCTACAATCACAACTGGAGATCCAACTGGACAGACAGGAACAAAACTAGTTCTCACAGGAATCGAAAACGATTTTGATGGTGAGAAGATTGAACAATGGCCAGTTTTAATCGAAGTTGTCAGAACCAAATACGACTTCGGAGCAAACGAGGGTATACAAGTGATCAATCACGAGCGTTCTAACGATGTCAGAGCATATCTAATTGCTATTGATGACGATGGAACTCTGAGTGACACGATCATGGACAAACTCTCTGTCATTTCAAGAAAACCATCAGGAACTACAATTCACTATGATGGAATTGAACTTGTTGACATCAAGGAGGAGAACAAAAACGCTTTCCTCGGTAATGCACTTGCAACAGGTTACTTCATGGTTGAATTTCCAAGAGGACTGAAAACTCGTGACTTCACTTCGTTGAAGTCTGAACTGAATATTCCATCAGCAGGCACCAAAGTTGGTGTTCGAGTGATGGAGAGATATGTACTCTAAGGAGGTACAAAAAACTATGTCTGAAAACTTAGTAGAAAAAGCAATAGAGAAAGGACATGCTAGAGTGTGGGGAAAATCCACATTGACACTACTCGAACTAGTTTCATTCCTGATCGGAGTAGGAATCATTTGGCAAAAGCCCTTTGGTGACAAGTCACTACCTATTGGTCTAGGCGTCATTTTCCTCGGAGAGTGCATAGGTTAATGGCTGTTGATAGGCTTAGAAGGCCTATTGGAGCCATCTATGCAACAAACAATCCTGAAGGTGGCGTAGAGATCAAGAGGGACTACAAGAAAGCATTGATCGATGCTGGCATCATTGCATCAATCTCAGGAATATCTGTGTTGATGGCATTCGGATTTCCACCGGCACCTGAAGCAATCTATGCAACAGTACTTGCATTTGTTCTTGCAATGTTCACAAGTCTAGGCAAAAGATTTGATATAGAGATCAACGAATGACGGAGGGATCAGGTTGAGCAGAGATCGATTCATAAGAAGAGAACCTCCGCCTCCAACTCCTCCTCCAACTCCAATTACTACAATTGTAGTACCGGAAGGAGGATTGCCAATTCCTGTGTCGAAAACTGCAATAGCAAGCATGTTGGGTAAGATCTGCGGAGAGGCTAATGAGTCCCTCTTCATAGGTCTTACTGACCTGTTTCAAGCAATCGCGGATTTCTTCATTCCCGACGTTTGGCCACTGTCAGAACTTGAAGCATTCTTCAACAATGTCTTTGATGATTTGCAGGAGAACCTGAAACCTTTTGCCTACAATCAGGGTGTCGCTATGGGCAATCAAATTGAGGGCAAAATTGAGGATTGGATCAAGAGCAAGTTCGATATTGCAAAGAATGAGATTGAGGCTCTACGTGATCAGGCGCTAGGTGAGATCAACACTGCAAAGAACGAACTGTTAGAACACACACAGAAAATACAAGATCTGATTGAACGAGTTGGAAAACTCGAAGGGCAATCAGGTATCTTAGGAGAACTAGGAGGAATTTTCAAATAATGAGTGAGAAAACAATACTGGATGAAGTCTTTGAATGGTGGCATAATTTTTGGTACGGCCAACCGGAGCAGAAACAGCATGAAGGAACCAGCACCACAGAAGATGCTGGTGAAACTGCTGAGATTGCAAAGGGTGGAGGTATCGATGAAACCATCGAGGAGAGAACTGTTGACGAGAGAGATGTCGAAACGAGTGATCGTACACTCCCAAGAGAAAGGGGACTTACTTAGATGGGATTTGAAGGTGTCATTCCTCTTCTAGCGAGGAACAAGAAAACTGCGATTATAGCACTTGTTGCTGCAATCCTGATTGTAGTGATCTACTTCGCGGTGAAGGGATTTCGAAAGGCACCGGAGGAAACCTGATTGGCTATCTCAGTATTGGTTGCTGTGGCATTAGAACTCAACAAACAATACAAGTTAGATGAAAAGGCTGTCACGATTGCAGAACGTGAACTGAAGAAGGCTAAGAAGCGTAGGAACAAATCGAAAGCCAAGAAAGCGAAACAGGATGCAAAATTGAAAGCCAAGAGATCCAAGAAGAAATCGAAACCCAAGAAAGGAGGTAAAAAGAAACGATGAGAAATCCGAGCAAGATTTGCACAGTCACTTTCAATACTACAACTGATGTCTTGATTGACGTCAAAGATTTGGCTGACCCAATTCAGGTCATTGAAGAGATCGTATTGGAGGGAAACTTAGAAACTGGTGACAGCCTAGAGATAGTTGTCAATGACATGGATAAGACCGTGTTGTTTGGTACGTTCCCTTGGATTCGACCTCAATTGTTCAACGTCAAGAGGTTGAAGATCACACCGGTATTTTTGGCTCCGAGAATTGGCATTCTCACAATCAAGTATCGTGCTATCAGTGACAAGTTTCTACCGAGTAAGACTGTAGGTGCAAGTGCAACATTGCCAACACCCTTACAGAGTAGGATGTGAGGACATAGCAGCCATTCCCCTTAAGAGTTGCAATCAATGCAGTCATTACAGGGGAGGCTATTGCTATGGTTTTGGAACTGCAAAGAAAGTGTTCAGCACAGCAGAGGCTATTTTTTGTGAAGAACACACTCCACTAGGGCAGGTCAAGATAGGACCGCTAGGTGCTCTTGCTGGACAACTAGTTGATTATCAGATTCCAACAGGGATCATATCAACTATCAAACTTGCTGATTTGGCTGTGACAAGTGCGAAACTAGCAGATGCTTCAGTGACACTTCTTAAGATTGCAAATGATGTAATCACTGATGCAAAGATTGCAGCAGGAGCAGCGATTGCAGAGAGCAAACTTGCCCTTAGTTATCCAACTCACGACAATGTACTAGATCATGCAGAAGCACACACACTAGCAAGTCACTCTACGAAGGCTCATGCAGAACTAACAGATGTTCTAGCAAATCAACATCATGCACAGAGCCACACCCTAGCAAGTCACACTACAAAGGCTCATACAGAGTTAACTGATGTTCTTGCAAGTCAGCATCATGTGAGATATGCAGATAGTGAAGCAGTCGCAGCAGTCGAAGCAGAAGCACTTCTGAACGTTGGAGATGTTGAAGTCGATGGAGATGTGTACCCAAAGACTACTGATGTTGAATACATTGGGATGACTTCAAAGGTCTTCAATCGAGGGTACTTCGGATATGGCTTGTATTTTGGGATTGGTCAGGACACGAATCTCTATCGAGATGCAGCAAATTCTTTGAAAACTGATGATGTGTTCAACGCAGGCGGAGGTTTGAAGGTTAAAAATGTAGTCATTGATTTCTCAGTGATTTATGATTTGCTCTCTTATGGGAGTGGAAATGCTGCATGGATTCCCTGTGCCTATGAAGGTGATGATATACTTGCTAATGACTTGATGACAAGCAGTGCGCAATATATTGCTGGTGGGAGTGTTGATGGTTACAAAACATTTATGCTCCCAAAACCATGTCTTAAAGGCACACAGAAACTATACATCAGTGGCATTCGCTGGTATCAATCAGCAGCAGATGCAGACGATTACGTTGACTATTATCTGATTCGAGCAATGGATTCAGATGGTGACATGAATACTATCAAAGACTCTACAGTAAATGAAACTACAACTGGAGAGAAGCCATCAAGCGGAATAACCTTTGCAGCAGTTGATGCTAGTGCCAACATTGCGGTCAAGATAATGCTACGGTTTTTCAATACAACCGCAGGCCAGTTGAAAATCAATTATCTGGCGTTGAAATGTCACTATGCTTAGGAGATGATTGATTGAAGAGAATTGTTCCTCTTGCACCCATTGATAGACTCATTCGCAAAGCAGGAGCAAAGAGAGTCAGTCAGGATGCGAGTGAAAAGTTAGCAGAGATTCTTGAGGGAATTGCGATTGACCTTTCACAGCAGGCAATTACATTTGCTAATCATGCAGGTCGTAGTACGGTGACTGCCCTTGATTTTGCTGCGGTGCAATCATTACAGGGTTGAAGGGGAGAAAGGCTCCTAAAAAATTTGAATCTTACATTTAAGTATCAGACTGTCCTAGAAATATGTAAGATTTGGTCTTTCTGGA
>SDBT01013552.1_pt1 | contig 13059 bp, 10 predicted proteins | sample 2277101 | NCBI WGS metagenome assembly SDBT01 (sample SAMN10404973, study PRJNA504765) | marine sediment metagenome | isolation source: marine sediment core GS10_PC15, 103 cmbsf | place: Arctic Ocean: Southern Knipovich Ridge | collected 2010 | reverse complement strand
CCAAGGTTATTCTCATTTAGAATAATTGGATCAGCTCCCTCTAAACTAACTACTGAAACTACACCCCCACTACTTTTCTTTTTTATTTTTAAAATTGGAGGATCAGTTGAATCATCCAAAAATACATTTCCTTCTAAATTTTCTAGTGTTGAATCAACAGGTTCTGTAAGTTCATCAAACTGTATAAAGTGTGAACCAAGATCAAAATCTTTTAGGGCTTGAATTTGTGCACTACTTGTATCATTGAACTGCAAGTAGGTTTTCAAAGCACCAGCAGTTCCTGTTTGATCTCGGACTCTGAATCGTAGACTACCTGATTCGTTTGTAATGTCAGCATCTTCTTGATCTACAATTATTTGTGCAAATGATTCTATTGCTCCAACTGAACCCCCGTCATTAGTATCTGCATTGAAATTAATTTGTCCAATAATAGGGGCCCCAGCTAAAACAGCAGCTTTTTGTGCTACAAGCTCAAAAGTTGGAGGTAAATAAGAACTAGTATTTGATACAGATGTATATCTTAATGTTTCATCAGAGTCAGCATTTATAATTAAATTATTAAATCCAAAAGAGCCTCTGCTTGTTGTATTTAATGTAATAGTGGATGATTCTTGTCCTAAAGTTGAATCATCAATAGTAGATGTTATTGAGGAATAAGTAAAGTCTCCACCAGAAGCATTTTGTCCTTTGTATATAATATTTCCCAATAAATTATCAGTTGCACCAGTTTCATCTCGAAATAGAGTGAGTACTGGATTAGCAGATGTGTTTAGCATTGTAATGTTATGATTTAATAAATTGAGACCTGCTGAATTTATGGAAAGAATATCAGTAATATTTTCAGTAAAGAATACTGTATCACCTGAAACAAATGAAAATCTTGCACCCACTCCCAACGGACCACTAATGTTAAGTTTGGTTGCACCAGCAGAATCTTCAATGTCTAAAGCTAGTAAATTATTTAGTGAAAATCCAGCAGCATCGATATTTGAAAGCCAAGGAGTCTGAGAACCACTACTAACTACCAAGTCAATTAGTTCTGCACGAAAAGTTGTACCACCATCTTCTGTGATAAAGTGAAATGTAGTTTTGGCATTTGCAGTTTTATCTAATAGTATATCAAGCAAGCTTGCATTTTTGAGTCCTGTTGGTGTCGTAGCAATACTATGACCACCTGTACCGTCTTGTTCAAATGTAAACCAAATATTTTCCAATACGGTACTACCAGGAGGACTAGTAAATTGAAATCCTACATCTCCAACCATTCGGACTGCTTTGTTTTGTCCCGTATTTCCTGAAATATCTACATTAAGTGTAACTGCACCTTGATCTCCAAAATCATCTTGTGGATATAAAATAGGAAATGATATTCCACCACTACCACCACCACTACTAGTAGAAACTACACGCCATGCATTAATACTAACATCAAAAACTAATGTTACAATAGGAACATTAAGAGAAGAAAGTGTCCCATCAAGAACTAAAGTAGCACCATCAGCAGTTACAATATTACCATCTTGAATTATTCCACTTGACTCAGCAGTAGTTGATGCAGGAAAAGTTATTTGATATGTAAATGATGTATCACTTACAAGACTTGCAATTATAGTGTTTGTTACATCAAAATTATTTGTACCAATAACATTAATGGAATCACCATTTTGTAAAGTTCCTGTATTAGATAATGTAACTGTAACTGTAGTAAAACCATTTCCAACAATGTTATCAAGATTTAACAAGTTGGCATTTAGTAAATTTTGAATTTGTTGATTAGTGCCTTGGTATAGTAAATACTGACCATTTCTCTCAGCTCCGTCAATATAATTAATGTCGTCAGGAGTTCCTTGACCTGTAACTAGAATGTATGAAGAGTTTGATGGATTATTACTTGATGGATCCAAATTAACTCTTCCATCAATTACTCCAATTAGTTTAGGATCAAATGCAATGTTTCCAGTCATTGTACCACCTGATAGTGGCAAAAAGTTTCCAGTACCTCCTCCAGTAGCACCAGCAGCACTAGCTCCCGCAGCTCTTGCAGATAATGTGGATGGTGGAGTATCTTTTAGTCTTCTTAATGCCTCAAGTCTACCAATATCCATTGAATGTTTTCGTAGTCTATCTTTTGCACTTGGAATACGAGATGCCTTACCCAATTATTGTTCACCCTCCTTGAACCTACGAATTCCAGTCAGGGTTCTTAAAAATCCCCCAGGACCATCAGGTCTTTTGTCAATGGAGCGTTCAATTTTTTTTGCAACAAGTTTTATGGTGTTAGGAATTGGATTTGCCAAGATTTCCCAAAATTCTCCATCAGGAGGTTGATTTGCACCACTTGATGTATGGTTCTTTATGCATCTATACCCGAAAGAAAAATCTTGTACATCATTGTTATTTGATGTATATTCAGTAGCTGTAACCCATGCATCCAAATCATCAGTGGTTCTATCTGCATCATTTATCAGATCAGGATTCTCTAAAAAGAAAGAATCCCCATAACGTATATCATTAAATCCAACTGTAGTTACTTCAAACTCTTTGTGTCGAAACTTTGTAATTTCTAATTTTGCCAAGTTTGCTTGATCGTTTTGAAACTTGTTTGTGATTAGTGGCTCATAGAAGAATTCTGGTTGTAATGGTCTACTTTGATCTAGTTCGCTAATTGAGAGTCCAGGATGTGACCACTGGAATGAATCTATACTTAATTTTATGTTATATCCTGAAACAGGTTGAAGTGTACCAAGATCTATTACAGAAGGATATAATTCAAATATCTGTCCATTTGGATTATATCTTCCCTGATCATCGTATGGTCCAAGCCAGTGAATTGCAATCTTTTTGATGTTTCTCCATCTAAAGGAATTTAAAATTTCAAGCTCTTGCAAAAATATGTTTTGAGCAATGTTTCCAAAAGCCCATGCTGCTCTTGCTTTGTATGTCTTAAATTGAGATATAGGTAATGATATGGGAGCCCACAAGTTGTTAAATGGTATAACAAAGTCCTGAGTAACTACAGTATCATCAATGTCATAAAGAGCACATCTATAGGCAAAATTGCCTGCCCAAAATACTATATTACCACTACCATCTATGTCGTAACGCCATTCATGTTTTATGAAAAATGATAATGAATCAAAGGGTCCCAAGTCTTCTGCTTCATCATTGTTAAATCCAGAAAAGCCAGAACTTGTAAGTCCCATATTTTCTGCCTCAAAGGTTGCAGGAAGTAATTCATCACTATCCCCATAATCGCTACCAATAGAATTTCCAAGTAATAAATTATTACTAAACGGATATGGAACTCTAAAATTTGCGCCAGCAAATTGTCTGTAAAATGTAGGATTTCCAAATCCAATTATAGAATCAGAAAGTGTCATTCTAAACTCAAATGTTACCGCAGATTTTTGTCCAAAATTTGTCTTAACTTGTCCTGAGAATTCTGTAGTAGTCGAGGTAGGAATTGTATCCTGGTAAATGAATTGTGTTGCAGTAAGTGCAGTGATGAATGCAGATTTTTTGTTATAATTTGTAGTTCCTTCAATCGCTACTGCCATCTCTGTGTTAAGACCTGTTGTACTTGCAACAGTAACTACAACATTATTTCCTCCATCTCCTACAATGTTTGTAATGCTTAGACTTACACCGTTTTGTTTGTCGTTATGTCCCTGCGAATTGAAAATATTAAATATAGGATGATATACATCATTTGACTGTTCAATAGAACCTGTAATGTCACTCCAAGAACTACCATCAAACTGAAAGGTTTTAGCTTCATCATCTACTCCTACAAGATTTTGATTAGCTGGAATTGAAAATATCAGCCATTGAATTCCATCCCACTGAATTATATCATTATCAAATCCTGCAAACTCATCTGTTCCAACTCCATCAACTAATACACGAAATCCTCGATACACGTTACCATTTCTTTTGAATGCACTACTGATTCCTGCAAAATTGTTTGCCCTAACATCAGCCCAAGTCTGAGCAAAATCACCATCTATTTTTACTTGGTTTGAATCCCATATTGATACAGAGTCAGTTGTTGGTGGATTGTCTTCAAGTGTTCCAGCAGTTTCTGCGCCATTTGATCTCCACTGTTCAGATTTTACATCAGTCCAAATTGAATAAGTTGAATGCGGATAATCTACCTCATTTTGTAAAAATTCAGTAAAGGTGTAGTTATCCCAGTCAGCATTAGTAAGAGTAGGAGGAACAGGTGGGGCAAGCAAAGTATCCTTGTTTGCCTTGTAATGAAAATCATCTCCCTGTGAATCAGGAGAAGTATTAATTACAAGAATTATAGCATCTTCAGAATATAGCTCACCTGAAACATATGTTGGAAATAGTTGCCATCCTTCTAGTGCTCCAATAAAATCAGCATTTTGTCTTGGTAGAGTACCAATGTTTGTATCAGTCCAAGTCCCTACAACTGTTCCAATTGTAGCATCTATCTCACCTATCTGCTCTGCTGGATTAACGATAATACTATCACTTTTGATGTTAGGAATTGATGTTTGGTCAGTTGGAAATCCACTTGAAAATCCTCTAAAATTAATTTCTTCAGCATTTGTAGGATTTGTGGTAAATGCAATCTCAAAGAAATCACCTGCCCCTCCAGCAGCTACACTTGAACCGCCCCTATCCATTACATTAATTAGTCCATCATAGTGAGTTGTTTCTTTTAGATTAAAGATAAAATCATTAGCAGTCCATTTTGGAAGATCATTGAATCCCCCACTAGAACTATTAGCATCATGTCCAGTTACTCTTGCTTGAAAAAATCCTTTATTTTCATTGTAAAAATCTACAATTCCACTAGAAACATTAAACATTGATTTGAAAAAAAATTGATCTGAAAAGAGTGTCTTTTGTAAATAAAATTCTGAACCCAATAAATCAACTGGCAATACAGTTCCCTGCAATCCATCTTGAGTGGGATGAATTGAAATTACCTCATGAGTTGCCAAGTATATCACGCCATTAGGATCAGTAATCTTTGTTGTAATCTTTGTAAACTGATCAATTATTGGAGTAAGACCATTATTTCTGTCAGTGATAAATGAACCTCTATCTGCATTAATTCTCAATGAAGTGGAACGAACATCCCCTGATCCAATTTCTACATCATGAATAGTTTCAATAAAATTAGAGATATCCACATTTGGATCAATTGGTACAAAGTCTGTCCAAGGAATGCCTGGCGGTTCATTTGCAAGAGTAGCTGTATTATCTAATGTACAAACATAAAACACTCCAGAATTTTCAACAAAATTTCCAACAAAGTAATCTCGTCCTTCTAGCCAGAGATTTATCGGATTAATGATTACCTGTTTTGTGTATAGACTCATGTTATCATCCCATCATACGTTTATCGCAGCTCCATTGAGAAAGAATTTTGCAGTAAAACCAATCTCGTTTCTTGGTTCTTCAAAATCAATTACATCAATGTCAGATAGCATGTAGCCTGTTCCGTTAAGCCCTGTAGTTGGCACCAGAGTTAGAATGCCATTCATTGATGCAAGACTAATGCCAAATCTGCCTTTTCTAAAATCATCATTTACATCTGGATCAACTGACCAGTTGTACAGATTACGAGGCCCCAAAGTATCATTGTGATCAATGAAATATCCTGCAACTGTAACTTCAACTACTCCAAGTAGTGAATCTTGAATTTGGTTTAGTTGTGTATCAGGATTTGGATGTGGATTTAAATCACTTACCATTCTAAAACTAGTTGATACCATCCGTCCTGTACTATCAGGAACTACTCCTGTGTTGAATTCAATGATATCATCTGCCCCTCTATTACTAATAGTATCACCAGAATTTGTAAAGCGAAATAATACATCAACCAATAGGCCATTCTCCTTTTTGATGATCAATTCTTCCTACTCTATCAAAGAGTTCTTCGTTGATGCCACCTTCTCGTATTCCGCGTACTGTATTGTAGTTATTTGCACCGTTTTTTGCAGTAAAGCCAGTCTTTGACTGAATAATTACCTGACGTACACCAAACTCTGTATCCTTTTGTGTTTGTCTTGAAAGAAATGCACTAATCTCCTTATCTACAATTCTTTTAAATCTCAAATCAAATGGACCACCAGGTTTTGTTAGTAGTTCAAAAATCATGGGAGCAACAGATGCTGCAATTAATACAAATGCAGTATGTGGCATGTATCTTGCAATCTCCATTGCAATGCCTTGGGGGTTTTGAATTAGGCTACCTCCTTTTCTTATCAAACCTGCTGTTTTTTGTCCACTCAAAGTATTTTTTGTAGTACTAGTTTTTCCTGTTGCGTTACCACCAACCAAATCAGAATTTTGTGCCAGATATTCTGTAATTTTTTCTTGAATCGCTATTTCTAGTTCCTGATCAAAATCAGCTCCCAATCCTGTAACTCGTACATCTTTTACAGTATTAGTCCATCCAGGTGATGCTGATGTAATTTGAGTTTCTTTTAACAACTCAATTACATTAGAAATAATTAAATCTCCTAATGTCATGATACCCCAATCCCCTCAATGATAAAGTGATGAGTGGCAGCACCTAGTCCAGAGTCTATTGCATAAAACTGCGTTAGCTTTCCTGAATCCAAAGTAGAGCTTGCAGACGTATTGCTTTGATCAGTAAATGTTAGTGTCCAGTTTCTTGTAGGTAAAAGTCCCTGAGAATCTGAAACAAGATATACATTCCATTGTGCAATTTGCGGAACAGTTAGTACCACATCGCCTTCAATTGATGGAATCTCCAAGTTTGATATTCTCTCTACAGTATCATCTGTAAGATAATGAGTTGTAACATCTCGTTCTCGATTTATTCTAACATTTGTAACTTGTGTGAATATTAAATTTTCAGTACTGACTAGTAATGATACGTCTTGAGTGTCAACGTAGTTAGTTCGCACTCCAACTGCGGACATTTATGTGCTCACCGCATATGTGGTAGGACGTGTCAGAATTCCTGTCAGTTTGTATTGTAGAAGAGATACGGAACCATCAATTTTTTCTACATTAGTAATTTTGACAAATGATGTTGTAGTTAGTGTATCAGGTGAACTTTGAGTATCGCTATTTTTGTTTAAAAATATAATTTCTGGAATTTGCCCAATTATATTTGGATTAATTTGTGGTTTGTAGACATTTTCAATTTTATCAGTTGTACTTCCAACAATATTATCTACACTTGCATTCATTAATGCAGAAAATGTTCCAGAAAAAATACCGCGAACTGTCTGAGCAACACCTACACCAAGAGTTTGGTCTTTTGTTAATACTTGAAGTTGGTCATATCCTTCATTAATAAAAACATCAGATACCTCTTGATATTGAAAATCACTAGTTGGAGGATCATCACCCTCAGAGGAATTATCAAATACCAAAATGCCACCAAATCCCAGAAATGTATCATCTCGTGATGCAACAAGTCGAGTTAATGTGAATCGTAGTTTTCGTCTGAGTTCGGGCTGTGAACCACTGACATAGACATCCTCTTTTATCCAATCACTTTTTGTCTGAAAGAATACTCCAGTTGGAGGTTTTGAGGATGGATTATAAATTGTCTTAAGAATTCTAATAGTCTCTGCTGCCATGTTATCCATGTTGAGTAGCCAAACATCAAACTGATCAGGATTAACAGATGTAACTCGCAGATACAAAGTAATTTCATAAATGTCTGCTTGCTCTGAGAAATTTGGATGAACTATTCTGTTTTCATCACCCTCATGGTTTATTTTCTCAACAACTAGAGCTTTTGCCTTTTCATTTTTTACTATCTGTGCTCTGTCAAAAAAATACACATATTGTCTGCCTGAAACGGGTGTACTCTCATTTACTTTTTCTAAAGGGTCAGATAAACTCCAGTTGTCAAATAGCTCATCGCGTAGAATTTCAGCTGAGGATTGTGTATAGGACACAAAAAAAAGTTGTTTAGATGGTTAAGGGTATTTTGTTTAGAATTTTATCAATTTACCTTATTCTAACAATTGTAAATGCAATATTAGATGCTTCCATGTCATCAGTATTATCAAAATTTCCACATTGTAATTTTATTTTGTCACCATTACTAATATCCATAACAAAAGTATTTGATAATTCCAAAAATTGTGCAATATCTATTACTGTAGTATAGACTCTAGAATTAGGAATCTGAACATATCCAGATCCTATGTCTTTTGCAAGTTGCAAAAACATAAAGTCAGTAGAATTTTGTGATCTAACTGATCCATTAAAACTAACTGAAATTTCTATATCTTCAAGACCATCGTATGTTACTTCTCCAATATCTGCATCACTTAATGAAAATCTCTGAGACTCAAACATTACATATGGTTCATCACCTGTATCATCACAATCAGCAGGAGTGTTAGAAGAGGATATTGCAAATTCAAAATCACTTGTAGGAGATCCAATTAATCCAAGTGATGCACATGCAATACCATCTTTCTGCCTCACGTTATCACGTACAGTTAGTCTTGGATCAGATTCATCTAATCCACCACTATCTGTATCAAATAATGTATTATTATCTATATTTAGATCTATACAATTAAAGACAGAGACACTTGCTGTATCACTCATGTCTGTAGGATCAACAAGTATTGCAGCAAAAGCTGCTGCTGTTGGTTTAAATGTACAATTAGAAATTGTGCAATGTTGCATTATTCCTTCTCCTGCTATTTCTAAAGATTTCAAACTAGCTATTGCAGCTTCAAAATAACAATCAGCAACATTTACCACTTCACATCTTATTATTTTAACTGCATCTATGTTTGAAAAGATTTTGTTATGCTCAAAATACAATTCATTAGCGTTTGTTAATGGTCCTACTTGTAGAAAGTTTTGTACCCTATTATTAGTAACTTCAAGAAAAGACTGTTGAGCTCTTGTCATGTTTATGTCAAATGCAGTAATGCCACCAGTAGGATTTAAATTATTTACATTAAGTCCAGTAACTAATACATTCAAACAACCTCCGTCAATATTGCCAGTACCTGTTGCTGCAAAACTACCAGCTATTGTAAATGTTGTAGCACTTGGGGTGGTAAGTATAGTAGCTTTGATTTGGGAATAATCAGTACCAGTTAAAGTTTCAATATTTATCAAATCACCAACATCGAAAGCATTACCGAGGGTTGGAACTGTAAATAATAAATCACCACCAGAATCTGCAACTATAGTATAAGCTGCGTAATTGTTACGTGAAGAAACAAAATTAACTCCATCAGTATCAATGATGACTGCGTGTTTTGATTCACTCGTTAGGGCTACAGTCCCACCAACAGGCAAAAATAATGGGTTTGCTAAATTAATTGATTGAGTAAATCGGTAATCTTTTCCATCTTCTAAAGGAATAAAACCAGTAACAACATCAGGCAGATCTGCTTGTGTAAAAACTCTAACTACATCTAATGTGTCCCATACCAAACTCCATTTAGATCTATCAAAGGTTTCAGGTGTTCCTATTGCTACAGTACAACGATAAACATTATCAGATTCTTCTACAATATCGTTAATGTTGTAAGTTTTTGAAGATGAATAATTTGGACAAGTTCCTTGAAGTCTGGAAATATCCCGTACATTAGTTTTTCTTGGTACAATGGGACTTCCTTCAGATATGAAAACATCTGCATCATCTAATAATGCTGCTGTATCTTCAAAAGAAGCTGGAAGAGCAACTGCTTCCCATTTGAGAGGATCAAATGCTTCAACAGGAATATTCTCTGTTGCTCTATAAACTACTGGTGAATCATGGTTTGGAAGAACTGTGCAAACTAAATCATTTTCGTTATAGCTTTTTGCAGCACTATGAGTAGGTGTAGTTCCTTGCAGTCTAGAAATATCTCTTTGATTGTGTCCCTTTGAATTTGTAGAAACATTATTTTCACTTGCATGAACTACAGAAGTGTCACTAGGGGTTCCAACATCTAATTCAGCAGGAGTTTTATTTACCAACAAAAAATAAGGGTTTTAGAAAATAAAGGTATTAATTATTAGGCAATTTCATTGTATTCAAGATTTCCAGTTTCTATTCCGTCATCCCAAATTATATTATCACTTGTTCCTCCAATTTTTTCAAAACCTGCAATGATATCTGGTGCTCCTGATTCATTAAATAATTGCGGAGAGAAATTTGTATTAGTAGTAAGGGAATTTGGAAATTGTTGTGGCATAAATGCGCGAACCAAATTTAAGCTCCAAACTGTACTAGATGTAATCTAACAAAGGAAACCTCATCGATTGCTGTAGTTGATTGAAGATTTATTGCATCACCAGCTTCAACGTCAATATCAAATCTGTACCATCCTTGATCTTCAATAATTTTATTAGCATCTGCATTTAATGCACCTTTTAAAATGCCATTATTAAAAACATTGATACTTGTCGTAGGTGCAGCTATACCAAATGAAAAATAAATTCTTAAAATGCCACCACCACCAGGAGATACATCATTACTGTTAATCTCAACATCATTGACAAACATTGATTCATTTATACCGAAATTGGGTTCTACATCTGCAATAATATTAGCATTAACTCCAGCTACTGATTCAACTGTAACAGATGTGTCATTACTATAACCTATACCTGGAGTTAGAAGAGTAATTGTAGCAATTGCACCACCATCAATTGTGGCTACATCAATTGTTGCATTATTTGCAATACTATTATTACCTGTAATAGTAAGAGTATCAGAAACAATATAATTTATACCGCCATTAGTTATTGACACGCTCTGAACTATACCGCCGATAATTACCGCAGTACCTGCAACTCCTGTTCCTGTTCCACTAGAAAGAGTAATGCCTTCACCATCAGTATAACCTGAATTTACACCTGCTGGAGAATCCACAGTGATAACAACTCCACCATCAAGAGTAGCAACTTCAGCAGTAGCTGTTGTTCCATTTGAAGGTGGCTCAACAATAACTGAATCTAACACTGCATATCCTGAGCCTGCATTATTAATAACAAAACCAACAAGTTGTGCATCTATTATTGGATCACGTCGATAAACAGATGAAGTCATAACAAAAATTGCAATTTTAGATTAAAGGTATTATTCTTAAAGAATAATATTTTTCTCAAGCCCCAAACTGCACGAGATGAAATCTTACGTAAATTACTTCAATTATACTACTACCTGCAGCTTGAAGATTTATTGCATCACCAGCTTCAACGTCAATATCAAATCGATATAATCCTTCAGTTAATATTGCTCCAGCAAAATCAGTATTTAGGCTCCCTTTTTTAACACCAATATTATAAACATCTATTTCTCCTGAACCCAAATCAAAATCAATTGAAAAATAAATTCTCAATACTGCACCTCCTCCAGGAGATACCATATCAGAAGTAATCAAAACATCTGATTCTAAAATATTTGTACTTGTAGCAATAGCACCCGACTTTATTGTAATTGGTAATGGGTATATTGATGAAGTCATAACAAAAATTACAATTTTAGATTAAAGGTATTAAGATTCTAATATAAAAAAAGTACTGACTAGTCTATGACTAGTTACAGTCAGTATAGATACTTGCCAATTGTATTAATTCACCTACTTCCAGATTTACTATTGTTTTTGTTTTTATTCCTTGACCACCACCATCATCAACTATCAATGAGGCTGTTCCGTTTCTCATCAATGTAGAATTTACTGTACATTCATTTCCAGAAGTTCCCCAAATGAATTCACCTATCCCTGAATCTGTGTCAGTGTAGATATGTGCAAAACACATACCAGAACCGCATGCCTCAGCATACATTGGTGTGTTTGTAAATCCATCTTCAACAATTAATTGTACTCCTATGTTGGCTGCAAAAGCAGGTATAATTGCGATGCTTGCAGTAGCAATAGCTACAATTGCAAACATGATGTGTTTGTTATTCATTATCATACCAACAACAATAAAGAATTTAAATTTTTAATTTAATATATATTAATTATATTATTAAGTTATACTTCTTCAGAACGGTCAGTTTCTATCCATAGATGAGAAAAACTTTGTAGTTCATCTTAGTTTTGTGCTACTGCAAAGCTTGTGGAATAGTTAATACGAACTCCCATAAGTAAAGCATCAGTTCCCAAGTCATCATTAGATACATCTCTTGAAATTCTAAATTGTATCATATCACCTGCAACTGGAGCACCTCCAATAGTTATAGCACCAGTTTTGTCAGTAATGTGTAAATCTAAATCTGCAATGAATGTATCAGTGATAGATACTGAAGTAGGAAATGCAACATCAAGAGGATCACCATCGGCATATCCTGTAGCTGTAAGTAGCCAATCAACAGTCTCAGCAGCAGTACCTCCATTACAGGTCCAAAAGACTTCAATTGTTATAGTACCAGCATTCCATGTAGTAGGAATAGTCCAAGTAAATTGTGCAAATTCTTCTGTGTTCTGGTTAAATTCTAAGACAGCAAAGTTTACGTTATTAGTTGGAGTTTGTAAAGTAGCTGTTGAAGGACCAGCTGTCACTTGAGAAAATATATTAACTCCTGGAATCCATTCATTTTGAAGTCCAATTGGAGATATAGGAGTACCAGCTTCTGCAAATACAAAATTATCTACAGCATCAATTTGAGTTGCTGATTCATCAATGATTAATGCATTAACGTTATTAATTTGTAAATTAAGATCTCCAACTCCTTTTGTAGTGATATTCATACCAATATCAGTATCATCACCAGTGGCTGCAAGAATAGGATTAGTAGCAGTAATTGCATTAGTTAATGTAAATTCATTCTCAGCTGATGCAACTGATTCAAAGATTAATTGTTCATTATCATTTACATCTTGAATTCTTTGTATTGCTCTGACTCGTCTATCATGCATATCAATAATGGAATTATCTGGTGTTGTACCATCACCAACAAAAGAAATCATATTAGTAGAAGTATTATCAGCTAGTATACTAAATACCATATCAGCAGTTTCATCAAATAAAGTAACATTAGTTGGCGTAACAGTAATTTTGGCATACTCATCACTGTCTGATAGAAATATAATTTCCCCCGATACTACACCAACAGCAGGAGTGCTTCGT
>SDBT01013550.1_pt1 | contig 13059 bp, 13 predicted proteins | sample 2277101 | NCBI WGS metagenome assembly SDBT01 (sample SAMN10404973, study PRJNA504765) | marine sediment metagenome | isolation source: marine sediment core GS10_PC15, 103 cmbsf | place: Arctic Ocean: Southern Knipovich Ridge | collected 2010 | reverse complement strand
ACAACTAGTGTCTCCTGTGGGGCCGAACATGCGTGAACCATGCACGTTAGGTACATATTCGGGTGAGGTTTCGGTTGACATACATCCTCGTTTGAAACATAGTGATCCAGATATTCCATGAGTCCAAGACGGATCATGTACATCTTCACTGTCTGTCGGATCGAGTTAGACCCGACGTAAACTTGGTACCCTTCATGCTTTAGTCGTGCAAACAGCCTGATAAACTTAGGGTCAGGTACAGTTGTATCACTAATGATCTCAGCTGTAAGCTCTTGTTTCCTTTTCCAAACAGTGTCATGCTCACTTACTGGGAGCCCTCGTTCGTCTGTCAGAAGCTGGAGTTTACGTCTGGTAGGCAGGCCATCAAACTTCTTGATGTGGTCAGCATAGTTGATGACATACTGGTCACCTTGTTCTTCAAGGGCTGAGTTCAGTGCCTGCCAGTGCATGTCCTTGCTGGAGATTAACACTCCGTCAAGGTCGAATACCACTAGCTTGATGGTCATTCCTCTTGAAATCCTTCAATTATGTCTCCCGGCCAACGTCTATCGATCTCCTTGATCAGTTTCTCCACATGTGTGGAGCCATGAGGATTACGATACGAGATTAAGGCTGGGTTATGCATGTGTTTCCAGATCTCTGTCCCGCCTCGAATGCGGTACCGTCTGGTTCTAGGAGGAATATTTAACCTTCGTTCTTCCTCCTCTTCTATTCTACGTCGTGCTCTCCACTCGCGTGTCTTTCGTCTGGCTGCACGGATCTGACACTCCGAGCTACAGTATTTCCTGCGCCCCGGGGGAACACGTGTTGTACAGCCACGTTCAGTACACTTTTTCTTAGTCATGTGCTACATACTATTCTTATCAGGACTAGGTGTCAAGCATTTCCTGAGTAATTTCGTTGATACTTTTCCCTGCTATCTTCAAGATCCATTCCTCTATAGCAGCTACTCTATCGGCAAGAGCAATGAGAGAGGCATGGTCAGATACAACGACAGGCAGAACCTGAGAGGAGTACACCTTAAGTTCTTTTTTGCATTTTCCACATCTGAACATAAGACCATGGCTAGGTCTTAGCCCAAAGAGTCCCTCTAGTCCTAGTCCACCGAGTTTACTTCCCTCGTGGTTCTTCAGGAACGTCAAGTCCTTTACTGGGTGTCCGCACGTGTTTTGGACATCGTGCTCTGGAACGGGTGAAGTTAAGTGACCATCCGTTCTGGGCGGCGTGGCGGAGGAGGTCTTTGGTGCTCGTTCCTTGGAATCTGATCTGATTTGTACATTCATCACATGTTACCTCAGTCTCGTACAGGGTGTCCTGCGGGATCACTTTTAGTCTGATGCTATCGTTCTTGACATAAGGTTCGTAATGTTCGTCGCACAAAGTCCTCCACCAGTCTAGGTCTCTATGGATCATTCCTGACTTACCACATTCCTCACAGGTACGGAAGCTAGTAGCTTCAGCACCTCGTACAGCTGCGGCCATCTTCCGCTGGTTATCCTTGTTGGTATCATCCTTGTCATAGCTATAGTAGAAACGGAGTCCACCAAACTTTTCCTTGATCTGCTGGACATGAAACCCATATAGATCAGCAAGGTCCAACAGATAGCTTACGATGCTTTGCCATCCACTGTAGTTATCGTTTCTGTACGTGCCATTGTCTGTCATTTCTTCCTCGCTTTCAGAACAGGCATCTGCAAAACGCTCGCTTGCTTACCCCTCATTTCAGAATTTGTGTACTCATCTAGCTCTTCAATCTCGGTAACTTGGTTGAACAGGGATACAACGTTCAGGCGTTTCTGTTTCATGATGTCCGGAAGTACCTCAATTGCTGACCTACGGTTGGGAATGATATTATCCAATGCACCAGACTCAATCAACCCCCTTACTGTAGCCTTGTTTGTCTTCGTCGCCCTACCCACTAGGTCTTCCATGTTCTTATATCCATTACCTCGATGAGCTACAATATCATTGGCAGCAGCATGAGCAATTCCCTTAATAGCCATGAGTCCACATCTAATGTGACCATTTTCTACTGTACATCCTTGATCACTCTTATTGATATTTGGTGGCATCACTCGTAAACGCATACGTTGGACACACTCGTACACATACTTCTGGAACTTTTCTGAATCACCTATGGCTGATGTCAGTAGACTAGCCATAAACTCACGATGATGATGAGCTTTCAGGTATGCAGTAAGGTACGTGATCAATGCATAACTGGCGGCATGAGAATTAGATGTGCATAACCCGTTTGCTAACAAAAAGTTATGATCGGGATGGTTGACTTCCAGATCGTACCCTTGCACAGGTCCGACTGAATGGATTCGTACAATTTTCCGAAGCAGAATACTCCTCTTCTTGTTCCTGTTAATCTCATCAAGTTGTATACATCGAACATTGGTTGTCCTGTTCTTGGATTGAATAAATCTATAGAGAGCCTCACTAGAGTCCATTTGTGTTCCATTACAAGAGTATCTAGTTGTCTGTCCCTTTCTTGGACTTTCTGTAGATATTCTTCTCCCTTGATTGGGATGAAATGCCAGGGTCCGTCGATTTCCACTAGTAATTTCTTTTCCAGGCAGCCAAAGTCTACTTGTTTTCGAAATGTTCTTATCGTAACTCGGCATGACCTTGTCATTTTTAACAAGAGTGGTTCCATGGCATTTTCTGCTTTCGATAGTTTTGGTGACAGCCATGCCTTCTCTTGAATTTTCCTGAACAGATCTGGGTTCTTGTCTCTCCAGTTCTTGAGCCTTTTGGCTCTTTGCATTCGAATGTATGGTCTTGCTGAGGTTTTCTTGGCTGTGTCGGATGCTATTTTTCGACCTGCTTTTGACTTGTTCCAGGTTGTCATGTTTTCCTGGCGAGCCTTGATAGCTTTTAGACTTGTCGCTGCTATTTGTGCTGCTTTCTTTGCTATTGCTTGCTGTTCTTCTGGGTGTTCCTTCCAGTACTTGTTGGCTTCTTTTAGGTTCTTGAGAGCCCCTGCTCTTCTGTTCTTTTTCGATTCCTCTAAATGTGTAAGGCAATTCCTGGAATGTTTTCTCCATGCTGTCTTCGATGGAAATTGTTCCCCACACTGACAAATTGTCTTTCTTGATTTCATATATCGGTACTTGCCCTTTATCTGTCATAAATTTATGGTCTAATGTACATGTTACTATAGAACCATCGTCGAATTCTATCTCATACATGGGTAGAACCCCATGGTCATGTACTGTAACTACCTTTGATAGAACAATTTCACCAGATTCTTCTTCAATTGTCAAGACTTGGTCGGTATGGGTTATTGACTCGATCGGCATAACTCCATTTAGCGTAAGAACTTCTGTCCCTTCTGCCATTGTTTTATTGAATCCGTAGCGTCCGAACGTTTCAATCTGTCGCCACAGTTCAGTTACGAGTGCTTCATCTAGACCAGAGATTTCAACAGCATGGTGAACAAACCTCTTACCTTCCTTAGCTACCTTGTCAAGTTGTTTCTTACCGATAACCTTACGAAGGGAGTCAGCTTCAGGTAGTGTATATCCACAGAGTTCAACAGCTAGTTGCATGATCTGTTCCTGGTACACAATAATTCCATATGTGTTCTTCAGGATAGGTTCTAGCTTCTCATGCAGGTACGTAATAGGAGTCTTTCCATTTTTCCTATCAATGTACTCTCGTACAGTACCAGCATCCAATGGACCAGGACGATAGAGAGCTACTGCTGCGGTCATGTCCTCAAGGCAACATGGGTTAGACTCATACAGAATCTGACGCATGCCCAGGCTTTCTACTTGGAACAGTCCTGCTGTCTGTGCTTGCTGAAAGACCTGCCACGTTTTATTGTCCTCGAACTTCCCTTCTGCGATGATGGCGTCAAGATCAGGACGCCTATCCTCTGGTATCATTCTCAGACACCGTTCCATAACCGTGAGTGTTTCGAGTCCTAGGATGTCAATCTTCAACAAGCCGACTTCTTCTGCGTCTTCCATACTGTACTGACTAACTAGTCCGGCATGCTTGTCAGTACAGAGGGGGATCAAATCAATTAGTGGCTGGTCGCCAATTAGAACCCCAGCCGCATGGGAAGACCTATGTCTAAGTACCTCTTGAAGGGCTCCTGCTGCTTCAACCAGTCTCTTGAACTTGGGGATAGTACGAGCGATTTCTGGGGGCTCTCTAAGGATTCCTTCCACGTCGAAGGGTTCATTTTGCGGTATGGTTCGAGCAAATGTGTGTACGTTTTCATAGTCCAGACCAATTGCCCGCCCAACATCCTTGACTGCTCCTCGACCATGATATGCACTGAACGTAACAATTCTGGCGACGTTCTCGGGTCCATACCTATCTCTAAGATACTGGATGACTTCTGCTCGTCGGTCTTTGCAGAAGTCAATGTCGATGTCGGGGTCTGAGACTCTATCGGGATTGAGAAAACGTTCAAACAACAACCCATGCTCCATTGGGTCGAGCCGGGTGATATCAAGGCAGTAGGCGACCATTGAACCGGCTGCACTACCGCGACCCGGTCCAACGGGAATCCCTTCACCACGAGCATATCGAATGAGGTCCCACACAATGAGAAAGTAGTCTTGGTAACCGAGTTTTTCAATGGTAGCGACTTCATACTTGACTCGGTCAAGATGGCTTGCTGTAGGCTTTTTTCCATACTTTTGCTTGAAGCCTTCGAGCACAAGCTCACGAAATCTTTGACAGTTATCATCTACTCCATCCTCCTGATATATAGGTGCATGCTTAGTGCTGATGTCCAGTTCAAAGTCACACCAGTCTGAGACAAGCAGCGTGTTATCGCATGCTTCAGGCAGTGCCTGCCACAGTTTTCTCATTTCCTCTGGGCTCTTCAGCTCGAAGTGCTCAGTTGGGTACCCTGATTCTTCAGGACTCTTCCGATAATCGATAGCCTTGAGCACAGAGTGAGCATCATAGTGATCTTTTTCAGTGTAGTGACAATCACCGGTTGCAATTAGAGGAATGTTTCCCTTACGTGCTAGTTTCACAAGCCGTGGAACCAGTCTACGCTGTTCTGGCATCCGGTGGTTCCATACTTCCATAAAGAAGCGGTCACCAAAGATATCAAGGTATGTCTTGATCCATTTCTCTGCCTTCTCATCCTTGTTCTGGTCAAGGAGACGTGGGATCAACCCAGACATACACCCAGAAAAACATACGATGCCCTCGCTGTGTTCTGCTAGCATCTCAAAGTCTACGTTTGGTTTACGGTAAAAGCCTTCGGTGAAACCACGAGTGCTTAGACGACAGAGGTTCTTGTAACCTTCATTGCTGATGCCCAGTAGGGTCACATGATTCAGCCGTGTCTTTTCCCTAATGGTTGGACGGAAGTATGCTTCCAGTCCTGGAATCCACTTAACACCTGTGGTCTTAGCTAGCTTGGCACACTTTACTGCTGAGTGCATGTTCCCGTGTTCAGTAATAGCCAACGCTGGGATACCCAATACTTTAGCCTTAGCAAACAACTCGTGAGGCTTGTTGATTGAATCCAGCAGGCTATAGTGCGTGTGACAATGCAAGTGTGCGTAACTCATTGTTCTCCCAAGTTTTACCTATGCCATTTATCACGTAGTACAGCATGAAGCTGTTCTGTTTCAGGTGTGAACATCTTGAGTTCGGAGAGCCTAGCATAGTCTCCTTGTCCTGGGATAACATTACGTACACCTCCAGCTGGGTTGGAGACATCCCCTCGGTACCTAGGGATGACATGCCAGTGGACATGCATAATGGTTTGCCCTGCTGCAATGCCCTCGTTCAATCCGATATTGAATCCTGCTGGTTTCGGATCAAGCGTTAAAGCTAGCAAATTTTTTGTGTCAAAAACTAGCTTCATAAGCCATTCACTTTCCCTATAAGATAGTCCATCCATCCTGGCTACTACCTTCTTGGGAACTACAAGAGTATGTCCACATGAGACAGGCCAAGCACTGAGTAAACATGCAGCTTCCCAGTTTGTTGCCCACCACTTGCTTTTATCAGTGAATGGACTGTCAGTCATTCTAGTATGCATTAGACATTACACTCTATACAGTGTCGGTCTTTAGCATTCTGACAAGAAGACTTAAAGATACTCTTGATAACCCGGCCAGGTTCCTGGAGTGCTACCCAGTACTTATGCTCATAAACTGGGTAGCGTTTTACACAAACGAATTTTTCAAAGGTAACTCCCTTACTTATTGACAAGATGAGATAGCCTATCAGTGATATCTTTTCTTCGTGGCAGGAACTCATGTCTCTCTTTTCGTGAACCCCTTGGGCATCTTGATCTCAATACTCTTGTGATCAACACTCTTCTGCTCTATGCCCAGGATGATCTTTCCTTCTAGTTCGAGGAAGATCTCGGCTGCTCGCTTACTGACCTGACTATTATAATTGATCGTTTCTTCCAGGATGAACCTCGAATCGCGGAACCACTTATTCACGCGTTCTTCACTGATACTTAGTGCCTTACCAGTGAACATGCGTATTGCGAGACCCAGGTTGTGACTGTCTTCTTCTATTACACTAGACAGCTTGGATAGATATTCATTTCCCTCTCTCCGAAGCTTTTCTCCTACCTCATTCCCATTTATCCATTTAGCCTTAACCTCGCGGATCTTTGCGTTCTTACCCCTGACAACAATGATCAGGATAAGGAGCATACAGGTTACTACAGCTCCACTCGTTGCCCAAAAACATATCTCTGGTACCATAATGTCCTCACAAAATGTTGATGTCATTCCAGCTAGTGTCGAGGTACTCGCCACCACGCTTGAGACGAAGCTCAAGGTTACCACCGCAGGCGTGAATCACGCTGACGATAGTACCCAGCTTAATGTCTTCCCCCGACTCTGGGTCGGTGGCTTTGGTCACGGTGCTGGTTGAACAGCCAGCTGCCTTAGCGATCTTAGTGGTAGTCATACCACTCATCTCTCTAAGTCTTCGTGCTTGACCACGCAGGTTACGTGCTATAGCAGCATAGGTGGGCTCAACAACTTCAGGTTCTGGTATTACTTCTACCGCTGGAGTTTCGATAGCTGGAGGAGTTGTTGTCACCTCAGGGTCATCTGTTTGCTCTTCAGTATTCATTTGCTACTCCTTATCTGGCGATGAGTTTGTCCGCTTGTATGGCACCTTACGTTTCTTCTTAGAGCGCCATCCGATACTAATGATCACGGTCTTGTTCCCCTCGTTGACAAACGATACGTACACTTGTCTCTTCTGTTTTCCAACAGCGCGTATGTACCTTTTGTATCGTCTCCCTTTCTCGGACTCTTCTAGTTCTCTGTCAGGTCTGTCCAGTACAAGGAGAACCTTCTCAAACGAAATGTGTCTTTCCCACATTCGTTCGATAGCGTGATCCGTAAGGACGATGTCATACTCATCGCCGAGCTTAATGATCCTTTTACGGAATACTTCACTCGGCTGTCTCAAAATGTGTCCTCTGCTGAGGGTTGTTTCCACACAAGAATACGTCCATGCATTCTATTTTGGCTTACACCAACAAGAGGTAGAACATGTACGTAATTTGTGTCTGGATTATCCTTTACGTACTGGGTTGCAAAGTCCATACAATATGCACGGGCTTGTTCGTACCAGTCCGAAAGGTACTTAGGAGTCTGTCGGTTGACGTATCCAAAACGATACTTGTTGATGAATGACTCAATTGACTGACTACTGTTGCTGACTATCTCATTGTAGACAGTGTCAAAGACACGTTGTCCACGATGTTCCATCCAACTGGCACGGAATTCATTCCATACCAGAATGGGAATCTGTTTGTCCTTGCATGTATCGGAGAACTTTTTCATCCACTCATGGAGCTTCAGTTCTTTATGACGTTTACACTCCACGACGATGTGAGTAACTTGCGTCCCAACGATCTGCGTATCCACAAGGTGTTCACCTCGTGCATCTGCATACTCATGCTGAGACGCAAGCACGTCACAATCAGAGACTCCAAAGTCACCGCCACGTTTCTGACGTTCGACTCCGAAAAATCTGGCTATCGCACGCTCATGAACTTTCCAGGGCTTGTCGCCCATGGCTTACCAGATCTCATCGTCGTCGGATTCGTCCTTTGAGTCGGCATCTTCCCACTCGTTGTCATCATCCTTCTGCTGCTTCTTTTTGCGAGGCTTCTCGTCTTCGTCCTCGTCAGCCCATTCGTTCTTATGCTTCTTAGGCTTCTGACGTGGCTCTTCGGTGTCATCGTTACCACTCTTGATGGCCTTCTTCAGAGCAGCAAGGATAATGTTATCGAAATACTCTTTGAAGCCACCTTCTTCACCGATTTCTTCATCGGGAGCAATCTTAACGATTGTCTTGTACTGGGTCTCACCGTGCTTGTCCTGGTATTCGACCTGAGGCATAGCAATCCACGGACGTTGACCCTTCTTCTTGGATCTACGTACGGAAATACCACAGATACTAATGAGTACCTTACTCTTGTCCTTGTTAAGGAATTCCACATCTGCATTACCCAGGATGTTAAACTTCTTCATCCTTGGAGTTGCTGTGCGTACCCTAACGCGTAGGTTAACTTTTTCCACTTGTGAGTCTCCTGCTATTATTCGAGTTCTTCATCTGGGTCGAACTCGTGCTCCTCATCTACTTCTGCATCCTTTCCTCCGGATACGTTAGCAATGAGGTCCTCCATTGACATCTGATTCAATAGAGTCATCAGTTCAGCGTACTCTTCCTCGTTGTCCAGGAAGTACGCCATTGCTTTTGGTTTACCCTGGAACTTCTCGTCCTTCCAGAAATACCAGGCTCCCTTTTGTTCTATGAGCCCTGTTTGCAGGGCACTAAGGATACATGACTCAGCTGCAATGAGTCCAGTACCAGTACTAAATGGAACGGTGACTGCATAGCCTTCTGTTGCGCTCTGCTTAGTCTTATCGATCTTGATCTGTTGTTTCCAACCAGTCACAACAAAACGTTTCTCACCGTCAGGCATGGTGACCTTCAACCTTTTAGCCTCGTCTTTGGTGCGTCTAGTCATAAGTCGCAGGTGTGTGTGGTGCTTGAACGAGTTTCCACCCTTAACAGTGTCAATGCCACCATACTGGGTAGGTGTAGTATACACCTGGCCGATCATAAGATTCACGCATCCAGACCTACCCAGTTTCTGAGTAACCATTCGAAAGAACTTGGACATCTTGCGTGCGATCAGACCAACGTCGGAGTCATCTACTCCGCGTTGCTTACCACCAGCAGTCTCAAACTCAGCTCTAGATGCTAGTGCTCCGATGCTATCATAGACAATCAAGTCAACTGCCTTATCCTTCACTAGATCAATGATCATGTTCAGGGTTTCTTCAAGGTCTTCCATCAATTGTGCTACGAACACACGGGAGACATCTACACCTAGTTTTTCCATCCACTCGCTGTCCCATGAGTTCTCTGCATCAATCCAGAGACAGACCAACTCAGGGTTAATAACCTGATTGTAGGCCATGGTCTGTGCTGCTAGACATGACTTACCTGATCCAGATGGGCCAGTGATGCACGTGGTTTTGCCATGAGGGAACCCACCTCCGGTGATTAGGTTCACCGAGGGAAATGGAGTCTTCATCTTGGCGTACTCAAGGTCCATCTCAGAAGCGATACCAATCTTAGCCCCTTGGATCTTAAACTTCTTGATGATTCTCTTAAGAGAGACCATCGTTTTCTTCCTGGGGTCAGGAGCTTTCTTGTCTACCATCCGTTACCTTTTCTCACCGATCTGCGGGTTGAAATATCTGTTCTTACGTTCAGGTATATCATACCCGTAATGCTCTATTCTGTAGCGTTGACGTGCTCGTCTCTGTTTATCGATGTCTCGTACCAATGCTTCACCAGCATGCCATCCCAAGACCTTCCCTAGACTGAATACAAAACCTCTGATCAATCCCTCAATGATCAAGATTATTCCTGCCTGTCTAGGATCTCATCGCATGCTTCCTTGAGCCAGTCAAAGTTGTCATGGGATGTAAGCTGTCTTCGTTCCCCGAAATACATACCAACAAGGAACGCTTCATTCATTGAGTTCAAAACATCACGGGCAGCAGAAATTTCCAGGTCATGTTTACGTTGTACATGTTCTGCCAGAACCTGGTTCCGCTTAGATGCCCACACAAACAAGTCTCGTTCAGCGGACTTGAATGGCTTCCAGAACTTTTGCCACTCACTACTGTCCCTCTGAAACTCTTCGAACTCCCGTAGCATATCGGGAGTTACTAGCATACTCCGTAATTTCTCCACCTTCTACTCCTAAGACTCGAAGCTCAAAGAACCATCGAGGCATGAGACAATGGCTACATTGTCTTCGGACACCATCACAATGTGAGATGTACCTCCGACAACTAGCTCGCATGAACTAGGCATAATCTTGGCGACCTTCAGAAAATGGTCGGTCTTCGTCAAGAACCGACATATCAGGTCACCATCCCAGTCCCTTGAGGTTTTGAATTCTGTTGAGGACGACGGCAGGCTACACACCGTTAACTCACCATCTCGGATGACTACTTGGGCAGCATCTTTGCTGACCTTAGCATAGTCCTCCATCTCCGACACAATAACGCCGGGGTGGAACGGGAGACGTTCTCCCTCAATTCTATGTTCCACGATGGATTTGTACGGTGGTACTGAATAGGCACTTAAGTTACACCTATACGTTACCTTGTCATTACTTACAATCAGAAAGCTGTCTGACAACTTGGTTCTAATGATACCAGATAGGTCAGATACAATTGAAAGACTCGTGGCCGGAACGAGCACTTCTCTGTCCAAGCCTTCGATCAGACCTACTTTAGTCCAAAACAGGTTACCTGTGTCAGACGCACCTGCATATCCATCTCCACCGAGACGAATAGCACCCCATTGTGTCATTACATCCAGACTTACCTTAGCTAGATTACGTAGTGCTGCCTTGAACGTATTCTCTCCTTGATACGCGTCCTGAATGTTGTCCCCATCACCCGATATCGGATAGGCCATGTCAATAATAGGCAACGTGCCTTGACGACGACCACCCTGTATCTTGAGCTTAGTCTCTTGGACGGAGAGCTTAATGTGCTCCGTCTCCAGCCGTTCAACGATCTTGAGCATTTCCTCCAGGCCAACAGTTGTTGATCCATTCTCTCCAGACTCAAGATCAATTCGCACGGTAAGCCACTGGACACCTAACCTCATGGTGCTCAGTTCAAGTACATCATCGGTTACTGTCAAAAATGCTAGCTTACCGAGATCTCCGATGCCTCCACTGACCTTCTTGGACAGTTTTAGCCTCGCCTTGAGTTCTTCCCGTGCAACTACTAGTTTCATCCGTTCCACTCACCTACAACAACACCGTCCTCGTCTACCTCAGGTTCGTTCTCTTCCTTAGAAGATGAAGATTCATTTTGTGGAGAGTAGCGATGAACGACACCCTCAGCCTGCTCAATTCGTTTCATCTCAGAGCCAGCTCTTTTCAGGGAACCATCAAGGATGTCAATCAGATGTCGTAGTCCATACCATAGGTTACGAAGCTGTCGCATAAGAATGGCAGCCTCACCCTTGTTCTTGATATACTTATGGGAAAGGACTCGTCCTACATGCTCTGCGTCTTTATCCGTGACGTTGAAGTTCTCCTGTTCCTTGAGGCGCTTAGCCTCTAGGTAGAACCCTGCTAGTGCTAGTTTGCGGCACTCATCAGCGTCCTCGAACACGCCTTCCAGGAACCCAAGTGGTTCACTTAGGCTAACCATAAGGGCACCGAGTTCCAGTAGATCATCGGGGATAGTACCAAGATTGTTCTGGATACCACCGGAGCGATACTTCTTTGTGATCTCATGGATACGGGCTACGATAGGCTTAAAGCTCTTATCGTATTCGATCTCTCCGAACTTACGTCCGAAGGAACACATCTCTTCTACTGAACCACGCTTGGCTGCTTTTAGCAGTCGGTGTAAAACTTGATCGCCTTCTAATGCTTGTGGGATAACTTCAGCTGTTGCTTCTTCTGGTAAACTTTCAGAAGTATCAGCCTCAGGCTCAGGCTCAGTGTCAGTTTTACTAACAGCAATGTCCTGTACATCCAACTCGGGTTCAAAACTATTACTGTTGTCTGCCCAGTCATCATCTCTATCGATTTCTTTGGAGACTACCTCTTCCTTTTCTGTAATGATCGCTCCAGTTCGAGTGTCACACTTCTCACCATTATCTGTTTCGATCAAGAACTCTTCAGGAATGTCATCAGTGTTTGTAAATAGTTCTTCATTGTCATTCTCAAACATAGACAAATCTAGCTCTTCTTTTCCGTCTCTGGGGTCTTCATCTTTGCTAGGACTTCCGTCCTGGTCATCTTCGGACATTTTAGATCCTCGTACGTGACTCTGCTCAACCCATTTCTTTCTCGGTAGATCTTGGATGTTTCATCAGTTCTTGGTGCCAAGCATGCTACCGCACAGGTGAAACAGTATAGGTCATACCACCGTGTCATGGTAGGAATATCTTTTTCATCATCCCATTTCCATTCTACACGGGGTATCTTAATTGGATGGTGATCTAATGGACCCTTCTTACAGCCATAACAACCTTCATACAATATGATCTGGCCGTTTTCTGTAGTAGCAAATCCCTTGTTAGCTGTTTGATAATTCATTAATAAACCTCAAGGTCTTTGCTAACTTGTCTTCCATAGGTATACTATCGTTCAACTTTACTCTGAGTTTCCCTATTTTTTGTGCTCCTATGGACTCGGCACAAACATATCGAATCCATTGCCATGCCCAGTCAGACTCAGCCCATGAGTCTGCAATCCCTACATTCATACTCGTGATATACATTTCTGGTTCTGTAGTGTGTAGGACAGTAAGGTATCCGTTGTCCCCTATTCTTACTCTTAAGTGGCCAGGAGGTAGATTAACTTGAAGTTGCCTCCACATCCATACGATATCTGACCGAGTATTCTGACCACTCCTTTTCAAGGAGCTTCCTGGAATAACAATCAACCGAGTACGATCTGACTCGTAGTCCCGTCCATAGAGTAAAATTCCCTCGCAGTCATCCTGAAGATCAAACTGTGGAAGTGCAAGTCTG
>SDBT01013549.1_pt1 | contig 13060 bp, 14 predicted proteins | sample 2277101 | NCBI WGS metagenome assembly SDBT01 (sample SAMN10404973, study PRJNA504765) | marine sediment metagenome | isolation source: marine sediment core GS10_PC15, 103 cmbsf | place: Arctic Ocean: Southern Knipovich Ridge | collected 2010 | reverse complement strand
CTTAAAGACTTGCTTGCGCTAGCAGACCCAGAAGCAGAAGGACTCAGAGAAGCACTAGGGCTAAGGCTCTTAGATCCAGAAGCACTTGGACTTAGAGAAGCAGAGCCACTAGCTGAGGGGCTGAGTGACTTACTTGCGCTGGCAGATTCAGAAGCACTAGGAGACAGTGAAGCTGAAGGAGACAGTGATTTACTTCCACTGGCTGAGGGACTTAGTGATTTACTTGCGCTAGCTGAGGGGCTGAGTGATTTACTTGCACTAGCTGAGGGACTTAATGATTTACTTGCACTAGCTGAGGGACTTAGTGATTTACTTGCACTAGCTGACCCAGATGCACTAGGAGACAGTGAAGCAGAAGGGCTCAGTGATTTGCTGGCACTGGCAGAAGGACTCAGTGATTTGCTGGCACTAGCTGAAGGGCTTAGTGACCTAGAAGCACTTGCTGACCCTGAGGCTGAAGGGCTCAAAGAGGCACTTGGGCTAAGGCTCTTAGATCCAGAAGCGCTTGGACTTAGTGAGGCTGACCCACTAGCAGAGGGGCTTAGAGATTTGCTTGCACTGGCCGATCCTGAGGCACTAGGAGACAGCGACGCTGAAGGGCTTAATGATTTACTTGCTGATTTACTTGCAGATTTAGAGGCTGACTTTGATGCAGATTTGCTTGCGCTAGCTGATGGAGACAGAGACGCAGATACAGAAGCTGATGCTGATCCCGCAGCAGGGGCAGACCATACCTCGACCTCTACTCTACGAGCAGCAGCCTCATAAAGATCAACACCGTCATTATATATTTTTGTCTCTAAGTCATTTACTTTTTGCCAAGTCCACCCACCTGTTGGAACAGATAAAGTTACCCAATCACCCCAATTACTAGTTATGAATGGTACAAAAGGAGTTCCCAGAAGTTCTCCTAATCCATCTGTGTAAATAGCAGCGGCCGTTTTTGCATGAAAACCACCATTACCAGCAAACATCCTTGCTTTTACAAAACTAATAGCACCTCCTGATGTTGGTGCAGTCGTACCCTCTCCATGCAATTCTAAATTATCTACATCACCTGGAGTACTGCTTTCATTAGTTCTAGCCCAAGTGGCCGTTGATCCATCAAAGGCATCGGCATCATCTATCCACTCTGAATCTGGATCTGTTGGCCCTCCATCAGAAGTGTCAAAGTAATACGTATTTACTTCCAACCCTGCACTTGGGCTTGCTGACGCACTCTCTGAGGCACTTGGACTTAAAGATGGACTAGCAGATGGAGAATTTACTGGTAATATCTCGAATCTTAAGTTGCCTGATGAATCAATCCAAAATGCTCCTATATTCTCCGCTGAACTTATATTTGCACCAATCCAAACACCACTAGTAATGGGTGCCTCACTTTCTATTAGTACCCTAGATCCCCAATTTGCACCACCGTCCGTAGAAATACGGAAATTGGGCCTAATTGTAGTGCCACTTCCACCATCTTCATCAGCCCAATAAACCAAATATGTTAAATCATTGGCAGCATCATATGCTAAATTTGTTCCACCAACATATATATTGGTGGCAATATCTCCTACGTCCGTCCAGCTCGTTCCATCATAAGTAAATATGTGTAAATCATCTGAGGCTGCACCTAATGCTGGCTCACTTAAGGCCATTACTACTTCGTTTGCACCGACATTAATTGCCGATGTGTTCCTTGCCGCAAGAGGATCAGAACTATCTGTCCAAATATTGTCGACAATATTTACTTCACCAGCATATGCATTAGCTGTTGGATCGTACTCTATAGAAGTCAAGTCGTTATCACTTGTTCCACCGCGATCATAAATAACCAAAATAGAATCCCCAGTCAAATTAACTGCAATTTGTAAATGGTCAGCATCCTCCAATGGCTGGGTCCCAGTAGACCTTGATACATCTGACCAACTATCACCGCTATCTACGGACCGAAAACTTGTGGAACCATCTTCAGGATACCCCGCATACAGGTCTCCACTATCATTTATCGCTATCACGCATTGCCAGATAGAATTAAATGCACCCTGGTCAATAATCACAGTGTCAGATCCAGACCCAGACAGAGTTCCATTAGATTTAGTTATTCTCCTGAAGTGTTGCCCGTCAGCGCCAGAAGTCGTACCATCTGCATTCCAAATTACATAAAGATTAGTTGCATCAGCAGCTATTGCTGGTTTATCAGCAGTCCCATCATCTGTATCTAGCTGAGTCCTGGTTCCCCAAGTGACGCCATCAGTTGAAGTTTCGTACCAAATACTCCCACCATCCGCATATATAATCCACCACTTGTTGTTCGCATCATCATAATGCAATCGCTTTACAGTAGAAGCATATTGATGTTCTACAGCTGTAATGCTAGCCTGTATTGTAACTGCCATTAAATTAACATCTTGAGGCTTTCCCTATCAGATAACCATGTTTCTTTTGCAGTAACCTCCTTTGCTTCATCAAATAACCTAACAGGAACTCCAGCAATACCAAATCTCCATATCAAATATTTCCTCCTATCTATTGAAGAATTCACAAAATTATCCACCCTTATTTTCTCAGTCGAAGACAAGACTCTTCTTTTTGCCTCGGTATATACAGTGAGATAGTCATCATGCAATTTTTTTACATCAGGATCAACGGTACTTTTATTCCTAATTCCAGCAGTATTCTGAAGTTCAATCCCATATTTGTACCCAGCAAGATGTCTGAGCAGCCCCAATAAAGACTCTGTATCCATCTTACGGATACCTGTTATTTGTTTCTTAGTAAGACTTTTAGCCATGGTTGATAGTTTCTAATTATTTTTGCCATCAAAACAATTAGCGCTATCTCAGTATAGCCTTATCGGAGAAATAAGTGTATTTTACAGAAACGATTTTATAATATTTTTCGTTTTACCCCAACCTGGAATCTCATCGTCAGTCTCCTCCCAGTTAACAAGTAGGTGCTGATTTCTATACTGTTCCTTCTTCCACCTTTGGCCTGTGGCATTGGCACCATGTTTTATGTCTATATTAGGAAACTCTGACTTCCATGTATCATACTTGAACTGATTTTCCCACTTAACCCTACCATGAGTGAAGGGTTCGAATCCCATGTTTCGAACAAATTTGTTAAATTCTTTCGAATCCATTGTCTCATGTGCCTTCAACGCCATCTCGTATCGCTCCCTGAAGTGAGTAATAAGCGCACCCTTCCATCCACACATGCCCGACAATTGGTTTACATCATAATGTAGCGCATGCCCATCGGTTGATCTCAAGAGCCACACATTTTGATTATAATAAAAAGTGTTCTTATCTAGTGGCTCAAAATCAAAATGAGATTCGTGATACAAAACATCATGCTCAGCAAAGAAAATAATGTCGTCACTACTCTTCTCCAGCGCCCCTAAAATCTGTTTGAACATAGCCAAGTAACCTCGTTTCATGGATGGGAAGCGCACATTTCTATCACCAAACTCCATACTTTTAAGAGAAGAACACGTGATCGCCATGTTTTTTTTCCTACCAAGCTTCTCCAAACGTTTACGCACAGGCTCCGCAATCTTTTCATCTAACTGGTTATCTGTGTAATAAATAATGCCTCTAGTTTCGGCCCAATCCGGTGGGCTAAATTTATCAATTATCCATTTAAATTTCCGAGTAGCCAGTGGCCACTTATCTCTTTGGAACAATTCTCTTGAGAGTTCTCGATTTTCCTTAATTTTACTTCCCGGGTTATGATATGGGAATCCAAAGTCTCCACCCCTAGTTCTAAACATGTGTGCATACCAAGTGCCACGATAAACCAACACTCTCCCCCCAGATAGCCAGGTCTTACATGCAACCTCAACCCCCTGCTGACCCCAACTGTGAAAGTCCTCACTACAAAGATCGAGTTCGAAATATTTCTCTTTGGTACACATAAAACACGATCCCTGAAGGCTCATCGTCTCAACAAAATCTTCAGGATGTTTATTGCCCCACTCACCAAAATATTGGAAATGCATTGTCTTGTCGAACCTAAAAGAGACACTGTTGGGGCTAGGTTTGGCATACCACACCACATCCTTTGTGGTAGGCTTTCCACACTCCTCACACGGCCCAGAAGGGCTCTGGTAACGTCTGTGGCCAAGTGAACACACCCAATCAAATGCATGAAGGTTTTTCATGGTGGGGGCCATCACCACGTTGTCATCAACCTTCTTAAATGCCTCAAGCATCTTTACATCAAAACCCTTTTCGAAAGCACAGTGTGCATCCACTTTCATCAAATATTTACCCTTAGCTAACTTTGCTGCCTGATTGGTTCCAGCCCTCTGCCCAATATCTACTGGGTTATAAATTATTGTCAGTCTCTCATCTGACACCAACGCAGGCTTAGGTAAATAACCATCAAGAATAGCAATTATCTCCGTATTGCCTTCTGTTTTGTCAAAGATGTCCTCAATAGTCCTACCCAAAAATTCTTCATTGCGGGCGGGGATTAAAATCGATAAGTCTATGTTTCCCATTTTCATCCAAAATATCTATACATGTCTTGCCAGTTAGTGAACCTCAGTCCCCTGTCGTCTATGTAGGCAATGGCAGTCATTTTTCTGTTGCCAACTATCATCTCCGGGAATCCATATTTCTTCAACCACTCCGTTATGGCAGGCCAGTCTCTTTTGTGCCTGGCAGTTAAAATATAAGGTTCATATCCTAAATTCACAAAGCGTTTTACAGCCTGAACAGCATATTCTTTTGGCTCTCCAAACTCAATGTCAGGTTTATCGAGAGTATGCCACTCTATAAGTACACCATCAAAATCTATAGCTATTCGTTTTTTCATATATTTAAAATAACCCTGCTACCAAAATCATTAAACCTGAAAGGCATCTCCTTGTAGTCCTTTAGTACTTCTCTAACTTTGGCTCTCTTACTAGCAGGAAGCATAACTAGCAAAAATCCTCCTCCTCCTGCACCCATTACCTTTCCTCCGATTATACCCCCTGATAAAGCTTTTTCATACATAATATCTATTTCTCTGTTGGTGGTTTTTTTGTTTAGCTTCTTTTTCATCTTCCATGAATTTCCAAGCATGTTTCCAAAATCACCCAACCTACCAGCAATGAGATGTTTTGTTGCAACAGTAGCGTGTACCTTCTTTGCATCCAGATTCTTTTTCTGTTCAACAGGGTCGAATTCAGATAAAACCTCATTCGTCTTTCTTGTAACACCAGTGTAGAAAAGCATTAAACTATTATTGAAATCTTCTCTAATTGATTCGGATACACCTGCTATTTCCGCGAAAACTTTCCCTGATTTTTTAAATTTAATTTCTCTTAATCCACCAAAGGCCACTGCATTTTGATCTTGTTCCCCGATATTATTTTTCAAAACATCAATCTCAATAAATGCTGCTTCTTCTGCCAATTTCTGAGAACCCACGTTATCACCTAAATAGGCATGTAATGCATTTAGTAACCCTACCGTTACCGCACTGCTGGAGCCCAGTCCAGTCCCGCTAGAGGGAATGTCTGCAAAAAATGATATTTCTATTCCTTTTTCTATGCCCGACATCTTTAAGGTCTCCCTAACAATATTGTGCTTCAAATCATTTACATTCTCTACAATCTCTTTTTCTGAATAGTTTACTATTATTAAATCATCAAACCTTTTTTTAACAATGCAATAAATATATTTATCTATAGTTGCTGTTAGGACAAGGCCACCATGGTTGAGAAAATATTCTCTGAAGTCTGTATTTCCACCAAACAAGGAAAATCTAAGAGGTGTCTGTGTAATAATCATTTTAATATTTTATATAACGTATTTTTTAAATATGTCTGTAACTTTCATTGGTTGTCCTGTTATGTTCATCTCACAATTCCAATCCTGAGGAATCATATTTATCCAGTGTAGAAACTCTTCTTCGCTGGCAACATATCTCGTAGTATCTTGCAATTCAATTGGCTCACCTGAATCCACCTTATTTTTAAGATAGTTTATTAAAGTGTTTGGGTTATCCCCCCAAGTGATATTTCCCAATCTAAGAATGGTCCATTGTGCAAACTCGTATTTTATCAACTCCTCCATCTCTTTTTTGTGCTGTGTATACCTATTCTCTTTGTAGAAAACGGACAAAGAGCTAATGTAGACAAGGCGTAAATCTATATCTTGTTCTAAAAGTAAATCTTTTTCTCTTTGATATTCAGACTCACGAATCTCCCTGGAGTTAGATACTCCTGACACAAAATATATCCTGTCAGATCTACCTAACTCCTTTTCCCTAAGCAAACTTCCTATATCACCATCTCCAACGATTCCCTCTCGCTCTTTTCCCATTTTATATCAATATCGTATTATCCTTTACTTCACGATATGCATCATTAAACTGGTCAATGGTTTCTACGCCCCTTTTTGTAAACATCCAGTCAACTATCAATTTCGGTGGAATGGTTACAATGTGAGCACCAATAGAGAACGCCTCATCTATCTGGTCCGTATTTCTTATGCTACCGATAATCACCTTAGCCTTAAGACTGTGTTTCTCAAGGTACCTCAGCGTTGTGGTTAAAGTTCTTGCGGCCGCACCCTCTCCCTTGGCTTCTTCGCATCTTCCCCAGAACAAACTGATGTAATTGTCACCCTCAGCGATATTGCCACGTAGAGCCTCTGCTGCTGCTATTAGTTGGCCAGCAGTCATGCCCACTGTTGCGTTGATTCTTACACCTCGTCGTCCCAATCTGTGTATTACCTCATAAGACTTTTGAGGCTCTCTGGGGTCCATTGGAACCTTAACTACGGCATTGTCAGGAAACATCTCACCATAGCCCAACCCAAGCTCTACTTGATCATCTGCTGACCAATCAGAGTCTGGAATTTCTATTGAAATCGGAAAATTCTTGCCCGAGATCTCAATCATTCTTGTGATGTGCCCAGGTAAGTCTGTGACACCCTCCTTTTGTAAGATCACTGGGTTAGTAGTAGCTCCTCCCAGTATTCCAGTGTTAAACCACTTCTTGAACTCAACAAGATCTGCTGAATCGTAGAATATTCCTGATGTGTTCATGTTCCATATCTCCTTCATTTCAGTTTCACCTCTTCTCTTAGATCGAAAATTATTCCGTGATGTAAAACAACATGCACGGCTTCAACAACTGGTGTACCGTACACCTCATCTGCTATTGGTACAACCAAACAAGCATCTGCCATCTTCTTCATGGCACCACCATCAAAACCAGAAAATCCAATTATCTTTGCACCTCTACCCTGTGCAAGCTTCATAGCAGCCACAAGATTTTGAGACCACGCTCCTGCATTTCCTTCCCCACTACCACCATGAACAGAGAACCCTATAAGCACGTCTTTATCCGTTAGCCATGGTTCTAATTGACCGGAGAATACTGAGCCCCACCCTTCATCATTTGTATACGCACTCACCAAAGGAATATTGTCAACCAGAGACATGGTTTTAAACCTGCCTGAGCCTGGAGTGATTGTTGTTTTTGCAAGGTCTGCCGCAAAGTGAGTAGCTGTAGAAGCTGAGCCGCCACAACCCATTGTAAATACAGTCCCTCCATTCCTTTGGCATTCAAGTATTATTTTTATAGCCTTTCTGTAATCAACAGAGTCAATAAACGCAGAAGAAGCATCTGCCGCCAAGGTTAAATATTCTTTAGTTAAAAATCTGGTCATTTTAATCTAGTTCTTGAAATAATTTTATATTGTTGTCGATATGATATTTTTCAGCTGTTTCAAGGCACGTTTTTACAATTTCGTTATACCGATCACTAGTTGTACCATCGGGTGACATGAGTGTGTCTAATTCAGTAAGCCATTTTTCTGGTGTGTCAACGCCAATATAGCAACCTGGAACCTCCATTTCGAATGATGGCTCATCTGTTATAAGAGCAATGGTTGGGACACCAAACGACGCAGCATTAACTATCTTTAAGGGACTAGATAAATTTTTTCTCCATGGTCTCCATTGTAAATGTAGATCAATTCTTTCATGAAATTTAGCAACAGATGTCCTGGGATAGAAATGCGACCACTCCACTAGTTGTATATTTCTATCTTTCAAGCCTTGCCTTATTTGATCTGGAATGACACCGAATGCAGCAGGAGATCCTGTGACACCCACCCTAAGTATCCCGTTCTTTTCATTTCTAACAGCCTTTTCAAAATTCATGTGATGTTGAGGAATAGTGACAATCTTATTTTTTATATATTGTTTTAAAACATAAGTGGAGTGGTCTGACATCGAAATACATCCCACCTCAGGATATTTTCTGAGAGTATGCCTAAGATCAAACCCATCATGAACATCTATCCACGAGCGTTTCTCAAACTTATAATCATTTCCTGGTCTGATATTTGGTTTCACATAAATACAAACATCATCCTCATATCCACTTAAGGGATTAAGCCTGGCATTTTGCATATACGCAGCAAGTTGCTCGCCACGAATTATCGAAGACACTCTCATTAAATGCCTAATTTCGAATGGTGGTTTAGCAAAAATACTTATTTTATTCATATTATGGACAATCTCTATCTTTTACCCAAAACCAAGACCTATATTTGTCACGCTTTACCCCATCGTCACTATGGTTCTGCATCACAGCAAATACCGGCAACATTCTGTACACTCTTGCATAAGCAATCAAAGCCCGTTTTACATGGTTAAACTTTTTATATGAGAAATAAGCATAGTCATGTCCTGACACTATCCCTCCATGCTTAACTTTTTTAATCCAATAATGTAGATCTTGTGTGAAGTTTACAAAATCATGGTTTGCATCAATGTAGACAAAGTCCAAGGACTCATCTTCAATATCTGCCAATGCATCCATTGAGGTCTTCTTGATGATGGTGGTATTGTATGGCGCCAATCTCTCAACAGTCTCGTTGTAGCACTCATCGAAATATTCTTGTTCCACTCTGTAAGGATTGCCTTCTGAAAAGGTTTCGTAGTTCCATGGATCGATACATGTAAGGTGTAAATCTGGATTGTCTTTGCACAAGATTTCAGAAAACAAACCCCTGTCCACCCCAACCTCGACTCCCTTGTTAAACTTCAATTCAGCAAACAATTTAGAAAGAGCAACACTACCCACCATTCTCTGGACATCAACTAAATATTGCCTACCGACATCGATATTATATTTTTTAACTATGTGATCGTATGTTTCTTTTGCTGTCATCTTTTAACGTAAAACCAAGTTGTCTGATAATTCTTATTAACCAAAAAAAGCATCTCCACATTGTACTTATTCACATGCTCATCTATTGCCCTCTTGGTATCTATATTTCTATTCCTATGCTTAAAGTGTCCATAGTCGTGCCCACTGACTATACCACCTGGCCTAACAATCTTTGCCCATTCCTCCAAATCTTCTGAGGTGTGCTCATAGTCGTGATTTGCATCTATATAGACAAAATCTAAACTGCCAGGTTTAAAATCTTTGACTGCCTCCATGCTTGTCTTTTTGATGATGTTGCAACCAAAAGGTTTCAGTCGCCTTACTGCATCGGCATGAAACTCATCTAACGCTTTTTGGTTTTGTGAGAAAGGCTCGATCTCTTTGCTCTCATAAATCTCCCAAGGGTCAACACAGTGTAGTTTTAATCCAGAGTTCTTGATACACAAGACTTCTGAATATTCTCCTGTGTATACCCCTATCTCGGCTCCAGTTTTATACCCCAACTCGCTAAACATGCTAGCCATGTCGTTCCTCTTATACCTAAGCCTGGTTGGCGAACTCTCACCATAGATACGATAGAATTTCTTCATCACGTATTCAAATGTGTCGTTATATGTTTTCATTTCCAAAAGTCTTTTAAATCAACAAGGTTGCTAAGTACTGTTGCTCTGTTTTTATCTCCGTGCCAGTCTGTCTTGTATTTAAACAGTGGGTAAATTTCATCATAATGAGTTACTCCATAATTACTTGGGTTGGAGTCGTGGATAACAATATATGTTGCTAAATTGCTAACTCTCGTTATCTCTTCGGTCCTACTAGAATCAGGTGTTTGGTCTATTAAGACAACGTCCCAAAGCTTCGCTATATCCGCATCTGCATACTTTTCTACAAAATGAACTTCATGGTTTTCATTCTCATAAGTTTTCACAAAATCGTACCATTCCTTATAGTTCTCATAGCTCACCAGCTTACGTCCTGAGAGCATGCATGCGTAATGCAGGTATGGTGTACTAAAGACCCCTGTACCTAGCTCTAGAATGTCTCCTGTGGTCTTCTCCATCGCTTTTATGAGACATGGTAGGTGAGTACCATATTTCAACGATACATTCATTTTATATGCCATGACGAATCCTTTCCTTTTTAATCTCTGGAACTCTCAGAAGAAATCTTTCTGTCTCTTTAACATCCAACCTTATTGTGTTTTCTGAAGTGAAGGCGGTTAAAACATCACTACTCTGCTCCTTATCGGCAGGTAGATATTTACTGTAATCAAGTCCTTGACTCTCAGGTGGGATAGCAAAATGTTCTTCAAGATCACGAGCCCTCTGAATTTCATTAGACAAAACCAAAGTCTCATGCATCTTTTCTCCTGGTCTCACACCAACCACCATGTGTCCCTTGTCGTGGTTAAATATATTACACATAGCCTCAGCTAGTATCTCCACAGTACAAGCAGGAGACTTCTTGACATACATGCTTCCCTTCTCACCGTGGATAAATGCATACAAAACCAAATCAACTGCATCATCAAGTGTAAGAAGGAATCTTGTCATGTCTGGATTAGTGATTCGCAGTTTTTCTCCCTTGTTGATTTGAGACATAAAAACAGGAAGAACTGACCCTCTTGAGTACAGCACATTGCCATACCTCACCCCACACAAAAGTGTCTCTGTGTTTCTTGAAGAAGCGATCATGATCTTCTCCATAAGTGCCTTACTCATGCCCATGGCGTTGATCGGATGAGCTGCTTTGTCTGTACTTAGAATCACCAGGCGTTTTACTTTGTTCCTAATGGCTGCTTCGATAACATTGGAAGCACCCAAAATGTTGGTCTTCACAGCCTCTAGTGGGAAAAACTCACATGTGGGGACCTGTTTAAGCGCAGCTGCATGGAATACATAGTCAACACCAACAACCACCTTCTCAACAGACTCCTTGTCTCTAACATCTCCAATAACAAAGCGTAGTAAATCATTTTGATAATGGAGACGCATGTCCTCCTGCTTCTTTTCATCCCTACTAAAAATGATTACTTTCTTAGGACCTAGAGGCAGTATCCTCTCTACAAAGGCATTGCCAAATGATCCCGTGCCTCCTGTGACAAGAACAACCTTATTTTTAAAATGTTTTTTATAATTCATCTATCATCTCCTTTATTGTAGGTGGTGTCTCGTAGTCCATATCTTCCCATAAGCCATCGTTGACACCAAATATAGTATCTAAGGTCCTAACGCATTCATCGACTTGGACTGGCTCAATCCCGATATCACCTCTATCGAATTTTTCAGCAAAGATTTTAAGTAACTCATATTTAGTCACAATATCTTTGGGTTTAAAATGGAAACTATTCGGAATTTCTCTCTCTTTATCTATGATTGCATAGCAAAGTTTTGCAAAGTGCAAGGTTGTTATGCCGTTCCAATAGTGATTAGTGTATCCGTTTACAACTGTATTCTTCTTTTGAGACAAAAACCATTCAAGCAAGGAGGCTTTGCTATTTTTATCTGGTCCAACTATAGAGGTCCTAATGTTGTAGAAATTCTTTGCCTCAACCTCTCCCAAGCTTTTCGTCTTGCCGTATACATCCAAAGGATCATGTTCATCAGTTTCTGTACGAAAACCTTCTTCACCTGAAAAGACACAGTCTGTAGCTATCTGAATAATTTTGGCTTCTGGTGCTTTCTCAGAAATTGTGTAAGGAAGAATTGAATTGACCAGTATTGCCTCTTTGGGATCATCTAGCTTTTGTTTTATTATTCCTATGCAATTAATTATGTAATCATGTTTATTAAAGTCAGTATTATCCAGCTCTTCCCTTGATGGTGCTGTAATGTCTAGATCTCTTTTAGACAGGAAACTCAAGACCATCGATCCTAACATTCCAGTAGAGCCTAATATAAGAATTTTCATAGATGTGATCCTGTTAAATATAATTTCTTTCCATCTGCGCAAACAACATATGCATTGGGATATGGGTCATTCAATCCCCTAATAAGGTTGTGTGCCTCTTCAGCTGTGTGCTCTCCAAAGTCTACAATCTCACTCTGTTCTGGCTTTCTTCTCTTATACACAGTCGCCTCTACCTCATCCTGTACCCTACCTTCCAACTCACCTTTTGCTATTTTATCTAAGATTTTAACTGTGTCCCTAGTACCAATGTCGATAATTCTTTCAAATATCTCATCCAGGCTTCCTTCAAGTGAGAATGGTGTTTGAGAATATATCTCACCAGCATCTAGTTCTTTGCCCACCTTTAAAATTGTAACCGCGCTTTCCGTCTCTCCATTCACAAGCTGATTTTGTATTGGTGATCCTCCTCTATATTTTGGCAGGGGTGAGGGATGAAGTATCAGACACAGATGGTAATCATACGTCTCTTTGGGAATCATCTCTGACCAACCATAATAAAGATGAGTTGCAGATTCATCATCTGTCACAGGGACAACCTCCCACAGATCGCTCTGTTCCTCTCTGATATTAGCATGAATTTTATCGGCCCACTCTCTATATCCATGGAAAACTACTTGTTCTTTATTTGGGTTTCTTTCTGGGCTCATGACTTCATTTTTAATATTTTGTATCCCTCAGCATATTTCACACCTATCTCACTGCCTAATAGGCCTGCACGTCTTCTCAAGTTCTCACTACTTCTGTAGTAGGGTTCATGAACAACTTGGGTAGTGTGACATTCGTAGAGATGTATCTTCTTTTCCATCAAATCAGAAATGTCGATATAAAGATTAGGATTGAAAGCACTGGGCCATGATGTTACTTCCCCTGATTCAAGAATCATTGAGGCTTGATGGCGAATCTCAGAAGGTATTGGCCGCATCGCTGTAATCGCCGCATTAGCAACAGCACGATGGTCTTGGTTATAGCTATCCTGGC
>SDBT01013548.1_pt1 | contig 13060 bp, 10 predicted proteins | sample 2277101 | NCBI WGS metagenome assembly SDBT01 (sample SAMN10404973, study PRJNA504765) | marine sediment metagenome | isolation source: marine sediment core GS10_PC15, 103 cmbsf | place: Arctic Ocean: Southern Knipovich Ridge | collected 2010 | reverse complement strand
CACACTGTGATTCTCGGCTGGCAGGTGAACAAGGGAACATGGGACAATCCTAAATGGGAAGCTGGAATTGATCCTAGCGATGCTGGCGATGCTGGCGAGAAAGGCACTAAGCTTCTACCTGTCACTCCTGAGAACATAATGAAGGTGTTGAGATACCTGCCAGATATGTTTATTGACTTACAGCAGCAGGCACAATCAGGCGCACTGTACCGCGAAGAGCTTAACGAGGCTTCAGCGGGAAACTCATAGACGTCCTGCTCTATGCTTTAGAGCAAGGACCGCGTGAATACAAGATTATCAAAACTTGCCTTCGGGAGCATTTGCCTCTTCCGAAGGCAATAAAGAATGCACCAACATTGTGGATGGGCCTTGAACTTTTCTTCGGTGCCTATATTGACCTAGATGGTGACAGGCCTTCCGGTTGGAGTATAAGACCGATCCCTTGGGCTGTTATGCGTGACTACGCAGAATGCTACGAAATCACAGGGGAACAACGTGAAGACTTGTTTTATTTTGTCCGAGCTATGGACAAAGCTTATATTGAAAAAGTAGAAGCTGATAACAAACGAAAGAAAAAATGAGCCTGGAAAGATTCAGCCGAAATATGAGACGACGGGCCAGAAATATCCCGCGCGAGGCCAACAAGGTAAAGCGCCGAACAGCACTGGCCGTAGATCAAACAGTCGTTGTGGCTACACCTGTTGACACCGGCACCGCAAGAAGCAATTGGATCGTTTCCCTGGGTAATGCAAGCAATGACATTATCGAGGCCTACACTCCTATGGCTAAAGGTGAAGGTACTGTTAACGAGACTCAAAATGCCCAGGCGGCAATTGCCCAGGGGCAAGGTGTGATTGCTGATGTTAAGGCTGGACAGGCGATTCATATTACGAATAACGTGGAACATATTACGCCTTTGAATGAAGGCAGTTCGGCGCAGGCACCGGCGGCATTTGTCGAGCAGGCTGTTGACGCTGGTGTGCAGGCAGTACAGAACGCGAAAATAGACACTCGATAGAGGCACTACAATCGCTACAGAACGCATCAATATCATAGTCAAGGAAAAAGGCACACGAGTCGTCCAAAGGCGGATCGCTGGTGTTGGTGCGGTTGCTACGAAATCGGCGGCTGGTGTTAATCTCCTACGGACGGCCCTGGTTGGCTTAGGAGGGGCTTTGGTTCTGACAAGCACTGTTAGAACACTTGCCAGTTTTGGACAGGCCATGAGTACCGTGAAGGCCGTCGCTGGGGCCACAGAGGCTCAGTTCAAGAGTCTTACGGCTGTTGCCAGGGAACTTGGATCAACTACGCGATTTACCGCCACTCAAGCGGCTGAAGGCTTGGTCGAATTGGCCAGGGCCGGTTTTGAAGTTGATGAGCAATTAGTGTCTATCAGTCAGACTTTGGCGCTGGCACAAGCCGGGGCCTTGGACCTTGCCAGAGCGGCTGAAATCACATCTGGTACGATCCGAGGTTTCCGGCTTGAGGCAGATCAGGCTGGCCGTGTTACCGATGTTCTCGCACTTGCCGCAAATAGTTCGGCCACCGACGTCAATCAGTTAGGTGAGGCTATAAAGTTTGTTGCACCGGCTGCGGCTGGTTTGAATGTCTCGCTTGAAGAAACTGTTGCTGTTTTACAGGTGTTGGCAGACTCAATGTTAAAAGGAACGCTTGGCGGAACCGGCTTGCGTCGTGTCTTGATTGAGCTTGAATCGCCGTCTACAAAAACTCGCCGAATACTGAAAGACCTGGGAGTTGAGGCGAAGGAGTTTCGTGTCTCTGCTGTTGGTCTGGCTAAAGCTATCGAAGTACTAAGAGACGCCGGTGTTGGGGCTAGTTTAGCCTTTAAACTCTTCGGTCTTCGTGGTGGTGGTGCTTTTGAGATTATGTCCAAAGGTGTCCCCAAGATTAGGGCAGCAGAGGAGGCCTTGAGAGGTGCCGAAGGAACGGCAAAAACAGTTTCAGAGATAATGGATGATAACTTGAATGGCGCTTTGCTTAGGGTGAAGTCCGCATGGGAAGCCGTCCAGTTGTCGTTTGGAGCGAGTGGGGCTACCGATGCTTTGATTACCCTACTTGAGAAACTTGCAGGTGCTTTACGTTTCTTGGCAGAGAATATTGAAATAATCAACGTAGCAATAATTGCTCTTGCTATCGTAGCAGTCCCAAAACTTGTCGCTGCTCTAGCCTTGCTTGCGCCAGTATTAGGCTTACTTGCTTTAGGCGCTGCGATAGGAGGCTTAATAGCTTTCCGGCATGAAATAGATTTATCCAAAGACAGTATTGCAACACTTGGCGACTTCGCTACCGCCGTTTGGGAACGGATTGGGGAGGGGGCACAGAGTATGTTTGACCTCTTCCGATCCGCTTTCCCGGAACTCGGTAGCACGCTGAGAGGCTTCTTTTCCGGTCTTGATATCAGTCTTGAAGGTTTTATCAAAGGGGCTGCTCGTCTCCTCGACACATACGTCGGTCTATGGGCCAGCCTCGGCTTCGCTATTCAAGCGATATGGCGCAATCTAGGGGCAGCTTTGAAAGATACAACGATTTCTATGTTGAACGGTATCATTAGTATTTTTGAAACTGCCTTAAAAAGAATCATTATTGCTTCTGACAAGGTTTTTAGTATTCTACCCGGCGTAGGTCGAATCTTAGATGACGCTAGGCTTGCTAAACTCGCCGAGTTGGAACTTATAACAAGAATTAAGAACACCACAGAAGGCGCATTTACAGGAATGGGAGAAGCTGTTATTGATGGACTTGTTAAAGGTATGGATACCTCTATCTTTGAAGATTCTGTTAACAGTCTTTTCGATAGAGCGGACGCAATAGCCAACGAACGTCTGGAAAAGTTAGGTCTTGATCTAATTAAAGAAGCCTCTGCTGAGGCACTTCCCGGAACTGAGACTGGCCTTAGCACCACTGGTGCCGCCGACGGCGCTCCCACGTCGGCGGGCCAGTCTCTTGCCTTTGCTGTCACACTTGAGAATATCGACAGGGAGGTTGAGCTTCTTAGAATGTCGAATAGCGAGCGCACTATTGCCAACCAGCTAAAGAAGATTGAAAACAATCTGGCCGAAAAAGGTATCGACCTTAGTGAACAACAGAAAGAGACTATCAATGTCGAATTGAGACGTTTGCAAGTTATTCAACAAACTTCTGCTGCTGTTGACGAAGTGGTTGGCGCTGAGATTAACTTGGCGGCTGCTCAAGAAGAGCTTAACAGACAGGTCGATGCTGGCAATATATCTTTGCAACAGGCGGCTCAAGCGTATAGGCTGTTGCAAAACGAAGCACTCGAAGCTTCTCGAACAATGGAGGATGGGTTTAGACGGGGCTTCGACAATACTTTGGATGCTGCTTCTGACTTTGCATCACAGGCAGAAAACACAGTGACAAACGCCTTCAGTTCGATGGAAGATGCTTTAGTCAGTTTCGCACAAACTGGAAAGCTCAGCTTCCAAAGCCTAGTGAACGGAATGCTCGCTGATTTATCAAGGCTCCTTATACGCATGTTACTTGTCAACGCAGTTGGAGGCTTAAGCGGCTTCGGTGGTCTTGGCTCTTTATTCGGCGGAGGTGGGGGTGGAGGCGCTGGTGGAGGGGGTCAATTCATTGATCCAGGGGTCAGTAGTGGCAGAGCAAACGGCGGTGACGTCGCCCCAGGAACATTCTTTCCAGTAGGTGAACGTGGAGTAGAGCTATTCACACCCTCTCAACCTGGGCAGATCATTAGCAACGAAAAAATAGCAGAAGCGTTTAACGGAAAAAAAGGTAAAGAGCAGGCGGTTACGGCCCCGGCACAGATAACAGTGATCCTTGTAAAAAGTGACGAAGAAGCTTTTGCAGCAATGGAAAGCGTCCGAGGCACACGCATTATTGTTAACACAGTGGACACAGCAAGACGAGAACAGGGGAGACTTAGCTAATGGCTTGGTTCAAAGGCACTGCAACTGATTACCATGACTTCCTGGACGTTCTGAAAGAGTTGGTTCAGGATGACCATATTGCCTCTGTTGTTATTGCTAATGGAGGCACTGGTTATGCCCTTGGAGATACCATCACCCTGGCGGGTGGCACTAAGAACCATGAGCCCGAATTGGAGGTCACTGGCGTAGGTGGTGGAATTATTACAGCAGTCCATATAGCTGATGCAGGTGTCTATACATCACAGGCGGGTAGTCCTGTTGCCCAGGATACGACGTCCGGCTCTGGAATAAACGCTACATTTACTCTGACCTATGCAGATACCGCTTGGGAGGTATTGATCGACTACGCTGCTGATGCCGCTGCAACTGCTGCTATTGCTGTGGCAGGCACTGGCTATACTGCAAACGACATAGTGACGGTTGTGGGCGGCTCTTTCACCGAGGCAGCGACCGTCAAAATACTTACAGTGGCAGGAGGTGTTCCTCAAACGATTGAAGTTCATACAACAGTTGGTGACTACATTACTACACCATCTAACGCAGTTGTAACCTCTGGTGGGACTGGGACCGGCTTGACTCTCAATATGACTTGGAGTAATGAAGCCGCCGACGAGCAGAAATACTTGATGATTCACAATACAACAACCGATCAATATATCGGCTGGCGGGCTTTCAAGGAAACGTCCCCTGAAGATGCTTTCCTGTTGGAGTGTACTGGCTTCACTGGCCAGGGCTCCGTTTCTACATCTTGGAGTGAACAACCAGGCAGCACGTCAATAAGGCAGACAAATGTCCCTTTATCTGGTGGGGGATCGCCTGCAACAATTAACTACTGGATGAGCGTCCATGATTTGCGTATAACAGGGGCCTTCAAGGTGGCCTCTGTCTACCCCAACATGTATTTAGGTAGTATTGATCCATTCCTCACTGAAGGTGAATACGCATACCCGCAATTGATCTTAGGGTGCATGGCACGTAATTCACCCTACACCTATGGCGCTGCTGATTTCGCTGGTATGAATAATCCTGGGGCTTGGCAAGAACATGCTACCCTCTATCAGGGGCCAGGCTGGCTTAGGAATCCTGGTGGTGAACTTGTGCAAGTGGCTAACTGGGAAGTGTCAGGCGGTAACCCTACTCGATTTGAGGCTGGCGTTAAAGTATCCCCATCAGGAGGGACAGATTTCGATACACCAGCGTCCCCTAATGATTGGTACTCCACAACAGACCAAAATTGGCGACAGATATTTGACGAGTCTTTAGCTATCAACGCCCCACAAGATAGTCTGAAACGTACAAATGATCTATTCGTATTAATCCCTGTTTCTTTGGTTGAGGAGGATGCTGGTAGATTATATGGGAATCTAAGAGGCGTGTTTGCCCTTGATCCAGACAGTCAAGTGAGTGCTGAAGATCGTGTCTTTATTGGTACTGCTATTTATCGGTGCTTCCAGAATTGCAATAAATCCAACCGCAACTTTTTCTTCTGTATACGAGAAAACTAATATGGCATACGAGACGGGAGCGGCTACCGACGCCACTGATTTAATGAACAAGCTGCAAGTGTTTGCAGCAGCCAATGGGTTCACTGTTGATAATTACAACGGCACTACCCATTTTTTGTCCATTAGTCGAGTGGCTGATAATCTCTACACAACATTCTACTGGGACAACACAAACACCATAGCTCTGTATCAAGCGCTCGGCTATGCCGGAGGTTCGGCTGAGACACCTTGGACGCAAGTAGATGACTCAGGCAACGGCAATAGCAACATAGCGCTCCTATACCAAGGACGGCAGGTGAGTGAGATTGGAGCAGGACCATTCACGGCCTACCATTTCTTTGCTTATGATAGTCCATCATATTCAATTCACATCGTCCTAGAATTCTCCCCTGGGCTATATCGTCATTTCGGCTTCGGAGCTATCAATAAAAGTGGAGTATGGACAGGCGGGGCCTGGGTGGCAGGTCACCTTTGGAATCCAGGGGGAAATCCTGCTTTTTCTGCTTACGATCTGCCCAATTCAGGCAACCATTCTGTTCTATTAGATGGGCGATTTTCCCCAGGGAGTCTTTTCTACACCACTTATGGTACAGATGCAGGAGGAACTCTTCACCTGGAAGGTTTCGATGGACAAGCTTCTGGAGCCAAATGGGGTCATGCTGTAGGGGTCAATACTAATGACGACAGGGTAGGGGATGATAGAGGAGGTACACAACGAGTACGTATTTCAGGCGGGTGCCGCCAAGGAATAGCCTTGTCTCAATTTGGTTGGTTGCTACCTGACCTGTCAAACGGCTTCATACCAATTGTACCATTTGAAGTATTTTATCATAAAGATGACGCCGATGCCGGTAGTAATCATTGGTACTATTTAGGCCGTATGGCGAACGTAGGTCATATTCATTTACATGGGATTGATCCGGCCCAGGAGTTAACGGTTGGTGCGGCAACATGGATAGCGTTTCCGGCTGTTCGCAAGAGCGTGGTTGGTGGGAACAATCAGGAAAGTGCAAATATGGGTATCATATATAACAAGGTGGTTTAATGAGTCTTTCTAATTACGGCGAAAATCACATGCTCACTGCGTTGTTCACTGATAACACGATCTATGTTGGCTACGGGGATGGTGCGACTGAGGCCAGTTTCAGTGAGTTTTCAGGCAACGGCTATACCCGGAAAGCGTTTGGAGCATTCACAGTGACTTCAGTGGGGCAAGATACGCAATATGTTGAGAATGATGCTGATATAGTGTTTGATATGGCGACCGGCCCTCAAGGGCTTGCCACGCATTTTGGATTTTTTGACGCAGTGTCAGCAGGCAATTTTATTGGGAGTGTGACGCTGGCTGAACTTGGTGAGGATAGTATCAATGTTATTCTTGGAACCATGATTGAAATTACGGCAGGGACTTGCCGTATGTTCTTGGATTAATATGTCTGTAAATTGGTTAAATGGTGATATAACTTTTCTCGATGACGACGTCGTATGGTTCGACGCCGCCATTAGGACTACCGTCTATATTTCAGGTGATGGTTCTTTCACCGTTATACCTATTGTCACTAACATCTATGATATTGGCACTATTCTTGAAGGCCCATTGACCTTGATCCAACCGGGGACGGACTCCGCAACTAATCAAGGCACTGCTGATGTTTGGGGAGTTGTAGTGCCCAGGATTGGTGACGATTTAGGGGTGTCTGAGTGGGACCAACGCGAGCCCTTGGCTGCTGACGGCAAGCGTGAAGATGGTATTGCAATCTTAGACTCGCCAGGTTCTCTTTGGTTTGAAGTGGCCCACCTATTACCACGAGTGCTTCAGGATATGGGGCACCTCATTACTACCCAAACCATATCCTGTGATCTATATAACGCAGATCGAAACAACCTTATCACTGTAGCGTCTATTTCAGACGATTTAGGTACAGGCGTCACAATCTCTGGTGTCCCTGTCAGACCGTTCAACATAGCTTCTCAAGAAAGCTTGCTGTTCACTATTCAGGTGGGACAGGTGGGGCCGCCCACCATTAACGGCTCCTATACTTTTACACTTTCAACAGGCGAGACTTACACCATTACTATTGTTGGCTCTCGTGTTGTTTTGATCCCATTTCGCCCAGAGGCTCCTATGCAGGAACATCTTACATGGGAAACGAAGATCATTACTAAAATTGACGCCAGCGAACAGCGAATCGCTAATCGGGGTGTCCCGAGAGGGGTGTTTAATTTTGTAATGAAGGATGATCAGAAGTTTCTGGAGCTGATGTTTTTCGGACGGCAGTCGAGTGTGGTGGGAATACCCGCGTGGCATGAACCTTCGTTTATGTCGGCGGCTTCGCTGGAAGAGGCTGTGACAGTTAATGTCACTACTACTGACTATGCTAATCTCTACGTCGGTGGCTCTGCTGTTATTTTTACAGATCAATATATTTTTGACGTAGTTGAAATAGAGTCTATGACCAACACTAGTCTTACTTTTACTTCCCCATTGGTAAACGCCTATCCTATCAATACTCAAGTGATGCCTCTCATGGTTGCTTTTATGGAAATGACCGTGCCTGCTGTAAAGGCTATAGTCAACGATCAGACTTTTAACCTGAAACTATTTGTCCACGCGACTGATAACGATATTGCCGATGCCTCGGCCTTTAGTGAGTACAATAGTAAACCGTTTTTGTACGATCCGAACTTTGTTTCAGGCCAACTACAAGAAGCTTTTGAGACAAAAATATATGTCTTAGACAACCTCACCAGTGATCGGATTCAGTTTGCACAACAGACCCGCGCTCTTCGACGCAGCCAAAAAGGTTTCAAGACAAACACACGGCAAGAGCTATGGGAATTGCGGCAACTGCTTCACTTCCTTAAAGGGAAACAGGTGTCTTTCTATATTCCCACTTTTAGCAAAGACCTTGCCCCTAATCAAACTCTTGTCAACGCAGGAAGCACGCTCACGATGGACAGTATCGGTTACGTAGAGAACGCAGATGATAAATGGTCAAAGCAAGTTTTTCGTATACATCTCAACGATGGGACCATTCTGACTCGGACTATCTTGAGCAGTGTTAAGGTGTCGGCGTCTGTCGAGCAACTAACTGTTGACGATGTTTGGCCTTATGATATAGAGCCTGAAGATATAAACCGAATTGAGTTTCTGGAAAAGGTTCGATTCGATACCGACGATATTATAATCACACACCTCAATGCACTTGGTGAGGCTGAATGCTTCGTACCGACTAAGGAGGTGACAGACGATGACATTTGATGCTTTAGAAATATCACAAGAAGATGGCGCCCGTGTCGAACTCTACGCGCTAGTAGTAGGAGCCGTAGCGTATCGGATGCACGACGATACTCCTGAAACTATAGTCTATGCAGGAAATGACTATATCAAAGAATACATCAAACGAAGCCGGATAGTAACCGGCCAGGAGCATTTAACTATTGACTTACCTGGAGACCATCCGTTCTCTACTCAGTTTACTACCATAGCGCCGGGGCAAGCAGCGACTCTTACAGTTTGGAGCTATCACCGCGAACTTTCATCTGATGTTCGAGTGATCTATAAAGGCGTCGTGCGGTCTGTAGCTTTTGCTGAGGATATGAGCAGATCAAGCCTATCCGTTGTACCTTTGAGTGATGCCTTCGGTAAAAATATTCCTCAAAGAACTTTTCAAGCGTCCTGCAATAATGTACTATTTGACGCTGACTGTAAAGTGGTCGAATTATCTTTCAAATATGAAGGCACTGTCTCAGCTATAAATGGAAACATCATCACAGTGACAGGGCTGAATGCCGCAAAAGGAAATGGTTGGTCAACTGCTGGATTTATATCATACAACGGGGTGGACTATCGACTTATCTTGGAACAAAGCGGGGACGATTGCACACTAAATCTCCCATTTTATTCTGATGTACTTAACAACACCGTCGCTGTTTTTGCTGGGTGCGACCGAACCATAGGGACTTGTGGTTCCAAATTCAACAACCAGGACAATTTCGGCGGGCACCCTTATGTGCCCACCAAAGACATTTTCAGATCGGGGCTTTAACTATGCTATTTGCGTCTGTATATTTACTTTTTGTTGCTGTATTCACTCTTTCCTCTCTGATACGAGCAGAGCCAAAACTAGAGGATGCTAGGGCAGCAGGTCTTAATGATTTTAACTTCCCAACCACCACTGAAGGCCGAGTTTGGCCTTTAGGGTGGGGCACTGATAAGTTTGACGGGCCTAATGTTTTATGGTATGGCGATCTAAGGACGGTGGCAATCCGAGAAAAAGTCAAAGTGAGCCCCTTCAATTCAAAAAGAGTCACTGTTGGCCACAAATACTATGTTGGTTTTCAAATGGGGATATGTCACGGTCCTTGTACTTTACACAAAATTTGGGTTGGTGATAAACTTGTTTGGGCAGGCGAACAATCAACTGACGGAGATATAGAGATTATAAGCGAAACCACCGTCAAGCTCATACTAGGCATAGAGTACACCTTTGGGGATAAAGACCTGAACGGCACAGTTGGTTTCTACACGGGATCAAAAACACAAGCCATTGACCCCTATTTAGCTACTCACCAAACATCACCAGCAGCGCCTGCTTATCGCGGCCTTTGTTATGTGGTATTCAAAGGAGGCTATGTAGGAAAGCAGCCAACCCTGGAACCGTGGTCCTTTGAAATCTCTCGCCAACCGACTGGACTCGGATCGGCAGGAAATGGTGCGGTAAACATTCATGACACTAATCCTATGGAAATGGCCTATGAACTTTTCACCAGTACTGACTTTGGTTATGGCTTTCCAGATGCCGACATAAATCTAACTGAGTTTAGGGGCGCAGGTCAAACACTTCTTGATGAAGGCAACGGAATAAGCCGAACACTTCAAAAACAACAAGGCATACCTGAGACACTCAAAGAGATTGAAAAACAAGCTGACTGCCGATTCAGACTCGACCCAGCAACAGGACAGTGGCGAGTCGTCCTAGTCCGAGACGGCTACAGCCTCCCTGGGCTACGGACAGCAGACAAAACAAACATCAAACAAATCATGAATTTTTCTCGGCAGTCTTGGGAAGAAACAATTAACAGTGTTCGCATAGCCTATAAACGTCGAGTGAATAGCTACAACACATCTTATGCCCCTGCCACAGATGGAGCTAATATCCGAATTCAAAACCAAGTAGTCCCTGAAACTTGGACCTACGAGGGCGTAAAGGATGACACCTTAGCTAACAAAATAGCTTGGCGAGAATTGCGCTCCTCTTCTTACCCATTGGCTAAAGGTCAGTTCGAAATGGATCGTTCTTTTTGGGATGCTTTTGTCGGGGAAGTGTTTCTTCTTAACTATACAATACAAGATGAAATAATTACAGATATGCCGATGAGAATCACACGTATTGATATAGGCAACAAAGCCGATCCTAAAATAATGGTTGACGCTGTTCAAGATATTTTTTCTTGGAGGGCAGCGTCTTTTGCAGATCAGGACCAAACATCTTGGGACCCTCCAGATAGAAATGTTTTCCCGTTTACATCAGCAGACCAAATTGGTTTTGAGGCCCCCTATGCTATATCCCGACGAGATATTAGCCCATCCGAGGGCCGGGTACTTGTCTCAGGGGCAGAAGGAAATTTTGAAACAGCAGGTTTTGCAATCAAACAGCGCAACGGTACTCCTCCAGTAGGCTCCTATTTAGACGCCGGTTCTGGAGACAGCTTTATGTTCACCGGCGCTCTGGATACGGCTATTGATATTGAAGACACCACGATAGATGTTCTAACTGATATGGATATATTGACAATACTAGCGGCAAGCGATTCTGATGTCGGAAATGAGTTGACTAACCTGTTCCTAATTGATGATGAGTTTATGGCCTGTACAGGAGTCTCAGCAATTACCGGGGGACTAAGGCTTACTGGTTGTTATAGAGGCTTACTGGATTCAGCACAAGCTGAACATGCCGACGAAGCGGTAGTTTATTTCCTCTCTGCCGGTACAGAACTCACCGCCACAGTTTTCAATACTGGAAACACTGTTGAATTAAAACTATTACCCTACGACCTTGAAGGTAATCAGGTCTCTGAAAGTGATCCAGGACTGACAGTCCTGTCAGTTGGTATGGTTGTACGCGAGCGTAGACCATATCCCCCAACATTCATGGACCTCAATGGTTTCCAATACCCTGTAACAGACGTCACACTCGATCCACAACAAGGCTCCAATGAAGATGAAAAAGGGATCGAAGTTGAATTCAATCGCAGAGATTATCGAATTTTAGACGAAGTGTCACAAAATCACACCGACGCTGAGTCTCTTGATGCAACGTTCCCGGCCGCAAACACCACCGAATATGCTTTGGAAGTTTGGAACGATCCAGACGGCACACCTGCCCTGCTCTACACAACCGACTGGCAAAGTACAGCAACCGACTACGCCTATCGGACACGAGTGCTAAGATACATGGGAGGCCAGACACCAGCCAGGATGCGAATTGTAATCAAGACCCGACACATTGTCGATGCCGTTACCTACGAAGCCACACAACAACTCAGCTTTGATTTTGATAGTATATCGCCCCAACTCAATGGGGATCAGAACATGGGTGTACTGTCTGACCTGGAGACCTCAACCTCATGGACAGCGCCAGATACCGGCACCTACACATTCTCCCTGGGACACGCTAACACCGGAGGTGACATTGAGGCCCAATTAAACGGAGGCGGCTGGGCAGCAATTATCGCAACAGGCAACCTTACAGGAGACCTGGTCGGGGTAACGGCAGCAGACACTATTGAGATACGAGCGAACGGTCTAAGCGCGACTGTTGATGAGACAATCTTGCGAATCGACTCACCTGTATCGGATCAAGATGGGTTTGCAATCTTCGTCCCATAAGCCTATAGTAGAGTATGGACACCGACAAACAAATTGCTATCAGTTTAAGCAAAGACGAGCTGCACGACATTATTAAGAAAGCCGTCACAGAGGTATTGACAGGTGTCGGCATAGACGCGGCACATCCAATCGAGACTCAAAAGGATATGCAGTATGTCCGAGCATGGCGGGAAACCTCTGAGTCAGTCCGAGGCAAGGCTATTGTGGTGGCGGTGGGGATCGTCCTTGCCGGGGCCTGCGGAATTTTCTGGCTTGGTGTCAAGGCCATTTTCAAGGTCCAATAAAGTTTTCGATCGCAGCAGTCCGATAACTCCTACTCAACATACTTTACTTTACTCTACCTTGACAAGGCACCTCAAGTAAGTCTAAATGCCCAGAGGCAAAGGACTTGCAACGGTTTACTCTACCTCCTTTAGATTTCAGCAAAAGTTTAATTTCTTATAGAGAACTCGAAAGCATACGATTTAACTATACCCCTCCGAAGTAAAGGAGGTAAAGTATTTTAATGCAACCTGAGTATCTACCAGGACTTAAATATACTCTATGTGCCTTGTCAAGGTAGAGTAAAGTAAAGTATGTCAAAGTATGTTTGAAAATTTCTCCAGATTCCGTTTGCATCCCTGGGCAAATGTGTTATACTTTAATCGAAGAGACAAGTAAAGAATTCAGGAGGCAGTAAAATGGAAACCAGCGAAATGACACACATAGACCATGCGGCTTATCAGGCCAAGATC
>SDBT01013547.1_pt1 | contig 13060 bp, 15 predicted proteins | sample 2277101 | NCBI WGS metagenome assembly SDBT01 (sample SAMN10404973, study PRJNA504765) | marine sediment metagenome | isolation source: marine sediment core GS10_PC15, 103 cmbsf | place: Arctic Ocean: Southern Knipovich Ridge | collected 2010 | reverse complement strand
TGTCAAGAGACAAAAAAAAGAGGGGGCAATTAAGCCCCCGTTTACTCACTTATTCTTTTGTTTTCGCTGTTATCCTATAAAGGTTGAAGCTCCAATGCCTATCCCACTAGCTGCTAATAATCCTAACATCCAGTAAATAAACCTGCTGTTCCTGCTGATACGATTGTCATACTTCTCAAGGAGTTTCTTAATCTCTGGTATATCACCCTCAAATCCATTCTTACCATCACCGTAGAGTCTGTCCTTTGTTATCTTTACATCAATCTCTATCTTGTCCTGTGTTTTATTTAGTTGCCTTAGCTCTGCCAGTAATAACTCGGACTCTTGCTTGGTCAAAGTAATACTCCTATCAAATAAATAATCAATCCCACTGCGCCTATTCCCCAGACAAACCCACATACATCCTTATAAGACCAGTCCTTCTTTCTCCAGTCATTCATAATTTCATAAACCAGAAAGCTGAACGCCAATGCAATACCAATCCACAATGTCTTGGGTTGTGTTAAGAGCAGTGCTGCAAACATACCCATAGGAAAGTGCATCCAGAATCTATGCCAGTCGTCTTTACCCATTTTCTTTAACCTCCATTCTATATGTTCATACCTCTCCAGTTCATCAAAGTATCTCTGGGAGAGTTTCACCCCCTTATCTTCCTGATAGTGAATATTACCCAAGCTATGACGACAAGCACCAGAATCGTTATAGCAGCCCCTAGCTCTACAAAGTTGTACTTATTTCACCAACTATGATATATCCTTCACACAGGCGGTTAAATATCCATACCATCCCTATTGAAGTTGCGAGACTTAATGTTAGTGCTGACCAGATTATAGCGTCCATCATTTCTTCTTATTTAGAGTGCCAAATATATATCTTTTAGCTCTCTCGGAGGTTGTTGTGCCGAACTTCTTACGGGCCTGTCTTTTAAGTGATTCGTGTAATTTCTTTGGCATTATTCCCCCTATTACTATTATAGCATATTTAGCGAAGCATCTCAACTCCTTGCAATGCTTTGGTTAATGTCTCATTCGTTCTTTCAGTAATATCATCTGCAAATAAGTCTACTACAATCCAGCCTAATTCTGCTAACATTTCTCTTTGGATTAAATCACTCCCCTCTTTGGTGACTCCCTTGTGAAAATACTCTCCCTGTACTCTCCACGCCAAACTCCTGTCTCTTATGAGGAAGTCAACAACCGTACCACCTAATTGATAGTGCCCGCCCCTTAAAGAGGTTTGGAAGTCATATTGTATATTATGCCTTGTCAGCCAATTATAAACTATTCTCTCAAGGTCGGACATTACTTCATTAACCATATCTATCCGCTAAATACTTCCTGCACCGTAACTTGGATAACACCCTTAGGTGTTCCTTGGTTTTCCACATAGTATCGCATTGGTAGGGCTGATACAGCTACGTTATAAACTGTCTTACTTGGGTCTCCTGTATCGTAGAATGGCATTAAAGTCTTAGTATCCCTCAATGCTTCAAATTCAGCAATAGTTTTCTCTGCATCCTCGTCAGTAGCCAGAACATTGAATGTCCAGGCATTGGTTGTCTCTGGTCTGTTAAGATAGTAGAATAATAGACTCTCTAGCTCTGGTGAGTTGGTATTGGTAGAACCCCTTAGTAGTTTGATGCGAAATTGAATGGTGTAGAACTCCGTACCTAGTCCTGAGCCGAAGGTTAATATATCATCTCTTGGTGAGGTGTTGAAGTCACCCATATCAGTCCACGAACCAGTACCGTTTAATTGATACCACACCTCTATATACTCATTAGCGTCAGCACTCTTGGTAATAGCTGACACACCCAAAGCAACTTTAGTAATATTAGCCAGTTTCCTGAAGACTGGTAAGTAAGCATAGCCAGAGTCATCTACATACTGGTAAGTTGCAATTTGCTTCACGTTTGAAGTTGTGTCTGGGAACATCATATACTTAACGCTAGTCCCTTCACCAAACCATAATCTTCCGTTGGTATATAGAGACGAAGGGGAGTGGTGAATAGCTGCTATTGCTTGATTGGCTGCTGAAGTATAGACCTGCAAGTTTCCACCATAAGATGAGTTTCTTTTCAGGATAGAACTCTTATCGGGGGTAGTCCCAACTAATTGCAAATCTTCAGTATAGGCAGTTGAAGCCTCTCCAGTTGCAGAGTTGTAACTAGCACAGGCATAAACATAACGAAAATCCTTTTTAGATGAATGAAGCGTTATCGTTTGAGTATCTACAAGGGTAGTTCTATCAAAATCACTATAAGTATACAGATATAGTGTGCCATAAGTTCCTACACTCTCATCACGAACTACATTCAGGTAATAGGTAGTGCCGAATTCTATTTCAAATGCCCCTTCAGCAGCACCGTACAGGGTGCCCCCATCACATTCTTCTAAGCCTATCCTTCTGGATGAAGCACTGCCTACCTTTAAGTAAATACCAAGATAGTCACCACTGGCATCATCTATCCCCTTTATATCGTCAACTATATTAGCCAATGCCCAACAAAAGACAAAGCCATTAGTAGCCCCAGCAGTCAGACTAACAGTGGAAAAATGTGTAAAGTCACCATCAAAGTAACCAGCCGTCTTATCTAGATAGACATAGGCATCCTCATTCCGAGTTAAGTCTGTCCAAGTAACTTTAGTTGAGGTTACGGCAATCCTACTATTAGGGTCAGTCTCGGTAAATGCCGTGAAACCCTCAGCTAGATTACCACCATTAACACAGTAAACCAACCAGTTATTAACTGTAGTCATATCAAATATAGAACCCTGATAGGTAACAGGTAGTCCGTCATCTTGATTAGGGCCGACTTCTGTCGCTAAACTCGGCGTTACCTTTAATATACCAAACCCAGTAGCAACCCATACAGAGCCGTTCCAGTACATCCCTGCGTGTCCTGCATAAGTTAACGGGGGGAAGTTTATCTCTTGCTTATAGGCGATTTCGTTAGTTGTATCAACGGTGTACAAGCCCTTAGTACCGTGGAAGTACAAAGCAGGCGTGCCATCGGCTAATAGTTTTCCTTCAAATAGACCGTAAACAGTGCCGAAGTCACCACTTAATTCAAAGTGACTCCCGTGCCCATCAACATCTTTAGATGGTGAACTCCGTAACCGCAACCCATCCGTATCAATGCTCCATAATTTTGAAGCATAGAAAGCCATCAAGCCCCTTGGTGCGTTGTGGAATAGGTTTTGTGTGTACCCATCCCAATTCTCACCGCCCGTTGCAGAGTTATAATTCACGAAGTTATATACATACCTATACGTAGTAGTTGCTCCATAGCCAGCGACAGACAATGTATCCAATAGGGTTGTCCTGCCTGAGTCAGAGTATATTCCAACAGTAACAGTATCACTTCCTGCCGTTCTTGCTAAGGTGCAGTAATAAAGTGTGTCAGCACTACAACTATAGCTGTCATCGGCCCCTGAAGCCGCACCTTTTTTCTGAGCTATTTGATAAGCACCCCCAGCAGTTTTCTCTATAGTAACAGTGATGTCCGTAGCTCCAAAGTCGTTAATAGCACCAACCGCACTTGCCACTGCTATTCCGCCAATACCGTTATTATCACTGGTCGCATTTATAAGGAGTTCAAAGTCAAGATTTATTGAGTTAATAATATTAGCCCCGTGGTCAGAATATAAATAGACATCTTCATCAGCATCAACATCGGCACCAGTCGCTTTGGTAGCTGTGACTGTCAGCTTGCCACTAGCATCTATCTCTGTAGAGTCCAAGTATGAACCATGTGTGCTATTCCACGTAATACCATCAGCGGTATAAACACCAGTTGACGTAGAGGTTACGAAGAGATATGAGTCAGTGGGGTCTGTAGCCACAATAGTATCTACGACATCAGGGAAAGTCCCTCTTATGTGGTCTAGGTAAATAGTAGAGGCTTCCGCATTAGTTGTGAACTTTAGGCCAACACTAATTATCGCTATATCAGTTTCAGGATTGGCTAATGTTAGGGTGCATTGTGTCCATGTGTTGGCGGTTAAGGCTGGAATGTTTATAGTCTCCAATGGGGAGGCACATTGGGCACTATCATCTAGTAAGAGTTGTAAGTCGCCACTGGCCCTGTCCTCCGTACTCTGTATCCAGAGTACAATCTTTTCAGAATTGGCTAGGGTGATAGTAGTTATATCATCAGTAGCGATTATATCACCATTGGCAAGTCCAGCACCAACAACCATCTTGGCACAACCCGAACCCTGCTTCTCAACAGTAGTATCTAAGGTAACCGTAGCATCCCCATCTACAAGTTCATCCCACGCAGCCTCGCAGTCGTGGATTAAGTAGGGGTCAGCATAATCCCACACAGAGGTGGTGGTATTCCATCGCCTTATGGCATTATCACCGATGGCATAGGTAACATTCTCAAAGTCTATTATCCTAACAGGTGCTACGCCAAACGAACCTGCGGTGGTTACCAGGGGGCTTAAAACAGCCTGACCCTCAGTAGTGAAGTCAATCCCCTCGGTAAACTGAGTCCTTGCCTCAGAACCGACAGCCCTGTTCTTACCTATTCCATTACGGAAATCAAAGTATTCCTCAAGCTCTGCAGTGCTAAAATCAGAGTATTCCGTACCACCAGAGCTAACCTTAGCAATCCACGGAGAGACAGCCCGTTTGATTATTTCATCTTTAACTTCATAGAACTTTCCATTAAGGTTAATTTCACGCATTAAAACGACTCCTGTAGAAACTTAAACCACGTGGCTTTGCCTTAGTCTTTAATTCCTCTATCTCAGCATCCTTCTCTATTATCTCAATGTCCCTTTTAATTATTATTGCTTCCTTCCCTAATATAATGGCATCCTTTTCTAGTAACAGAATATCCTTGGGGTCTAATTCTACTGGTTTTGGCATTATGCTGTCGTATCAGGGTTTCTATTTGGAATTAAGATTGCTTCATTAGCTGACACCACATACCCTACTTTAGTCGTTGTGTCATCTGAGGTTGATGGTGCGGTCTCTGTGTACTTGCCAACATCAGTTCCCTCAGCTACATATAACGCAACACCAGCAGTCCCACCTGAGAAGCGAGAACCACTGATAGATACCTTGTCAAAGTAAACCTTTATCCTCTGTCCCGTTGAACCATCTTCTCCAGCAACACAACGCATATGTATATTACCTGTTGCTGTTCCCAAAGCTCTCTTCCAACCACTACTCCAACCGATACAATCACCTACTTTGGCAACAGTGGCTAGTTTTATTTCCGCCTCACCTTCTCCGTAATCTATAACCGCATTTTTCTGAGCGTCTGCAAAAGCCATATAAACCTCCTATTCTATAACCCGTCTACCCCAAGGGTTTTGTCTCATTGCGATTGGATGTCTTTCTACCCAAGTAACAGCAACCGCAAGTGTTCTATCTAAATCGTTTGACTGTATCTTATTCTGTGGTAATAGTGTGATTGCCTTTTGAACAATCCACTCAGGGGGAAGATTGCAAACATCTGTATCAGAGGTTAATATGTTTTGAACCCCCTGTCCCTCAATCCTTAAATCCTTGCCTGCCGTTATCCCATAGTAACCGTACTTTAATTTAAGAGTTCGTGGTGAAATTAAATCCCACGCCCTCTGGTCTATCTCATAAGACTCACGGAATGTCCCCGTATCAGATGTTTTCTCTGTGGTTATCTTATGAATGTAATTAAACCCTGAAGGAACTGTGTACTCATAAACATCGGCTACTAGTGTTATTGTTTCATCTATCTTATCAATCAGGTAGTCTTCTTTTAGGGATTCGATGGATAGGTTGATTGCTTTGTCCAACTCATCAACTGAAAAGGTATGGTGGAATTCTACATACGAAGTCGCATCACAGGCAGCAGCATAAGCAGAGTGTACAGTTACCAGCCAAGTTGATAATACCCAGTCTGTTACTCTTTTGGTTACACCGATATTAGTCCCTAGATAGACATAGGCTTCGTACTTGTGTTCCTTATAATAGTCATCAGCTTGCCAGAGAAAGGGAGCGTATATTTTAGTTGTAGTTGCCCCTGTCGTACCAGCCTGACCATAGATTAAATCACCAACTGCACTTGATAAATAATGTCTCAGAACAGCCAGTGTATTACTATATAATGCGATGATACACCCCCTCTATTTCTTCTTTGGATGCCTTGGTGTTGATTTATAAGTTCCCTTTCCTTTTCCGCTCTTATGTGGCATTACAGATACCTCCCTCTAGTCATTCTGTAGATATGGGCTATTTCTCCTGCTGATAAGGCTCTATTATAAACCGAAACTTCGCCGATAGTATCATTCCAGAACTTTACTGAGGCATTTTGTGAACCTATATACAGGTTGGTTGCAGCTTTTATTGGAATAGCAGCATCCATAGCAAAAGGATTCCCTGAATCAGGCACACTGTGTATGTAAAACAATAGAGAAGTACCAGAAATTACGCAGGCTACCTGACTCCAAGCTCCCTCCCCATAAGAATCCGTGCTTATATCAGCACCTCCACCATCAGTCTGAATGAAGCGTAACTTACCATTATTTGTATAGAAATTATAGTTTGTATTTGCATCATCGCTACCCTTACAAACAATTGTCCGCGAAGTTGCCACATGGGTAGTCTGATAAATCCAAGCTAGAATAGTTAAATTAGGAGTAATGTCAAATAGGACAGAATTACTGCAATTCTCAGCATCATCAAACCCATCAAAGTAATGCCCATTACTTCTCTGGTGTAAAGGAACATCTTCCCAAGTACAGGCTGAGTCTATTGTGCCATCAGCATCAGCAGTTCCTTCTTGGTCATTCCAAGTAGAACCAGAGCCTTCGTCTCCAGGCCAGTATTCTGTCTCATCACCTGGGAGTGTGCCAGCATAAAGTCCTGCTTCTTCTGGTGCAGAGAGGTCATCTGTGCCCATAACTACTTCCTTCATCTCGCCAGCAAAGGAACCAGCAGAATCAACTACGGAAGCACCAAATACAATACTCGCAACAAGGCTAATGGCGGTTTGGTTTCCTGCCCCAGCAACAGCGGTTCCCCCATTTACAATCATCCGTTGACCAGCAGCCGTTGACATACTTGCAATTATATGATGCCAAGTATCTGCAGCCCAAGAGGTTTCAGCACTACTTATTGTTTCAGGCCCACCCGCCTCTGCGTGGTCGAGATAAAGTTTTCCATCACTTTGGTCCAAATAACACTCGACACGGTTAGTGCTGTCAACATATTTGGCAAATAGTTCTAGGGTGGTTGAGCTTGCACTACTAAAAGCAGTATCCAGTTTGAACCAAAAACTAAGCCACAACTTATCCGTAGCGTCATGTATTGCCCCAAAGTCTACACTGGAATTACTAGAACCGTCAAAGTGTAAATGCCCTGATGCTGTTCTGGTAACTGTATGACCAAAGGGGTCTACAGATTTGTATTTAAGTCCTCCCAGATTAGGATGCCACGTAGGAAGATATAGTACACAGCCACCAGGGATAGGATTGTGAGACCATAAGCTCTTGGAATATCGGAGGGCAGATTTAGTTAATATACTCATGTCGCCCTCCTTTAATTATCTTCCATATCTGCTGTTAGATAAATATTACAAGCTGCGGCTGTAGGCGTGAAAGCATCTAGTGTTTCCGTTACCCCATAAAGAACGTGCTCATTAAACTCAAGAGGTAGATTACCTATTGTATTCGGTGTAACTATTGACTGCGACAATCCTGTACCCGAAGATGACCAAGAGGGGAAGTCGATGTAGCCTATGTAGTAATCATCGCTAGCAGCAACTGGCCCATTGAAGGCATCACTGTCATCCATCTCTGCCTCTGAGTCGGTTATAATAAAGTCCCAAAGGTGCAGGCGAACACGAGGAGTAAGCCCTGTAGAGTGCGTTATACGAGCCTTAGTGATATAACCAGTTCCACCAAAACTCCAAGACCAAGCTGTACCATTAGTAGATACTGCATTAGAGAATACATCCCCAGCAGCCTTCAGAGTATTGAGTAAGGTCTTTGTGTCCTTAACTGTCTTTCTGTGTTTGCCATCTTTCGGCCCCATGGGTACTACGGTTCCGTTAATCATCAGGTCTGCCATGAAATAATCTTCAAACACACCGTCACCAGTGTAGTATCCATTGGCAAAGGAAATCCTGTAGATTGTCCACGTCGAGAACACAGAATCAGCTTGGTACTGTGCCCATGTATAGTTAGTAGCCTCAGAGGGGCAGGTATCGGGCGAACCTACATTCTCACCATAATAAATAAACCTATTGGTTGATGCCAGTTCATGTGCATCCCAGCCAGAACCCTTTTCAGTATCAAGATAACTTAGCGTTGCCTCGGCACGTTTATTAAAATCAGTTGGGTCGTGCATCCATATAACCATTTCAAGTCCAAACTCTTCGGCGTTTGTCTGGAACCAAGAGTACAGACACGAACTAAGACTCGTTACAGGTAGTTCATGTGTTGCTACATAGACTTCAGCAGCATCATCCCAGGTACTCTGTAAACCACCATATAGTCTAGCTACCCATCCATTTCCACCCTTCTGATGGGTTGAAAGTACAGCCTCTCCCCGTTCCCAATTCGCCTTACCATTACCCGATATGTGAAGTGTTGGAGCACCGAATGTCCATGTTGGTAGAACCCTTGAAGCTACTACGACAGTATCAGTCATATTAACTCCAGAAGAATCTACCTGAGTAACCTTAACAGCATCAGCCGTATCATCAGTTACTTCATCACCACTTGCTGTCTGTAGTCCAACCGCACCTATCTTTAATTCACCAGCAGCTAAATACGCAACTTGAAGGTCGGTGCTTTCAATGGTGCGATAGACAACTGTTAAACTACCCGTTGTACCAGCACCAACGGCAATCCTTACCTGGCTTAATGGGCCAAGTAACATATAGATAGCAGCCGTACTGGGTGAACTTATTTGAGCAACTGTTGGGGTCGGGGTTATTGTTGCCCTATTGATATAAGGGATGTTGTAGAATGTAGACCCATCTGGGGTTGTTTTGAAATCTACCGTGCCATCAAAACTTGACCCAGTCAACTCAACCAAGACCGAACCGCCATTGGCATTGAAGTCTTTATTGATTGAACTAACTGTAGATGATGGAGAGGTAATCGCATTGGAAGTATCTGCGGATAAATGATACTTGATAGAAGGTATGTGTTGGTTGTAGATAGATTTAATGTTGTCCAGTAAGACATAGGATGTCGCTAGGGAAGTAGCGTGGTGTGCGGTAATTAGCTTTCCCGTAACATCAATATGGGCAGTTGAGAGTATCACATGAGCATTGAAGTCTGTCTTTAATTCGTTGACTAATGCTATGAGTGTAGCAGTTGTTGAGGCATTACTGGCTGAAATGGTATTGGTCGTATCTGCCGCAGAGTGATAGACAGCCGATGCCCTGTGTACCTCATAGTCCGTCTTTAGTTCATTGGCTAACGTATAAGCCGCAGCCACCGTTGTTATAATAAAAGTTTCTCTTATATCACCAGTCATAGGTATCAATTCCCCCTTCTAGTTATTCTCAGTCACTAACTAGGTTTTTTATTTTAATAAGGTCTGGTTACTGCGTGGTTAATAGCAGGTCTACTACCTCGCATATAAGCTACTGTCATCACTATCGCTGAATCAGCGAAAATCTGTGCCGTAGATGTCTTTGCTGTTGGAATATAGAACATCTCTTTAGCAGCTACATAATGAGATGGTGCGGCTGCCGCTGCTGTCCCGATTGGATTCCACCAGCAAGCTAGACTTGGATAACACCATACACCACCACAATTAGCAGGTAGTGTGAAACTTGCTGTCAGCTTTGCCGATGAAGCATATAGTGCGGTATTCTGTTCCATATCTATTATCGGCCCAACTGTCTTTAATTTTGCCTGTGCCATATCTTCTCCTTATACAATCGGGATTTTGTGTTCTATCAAGAAATCCCTGACTGTTCCTTTATGTTCGTCATTAGGCCATCCCCTTGCGGAGAAAGCCCACCTAACCATCTTTGCCCTCTCCTGTGGTGTTCTACTCACTGCATCCACAGGTTCTTGTAAGTCAGCGTCAAGTTCGGGTTTTGGTTCCACCCATACCATTGGTTCAGGTACTGGGAATTGCTTAGGCAGAACTTTACAGGCTTCAAGGTGAACCTTAAAACCCCGTGTATTCTTTTCCTTGCCACATTTAGGGCATATCTTAGTTGCCATTTATCCTATCACCACCGATTCCGCTAATGGGAGATTTAGTGGATTGGATAGTTCGCTTACTGCATCAAGGACGGGTTTCTCGCTAAGTAAGATTTCATTTGGAATGTCTTGATTTCCCTGCTTAAATACTTGGACTTTGTTTTGAATATCCGCAGCACTATATCCACGCTTTCTCATCCATTCCAATCCACCAGCAAGTAACTCAATAACACCCTGCTCTGTCTCCCTGATGAGTTTGTCTTTCTTTCTCTTCCTTATGGAAATCATATCCCCTACATCAAAGCTGGTGAGAATAGCAGTGTAACCTAAAATATTACCAGGGCGATGCAGGAGTTTATCCCTTGTGTCATCCCAGTCATCATAATCAAATGTTATAGTTCCCATAGTCTCTCCTTTGTGACAACCCCTGAGAACAAACCTTTCAGCCAGAACGGAGGGTCTTTAATTATCCCCTCATCTCTACTAAGTATCTGCTTGAGATTGTGTGTCAGAAAGCTGGATGTACCCCTGTTGGGGTCTGAAGCTCCATTGTGCTTCTTTATCAACCCAGCCCTTTCGTAGAGTTTGTTTATCCTCTTCTCTAACTTCTGCCAGTCCTCAAGGGTGAAATCATCACCAGCTAACTGGAGAGTCCCCGTGGACTCCGAAAAGCCCACGGGTTCTCCTCCTACAATTACTGAGTTTAATTTAATGTCTACCATCATACAACCAGTAATACCATATTGATGCCGAATCCCATCACAACATCAGAAGTCCCACTCGTTTCAGTTAGCTTGATACCGAGTAAGTTACCGCATTGCCAAATGTTCGAAGCATCAAACGAAGTTGTGATAGCAGTCTTGTAAATATCATCTGCTGTACCACCAGCCGTGACCCCAGTTTGGCTTGAATCAGCCGTAGTACCATCGTGTGCTTCATCATTAGAGCCAGCACCTACTGTAACGGAAATTTGGGGTGTGGCACCTATGGCATCGGGGCCTGTCCAGACATGGGCTATCTCCAATCCAACGCAGTTGGGGGGTATCTCTAGGGTGAAAAAGATGTCCTCGTTATCTGCATTCATAGAGTAAGAACCGTAATTACTACTTGTGGCATATTGTGTTCCAGTCGTCTCGCCTGCTGTAGTTGCGGTTGCAGTAAGCCAAACATGATGCTCCCTCACTGGGGGTATGTCAATGTAAAGCTCTGTGGTCGATAACCCAAAACCTAACACCTGCACCAAGTTGGCTGCTCCCGTGGGTCTGGTCTTCGTGATAGAACCTGCCGTTTCCGATAGATAGTATTGGTCGCCTTGAGTGTACGTTGAAGAATCTATATCCCTGATAATACACCTTCGGCAAAAGGCACCTGTATCCCCTGCGGCATAGTTACCGATTGCGATTGCCTCAGCGAATTTGGTATGGTCATCGGCGTCTGCGAGTTGCCAGTTCGTTCCATAGTAGACTGGCGAACCAGCAGCAACAGCCGTTGTCCCTACCGTGCCCGTGAAAACTCCTCTTGTTTGAGTTACATATGGGTCTGCCATTTTAGTCCTCCTTTAGTGAACTTCTGGATTCTATACTGTTAGTAATACCATGTTGATACCGAGGGCAAATATAGGGTCAGTAGTACCACTTGCCTCTGTGTACTTAATGCCCAGCAGGTTTCCACATTGCCAAATACCCGTAGCATCGAATGAAGTGGTAATTGCAATCTTGTAGAGGTCGTCTGCTGTTGCCCCTATTGAAGTACCAGTGACCGTGGTATCCGCCGTTGTAGCAGTGTGGTCTTCGCCATCAGAGCCAGCACCTACCGTTAAAGCGAATTGGGGGGTGTTGCCCACATCCTCTGCCGCATTCCACAGATGAGCTATTTCTAGCCCAACACAATTAGATGGTATCTCAAGTGTGAAGAAAATATCTTCATCATCTGCGTTAGTTGCATGAGAGCCGTGATTGCCACTATCCAGTTGTACGCCTCCATCCTCTGCTGATGTAGTAGCAGTGTTAGTTAGCCATACATGATGTTCTGTTACAGGGGGTATATCAATGTAAAGTTCGTTGGTAGAAATACCCTCACCTAAAACCTGTACCAGATTAGCAGCCCCAGTAGGGCGTGTGGCAGTTATAGCACCTGCTGTAGCTGATAGGAAATACTGGTCTGCTTGGGTGTAAGATGAACTGTCTATATCGTTTAGGATACACCTTCTACAGAAAACCCCAGTCTCCCCTGCACTATAGTTGTGAACTGCGATTGCCTCGGCATACTTGGTATGGTCTGTAGCGTCAGCTTTCTCCCAGTCGGTGCCATCAAAATAGATTGGTGTACCAACGGCAATATCCGTTGAACCAACTACACCTGTAAAAATCCCGCTTGCTTGTCGTACATATGGGTCAGCCATTATTCTTTCTCCTTAGTGAACTTCTAATTATACGACCTTTAATACCATATTGATGCCAAAGGTCATCCATATATCAGTGCCACCGCCATCTGCGATTATCTTGATACCTAATAGATTTCCTGGTTCCCAGATACCCGCAGCATCAAAGCAGGTTGTAACAGCGGTCTTATAGAGGTAGTCTGCTGTCGCACCAACAGTGACATCGGCAAATGAGGTATCGGCAGTGGTCACTCCGTGAGCCTCGTCATTAACCGCAGCACTAACCGCAATGTCCATTACGGATGAACCGCCTGCAACCTCAGCACCTGTCCAGATGTGTGCTATCTCTAAGCCAACGCAATTCTGAGGAATTTCAAAAGTGTAGAAGAGGTCTTCATCATCTGCGTCTACTCTGTAAGCACCGTGATTACCGCTATCCAGTTGATAGCCCGCACCCTCGGCTCCTGTAGTTGCGGTTGCAACTAACCAAACCTGATGTTCCTTAATTGGTTGAATG
>SDBT01013546.1_pt1 | contig 13062 bp, 19 predicted proteins | sample 2277101 | NCBI WGS metagenome assembly SDBT01 (sample SAMN10404973, study PRJNA504765) | marine sediment metagenome | isolation source: marine sediment core GS10_PC15, 103 cmbsf | place: Arctic Ocean: Southern Knipovich Ridge | collected 2010 | reverse complement strand
GATATTGATATGTCGACCTTAGTGGATTTGAAGAAGCCGACAGAGACAGAACAACAAGAAGGGAATATTAAGTATTCATTAGAGATGGCCAGGTTTATTAGAGAAAATGAGCCTGAGGGAATAGGAGTGTCTTTAGGAGGAGAGATTGGTCATATTGGGGGTAAAAACAGCACGATTGAAGATTTTGAGGCATATATTAAGGGGTTTAATCAGGGATTAGATAAGGAAATGATAGGGATGAGTAAGATTAGTATTGCTACAGGAACACATCATGGAGGAGTGGTGTTAGGAGATGGGTCTTTAGCAGATGTACCGGTGGATTTTAAGGTGCTTAAGGATGTTTCTAAGGCTTGTCGGAAGATGGGAATTAGCGGGTCAGTTCAGCATGGAGCTTCGACTTTGCCGGATAAATATTTTAAGGAGTTTCCTAAAGCTGAAGCAATAGAAGTACATTTAGCGACAGGGTTTCAGAACATTATGATGGATCATCCGAAGTTTCCTAAGGAATTATTAAAAGAAATGTATGGGTGGCTGGATAAGGAGAAGGCAGACGAGAGGAGTAAGAATCAGACAGATGAGCAGTTTCATTACAAGTTAAGGAAAAAGGCTTGGGGGCAGTTTAAAAAAGAGTGTTGGCAGATTGATAAAGGAGCTAAAGAGGAGATTCGAGGGGCTTTGGAAAAGAGATTTGAGTTTATGTTTAAGGAGCTTAAAGTGGTGAATACAGCTGAGATGGCAAAGAAATGGATTAAAGGAGAGAAGATTTATAAGGTAGTAGGGGATTTTTCAAGTAAGGAAAAGATAGAAGATGTAAAAGGACTAGCTGACTAGGAAATATTAATTATTAATTTATAATATGGGGGCATATGGCGATTAAAAAGAAAACATTGAGGGATGTAAATCTTAAAGGCAAGCGGGTGATTCATCATTGCGATTTTAATATTAAACTGAGTCGGAATGGGTTAGGAGAGACAGTGCCGGTGTCTGAGGTGCGGATTAAGGCTTATTTTCCATCGATTTTTTATTTACTAGATCAGAAATGCAAGATTATTTTCATTTCCTGGTTGGAAAGACCAGGGGGAAAGAGGGTTAAGGAGTTGAGTTTAGCGCCGGTAGCGAAAAGATTGTCGCAGCTAATTAATCGAGAAGTAAAGCATTTGCCGGATTTGGTGGGGCCTAAGGTGAGACAGTTTATTGACAAGATGAAGCCAGGGGAGATGGTGATGTTGGAAAATACCCGGTTTTATCCAGGAGAAACGGCTGATGATGATAAGTTCTCTAAAGAGATAGCTAGAAATGGGGACATTATGGTGATGGATGCGTTTGGCCATGCTCATCGAGTGCATGCGTCGGTGACTGGGATACCGCGACATATTCCAGCAGTGGCAGGAATGTACTTAGAAGGAGAGATGGAGACGTTTAATAAGTTAAAGAGAAATCCGCAGAAGCCGTTAGTGTTGATGGTAGGAGGGACGAAAGTGTATGACAAGATTAAAGCGATGGGGCATTTGATTAAGAAGGCTGATTATGTGCTAACTGGAGGAGCGGTGGCAAATAACTTTTTGAAAGCTAAAGGAATAGAGGTAGAAAAATCGTTTTTAGAGGAACCGTTTGTGGATAAGGCTAAAGGAACCCAGATTGATCCAGTGGAAGAAGCCAGAAAGTTGATGGAGAAGTATCCAGAAAAAATTTTGGTGCCAGATGATTATATAGCGGGTGATCAGATTAAGAAGCCAAAAAGAAAGAAATTGGTGGATTTAAAGCAAGGCAAGAAGTTACCCAAAGACTGGGTATATTTAGATATTGGCCCAAGGACAATTAGAAAGTATGTGAGGATAATTAAACAGGCAGGGACAGTGTTTTGGGATGGGCCAATGGGTAAGTATGAGGATTCTCGATTTAGAGAGGGAACTTTAAAGATAGCGGCGGCAATAGCTGAGAATGGCAAGACAACGATTTTAGCTGGAGGAGATACAGCAGCTTTAGCTGAGAACTTTGGCTTTTTCTTTAGATATTCTCATGTGTCGGTGGCTGGGGGAGCGACTTTGCAGTATTTGGCAAATCGGCCGATGCCAGGGATAGAGGCGTTGCTAGATAAATAGAGTTATGGTAAACTCCGACTAAAGTAGTAGGAGTTTAATATGTTAAAGATTTCTCGAGAAGTGGATTTAGGTTTGTTGTTATTGGTGGGTTTAGCTAGAAGCAAGAAGTTAGTGGGGTTAAAAGAGTGGGCAAAGGAGAGGGGTTTGCCGTATCGATATTTAAGTAAAGTGGCGGTAAGATTGAAGAAAGCAGGATTATTAAAGAGTAAGGAGGGAAGAGAAGGGGGCTATAGATTAGGAAAGGCAGCTAGAAAGATTAAGATAGGAGAGGTGATAAAGGTTTTAGAAGGGCCGATTGCGCCGGTGAGTTGTATGAGAGGGATGAAGTGTGCTGTTTCTGAATATTGTGGTCATAAAAGTTTGATGGGTAAGTTGGCAAAGGTGGTGGAGAAACAGCTTAATGAAGTAAGTTTAGAGGATTTATGTTGAAAATTAAGGGATTAAAGGCGAGGGTGGAGGGTAAGGTAGTCTTAAATGGGGTGGATTTAAATATTAAGGCTGGTGAAGTAGTAGCAGTAATGGGGCCGAATGGATCTGGCAAGAGTAGTTTGGCATATAGTTTAGTAGGAGATGAAAGGTATGAGGTGAAAGGTGAAGTAAAGATGGATGATAAGAATTTATTGAAGATGAAGGCGGATGAGCGAGCTCAAGCAGGGTTGTTTTTAGGGTGGCAAAATCCAGTGGGGGTTAAGGGAGTATCAGTGGAGCAGTTGTTAAGAGCAGCAATGTTAAAGTGTAGAGATGGGTTGTGTAAGGAATGCCAGGAGTGTTTAACAATTAAAGGATTTAGAGAGATGTTGGAGAGGGAAGCAGGCAAGCTAAAAATTGAAAAGCGATTTTTAAGGCGGTCCTTGAATGTGGGTTTTTCCGGAGGAGAGAAGAAAAAGATGGAGGTTTTGCAGTTAGGGGTATTAAAGCCCAGGTATGCGATTTTAGATGAGACTGATTCAGGTTTAGATATTGATGCTTTGAAGGTGGTAGCAGAGAGGATTAATCGGGTGAGGAAAGAGAATGTGAAGATGGGAGTGATGTTGATTACTCATTATCAGCGGATTTTAGAGTATATTAAACCAAATCGAGTAGTGGTGATGAAGCAGGGGAGAGTGGTTAAGTCAGGGGGGAGAGAGTTGGTAAAGAGACTGGAAAAGGAGGGCTATGAAGGGATTGAATAAGCAGGTGGTGAAAGAAATATCTAGGAAAAAGAAAGAGCCTAAGTGGATGTTGGAAAAAAGGTTGAGGGCTTATGAGGTGTTTAAGCAGAAGTCAATGCCAAACTGGGGAGTGGATTTATCTGGTTTAGATTTTAATAGTTATAGATATTTTAAGGAACCAGGAGTTTATCGAAAGAGGAATTGGAATGAGGTGCCGAAGGAAATTAAAGAAACTTATGAAAGATTAGGAATTCCGCAAGTAGAAAGAAAATTGTTAGCTGGTGTAGGAGTTCAGTGGGATAGTGGGATTGTGTATCAGAGTTTGAAGAAGAAGCTGGAGAGACAAGGAGTGATTTTTTGTGACATGGATGAAGCAGTGGTTAAATATGAGGCGATAGTGAAGAAGAATTTTATGACAAAGGGGGTGAGTGCGGGACTGCATAAGTTTTCGGCTTTGCATGGAGCAGTCTGGAGTGGGGGGAGTTTTGTATATGTGCCTAAGGGAGTGAAGGTAAAGGAGCCATTACAAGGGTATTTTTGGTTGAATTTAAAGCAGGGAGGGCAGTTTGAACATACGTTGATTATGGCTGATGAAGGTTCTAGTTTGGAGTTTATTGAAGGTTGTAGTGCGCCGAGTTATAAAGCTGAGGCATTGCATGCAGGAGTGGTGGAGATATTTGTAGGCAAAAAAGCTAAGGTGAGGTATTCAACAGTGCAGAACTGGAGTAAGAATGTTTATAATTTGTCAACTAAGCGGGCAATGGTAGAAGAAGATGGAGTGATGGAGTGGATATCAGGCAGCTTAGGCAGTAAAGTAACGATGGTGTATCCGGCCAGTATTTTAGTAGGTAAGAGAGCCAGGGCAGATCATTTAAACTTAAGTGTAGCAGGCAAGGGTCAGGAGATTGATACAGGAGGGAAGGTAGTACATGTAGCTGAAAAGACTACTTCAAATATGGTGGCAAAGTCGATTAGTAAGGACGGGGGGTTGAGTAGTTATAGAGGATTGGTGAAGGTGTTAAAGGGAGCTAAAGGAGCTAAAACTAATGTGAGTTGCGAGGCGTTGATTTTGGATAAGAAGAGTAAGAGTTATACTTATCCGCATATGGAAATAGATGAGGATGAGGTGGTGGCTTTGCATGAGGCGAAGACAGGTAAGATTGCTGAGGAAGAGTTGTTGTATTTACAGAGTAGAGGGATTAGCGGAGATGAGGCTATGAGCATGATTGTTAATGGTTTTATTGAGCCGGTGGTCAAGCAGTTACCGTTGGAGTATGCTGTAGAAATGAATCGGTTAATAGAAATGAAGATGGAAGGAAGTGTGGGATGATGTTAGATGTAAAAAAAATAAAACAAGATTTTCCGATTTTGAAGAGGAGGATTGAGGGTAAGCGGTTGGTGTATTTGGATAATGCGGCTACCTCACAGAGACCGAGACAGGTGTTGGATAAGATGAGAGAGTTTGATGAAAAGCATAATGCCAATGTGCATAGAGGGATACATAGTTTATCTGAAGAAGCCAGCGAGATGTATGAGGAGGCTAGGCGAGTAGTGGCAGGATTTGTAGGAGCAAGAGAAGATGAAATGGTGTTTGTTAGAAATGCGACTGAAGGGATTAATTTGGTGGCTTGGGCGTGGGCGTTTAGGAATATTAAAAAAGGGGAAGAGATTTTGACGACAGTGATGGAGCATCATGCTAATCTGGTGCCGTGGCAGCAGTTGGCTAAGAGGAAAGGGATTAAATTACAGATAGTGGATGTTGATGATGAGGGTAGGTTAGATATGAAGGATTTTGAGGAAAAGTTATCTAAGAAGACTAGGTTGGTGGCAGTAGGGCAGGTTTCTAATACTACGGGGACAATAAATCCGGTGGAGAGAATAGTGAAGATGGCTAAGAGGATGGGAGCGAAGGTATTGATTGATTCAGCTCAAGGCGCTCAACATGTAGGGGTAGATGTTAGAAAATTAAAATGTGACTTTCTGGTAATAGCGGGGCATAAGATGTTAGGGCCAATGGGAATTGGGGGAGTGTATATTAAAAAGGAAGTTCAGGCAGAGATGGGGGTGTTTTTAACTGGGGGAGGAATGATTAGTGAGGTGTATAAAGATAGGCCGGCGGTTTGGGCTAAGGGAGTGGAAAAGTGGGAAGCAGGGACGCCAAATGTGAGCGGAGCGATTGGATTAGCTGAGGCAGTTAGATATCATGAGCGGTTGGGAATGGAAAAGATTAGACAGCATGAGCGAGAGTTGACCAAGTATGCATTGGATAGGTTGGAGAAGATAAAAGGATTGGAGATAATTGGGCCTAAGAAGGTAGAGATAAGGGGAGGAGCAGTGACGTGGGTGATGGAGGGAATACATGCTCATGATGTGGCCCAAGTATTGGATAGTGAGGGGATAGCGGTGAGGTCAGGGCATCATTGCACAATGCCGTTGCATGAGCGATTAGGGATAGTGGCCAGCACTAGGGCGAGTTTTTATGTTTACAATGATAAAAAAGATGTGGATCGGTTGGTAGAGGGGTTGGAGAAAGTAAAGAAGGTGCTGGGATAGTATGGATATATATAGAGAGGAGATATTGGATCATTTTAAGAACCCGCGGAATTATGGTCAGGTGAAGCAGGCGAGAGTAAAGATGAGACAGTCAAATGCTAGCTGCGGAGATGTGATGGAGATGAGTTTGAAGATTAAGAAGGGAAAAGTTGAGGAGGTTAGGTTTCAAGGAGAGGGGTGTGTGATTTCAATAGCAGCAGGAAGCATGTTAACAGAGATGATTAAGGGAAAAAAGATAGAGGAGGTGGAGAAGATAAGTGATAAGGAGATGATAGAAAGGCTAGGGATTAAGATTAGCTCAGGAAGAAGGAAATGTGCTACTCTAGGCTTAGAAGTATGTCAAAAAGCAATAAAAAAGATAAAAGAATAACTAAGAAGGCTAATTTAGGGAAATTAGTGATGGAGTATCCTGAGGCAGGCAGGGTGTTGGCAGAGGAGTATGGTTTGCACTGCGTGGGGTGTATGGCAGCTAGCTTTGATACCCTGGAGCAGGGAGCGAAGATACATGGTTATGATGATAAGGAGATTAATAAGATGGTGAAGGAGTTGAATAAATTAGTTGGCGCCTAAGTGAGTGATGATTTGAGAAGTAGCTTGAGTGGCTTTTATCATGGCTTTTTGAATGTTTTGGTGTTTAAGGTATTCAATGGTAAAAATAGGGATATAGGCATCGCCAGCGCCGGTAGTGTCGGTGGCTTTAGTTTTTATGGCTGGTTGGTAGTAGTCTTTTTTTGGAGTAAAGATTTGGCTGCCATGTTGACCTAAGAGCGCTAGGCAGATTTTTTGGTGTTTTTTAGCGAGAGTTTTTAGATAGTTAAGCTCTGATTGGTTACTATAATCAATATTTCTAACAGCGATATCTAGAAAAGAGAGAAAGCGATCAATGGTTTTAATAGTGGGACTATAGATAGAGCCGCCAGAAAAGTCAGCGAGCTTGAGGGTTTTAGATAGGGGAAGGTGGATGACTGATTCAAGCAGGTGTTTAATGGGTTTAAAGTAGGTAATAATGATAGCATTCTGAGTAGAGAGAAATTTTTGATGGGTTGGGGTGAGCTTGAATTTTTTGAGGACACCTAGTTGCCATTTAGAGTATTGAGGAGATTTATGTTTATCAAGAGTGATGTTAATATGGCTGGTTTGACCTTTAATAATGGAGAGGTGATTAGTGTTAATGTGATGGGATTTAAGGGAGGTGAGGTATTGTTTGCCCCAAGAGTCAGCAGCGATAGCAGAAATTAGAGTGGTTTGGGCGCTGGCTGATTGAGCCTTAAGAGCACGATTGTAGGCAGTGCCGCCTAAGAAGGATTGGTTTTCTTGAGGATAGAGGTCAACAACGCAGTCACCAATGGTGGTTAATTTCATAAGGGCTTTTGATATAATACCACGTTATAGTTTTTATCAATGAGTTAATTATGAGCAATCCTGAGGTAGCAAAATGGAAAGATATTTCCTGGGAACAGGCAGTGGAGGAGGTTAAGGGGGTGGTTGGCGGAGAGGTGTTGACTGCTGAAGAGATGATGAGTTATGGGGTGAAGACTGAATGGTTTCCTCATGGTCCAGCTAAAGATCATGGAGGAGACCATGGAGGAAGGGTTTTTGGATTAGGAATAATGTTGACAAAAGTATTGGAGGCGGGAGCAAATAGGGCAAAGCTTGATTTAAATATTAATATAGAAGCGGTTGGTTGGGCATTGGTGCTTCATGATATTCAGGCAAATGTTCAAGAAAATGGAAGGAAGTATAGAGATCATGGATTGGCAGCGGCTGAGTGGATAGGGGAAAATTGGCAAGAGGTGGGGATGTCTGAAGAAATAGTAGAGTTGGTAATGGATTTATGTCAGTGGCATATATCAGATGATAAGGATGTACCAGAAGATAAGTGGACAATGGAGTTATTAATATTAAGGAATGCTGATAGTTTAGATAGAGTTAGGTTTGAGAATGGAAGGCGGCCTGAGCATGCTTTGGATGAAAGTTTTTTAACATTTGAGGTGGCTAAAGCTTGGTTGGTGCCTATAGCTCGTAAGTTGTTTAAATTGACTGAGTTAGGGGAGGGTAGAGAGTATGATTCGGTTGAGGAAGGTTTTAAGGCAGTGGTGGATGCAGGAGTTGAAATGGGGTTGATTAGAGCTTAGGATAGTAGTTATGCAGAAGGCACAGCAGTTTAAGGCTAAGGTGGCAGAGCATATACTGATTAATGAGAAGTTTCAGTATGTGCATTTGGAGTTGATGGAGCCACATAGGTTGGAGTTTTTAGCGGGCCAGTATGTGTCGATTGATATTGGTGAGGAAGAGAGGCGGAGTTATTCAATTGCTTCATCGCCCTCAATGAAGCATGCGGTGGAGATTTGTATTGATGTAACGCCAGGAGGGAAGGGATCAGAATATATTAAGGGTTTGAAGCCAGGGGATGAAGTCAGTTTTCTGGCACCTTTGGGTCGGTTTGTGTTAGGAGATAAGAATAAGGAGAAGAAGCTATTGTTTGTAGCAACTGGGTCAGGGATTGCGCCTTTACGGAGCATGATTTTGGATTTATTGGTGGAAAGACAAGATAAGCGAGAGATATGGTTGTATTGGGGGATGAGGTTTGTGAAGGATATGTTTTGGGAGGAGGATTTTAGACAGAGACATGAGTTTTTTAAGAATTTTAATTATGAGTTGGTGTTGTCAAAGCCGCCTGAGGGCTGGCCGATTATTAGTGGCCATGTGTGCGGAGAGATCGAAGAATTAGGCTTAGGGCTAGATTGGGGAGTGTATTTATGTGGGAGCCCAGAGATGATTAAGGAGGTGAGTCAGTTAGCTTTAGACAAGAGAGTAATTAAAGAACAAATACATTTTGAGAAGTTTTTTTGAAAGGAGGTGGAAAGTTAGTCATGGCGAAATACAAGATTAAAATTATTAAAGATAAGTGTATTGGGGCAGCTAGTTGTGTGGGAATTGCACCGGGGACTTACCAGTTGGATGATAATAATATTGCTTATGTGGTGAAAGAGGATGGAGATACGCCGGAGAATGTGCTGCTGGGAGCTCAAAGTTGCCCGACCAATGCGATTGAGATCTATGATGCGGAAACTAATGAGAAGGTGTGGCCGAAAGAATAGCCCATAATATTCTTGAGGGAAAAGACTTGACAAGGAGTTGAGTTTTACTCTATGCTACCTCTGTAATTAGAAAATCTGTCCAGATTAAAAATAAGGGAGGTGAGAAGAAATGGCTTTTACATACAAAAATTCTAAGGGTGTGACCTATTACCTTCATTTCAAAGATGTGACTTTGCGTGGTGGTAAAAAGCAAAGAATTTACTTCTTTGCCCGAGATGTTCGCGACGGTTCTTTAGACGAAGTACCAGCTGGTATGGAGGTTATGGAGACCAAGAGAACTGGCATGCCTGTGCTTAAGAAGAAATAAAGCACTTTAAATTTATAGATAAATCCCGATTTAAAGTCGGGACAAACCGGCTTCCCTGGTTGGGGAGCTGGTTTTAGTTTAAGAGATGAGTTGTTGGTAGGCTTGAAGGTATTGTCGGCTAGTAGAAGCAATGTTGTATTGTTTGGAGAGTTTTTTATTGTTACGGGAAATGGCTTGATGGAGTTTTTTATCTGAGAGAAGTTTTTGGATAGCGGTAGCTAGAGCAGCGGGATTGTTAGGCTCAAAGAGGAGACCGTGATGATTGGGCTTGATAAGATTGGATTGAGTTGGGAGATCAGAGGCAATAATGGGAAGACCAGCGGTCATGGCTTCAAGAAAGGAAACACTGTGGTTTTCAATAATTGAAGGGTTGGCAAAAAGATAGGCAGCATTATAGATGTGACTTAAAGCTTGGTCTTGATTGTCGAGTTTGCCGAGAAAATGGACAGTTTGATCAAGGTGATATTTATGGGTGAGTTTATTAAGTTTTTTCTTTTGATTACCGTCGCCAACAAAGACTAAGCTGGTTTGAGGATTATGGTGATGGATGGGTTTAAAGGCTTCTAAAAGGAGGTCAAGGCTTTTATCAAGATCAAGGCGGCCAACAAAGAGAATGATGTTTGAGCCTTTAATATGGTATTGGCTGAGGATTTGGGAAAGGGGTCGTTTGTGGGTAAAGTTTTTGGTGATGATACCGTTAGGAATGGAGATAATGGGAGTTTTGAGTTTAGCTTGTTTAATGAAAGGAATGAGAGCGGGATTAGGGACAGTGACGAGTTGACAGCGATTGTAAAAGAGATTAACCAGACGATAGACAATTTGTTGGCTAGTAGGGCTTAAGGAAAGACGATGAGATAGTTTTTTACCAGGAATGATTGATTTAACGATAAATTCGGCGGTGAAATGGTGGGTGATGATGGTAGGCAGATGATTTTCTTGGGCGAGGTTGAGGGTGGAGAAACCTAAAGGACTGAAGTCCTGGAGGTGGATAATGTCGGGCCGAAAAGAGTTGATAATGGTTTTAACTTTTTTTAGGTGAGGGTAAGGAAGAGTAAAATTGGCTTTAAAATTGAGATTAATGCCAGGGAGAAGATGGAGAGTGAGGCGGGAGTTGAGAACTTGGGTTTGAGAGCGTTTGTTAGGAGTAGAAGTAATGACGGCAACAGGATGTTTTTTAGAAAGCTGAAGAGCGAGGTTGGCGGTAGAAGTGGAGACACCACTAGCGTAGGGGGGATAGGTGGCAGAGACTAAGAGGATTTTCATAGATTAATTATACTAGATTAGTTTTAGGTATTGAAAATGACTGGCATATAGGATAAATTATAGGTAAGTTTAATTAAATTGTGAAGGAGATATATGGAGAACCAACGAATGAAACAGATAGTAGGAGTTTTAGCGATGTTAGCGTTGGTGATAGGTGGAGTTTGGTTGGCAAGCAGAGGTGAGCAAGAAGAAGAGGTAGTGCCAGAGATTGTGTTAGAATCGTCTGAGCAAATGGAGGTGGATTTGCAGATGCCAATGACTGAGACAGAGAGGCAGGAGATTGAGGAGAAGTTTGCCAGCGAAGGAGTAGAGATGGTGGTCTTAAAAGATGTGGCTGGTGGTCAGGCAGTGGGAACAGCTTGGAGGCAGTTTGATGGAGAGAAGTTTTTTCACAAAGTTGAAGCCAGTGGCCTAGCGGCTTTAGAAAAAGGTTTTTTTTATGAGGGTTGGCTGGTAGGAGATAATGGTTTCTTTTCAACCGGTAGATTGGGAGAGGTAGAAGGACAAGGTAGTTTGTATTACAAGGTTGATGAGGATAAGAATGGGTTTGAGGGAGTGGTGATTACGCTTGAGCCAGAAGATGGTGATCCAGCTCCAGCTGAGCATATTCTGGAAGGTAATTTTTAGTCGTGTTATAGTTGTTTAACTATGACGTCAGACAGGTTTATCAAAAAGATTGCTTTTTTTGGATTTTCGGATTTTAAGAGGACGAGTGGAGAGTACAAGCAAGCTTTTGGGGTGGCTCAGGATTTAGCTAAGAGGAGATATACGATTGTTAATGGTGGCGGGCCGGGAATTATGGATGCTTCAACTCAGGGAGCAGAGTCGGCGGGAGGAGAGACTTTGGCAATTACTTTTTCACCTAAAGATGCACCAGGGTTTGAGGGAAGATATGTGGCTAATCAGGCGGATAGAGAGATTAAGACAGGGAATTATATTGAAAGAATGTTTAAGTTGTTGGAGCAGGCAGACTGTTTTATTATTTTTAAAGGCGGAACGGGAACAATTTCAGAGCTTGGTACCACCTGGGTATTAGCAAGATTATATTATCCGCATCATAAACCTTTTATTCTCTACGGCAAGTTTTGGAAACCAATTATTGAGGTTTTAAAAGCGGAGATGAAGATTAGAGAGGAAGGTTTTAAGGTGTTTAAGATTGTGGAGAATAAGGAAGGGGTATTGAAGGCGATTAAGGAGTTTGAGGCGGAGATGGCTAGCGTTAATCATGAACATTGTAAGATATGCAAAGAAAAAGCTTTTATGACTTAATATGATTTATTTAGCAGCAGATCATCGAGGGTTTGAGTTAAAGGGAAAAATTAGAGATTGGTTGAAGGAATGGGGAGAAGAGTATGAGGATATGGGGAATGTGAGTTATGACAAGAATGATGATTACCCGGATTATGCCAGTAAAGTAGCGGAAGCAGTGAGTGAGGGGAAGGGTCGGGGAATAGTGATATGTGGTTCTGGAGTGGGAGTGAGCTTTGTGGTTGATAAATATAGGGGAGTAAGGAGCATGATTGGGTTTAATCAGGAACAGGTGAAGCATGGAGTAGAGTATGATCACGTTAATGTGTTAAGCTTGGCAGCAAACCATTTTTCTGAAAGTCAAATGAAAGAGATGGTGAAGGTGTTTTTGAAGACTAAGTTTGGCCAGGAGGAGCGGTTTTTAAGAAGATCAGATAAAATTAAACAACTAGAAGTAAAAAATTTTAAATAAGGAGGCTTGCCTTTGATGGTGAGGTAAAACTTATGTTAAGAGTTGCAATTAATGGCTTTGGCAGAATGGGAAGGTTAGCTTTGAGAGAGGCAATGAGAAGATACAAGGGGAAAATGGAGATAGTAGCGATTAATACTTCAGGTAGAGTGGATACAGCGGGTTGGGCATATTTGTTTGAGTATGATACAGCTTATGGGCAGTATAAGGGTAAAGTGGGGGTTTCGGGTAATAATTTAGTGGTGGATGGAGTCAGGATTCCGGTATTAGCTGAGTTGGAACCAAAGAAGTTGCCTTGGAAAAAATTAAAGGTAGATTTGGTGTTGGAGTGTACGGGTAAGTTTAGAAAACCTGAAGAGGCAGATGATCATTTAGAGGCAGGAGCGAAGCGAGTATTGTTGTCAGCGCCACCGAAAGGTGAATCAGGTGGGATTTACATGATGAAAATTAATGAAGAAGAAGCTAAAGGAAAGAAGATTTTTTCTAATGCATCTTGTACAACTAATTGTGTGGGTCCGGTAGCTAAGGTGATGGTGAAGGAGTTTGGAGTAGAAAAGGCGGCTATGACTACTATTCATGCGGTGACTAGCAGTCAAAGGATTGTGGATAATTCACATAAGGATTTGAGACGGGGAAGATCGGTGTTAGGCAATATTATTCCCACTACCACTGGAGCGGCAGCAGCTACAGAAGAAGTGATTCCGGAGCTTAAAGGTTTATTTGATGGGATTGCGATTAGAGTGCCGATTATTACCGGTTCTTTAGTAGACTTTACTTTTTTGGTGAAGAAAAAGACTACGGTAAAAGCTGTGAATGCAGTTTTGACTAAGGCGGCTAAGGGGAAGTTTAAGGGAGTGATGGGAGTGAC